>LWDU01040771.1_pt1 | contig 27313 bp, 28 predicted proteins | sample 727161 | NCBI WGS metagenome assembly LWDU01 (sample SAMN04566230, study PRJNA314399) | hydrothermal vent metagenome | isolation source: deep sea hydrothermal plume seawater | place: Mexico: Gulf of California, Guaymas Basin | collected 2004-07-11
TCGTTTTCACACCCGTGAACTTCAACTTGCCACCGGCGGATGACACGCTCCGCTACCTCGACGAACTGGCCCCGACCTTAGAAGCGTTTGATTCCTAGTATTTGGAAGGCTCGGAGATCGCCGAACACCGCCAACGGAAGCAATTTCCTCCGGTGTCTAGGCGATCCAATAACTCCAATCGCAAATCTGGGCCAGTGACGTTCACGACGCCTTCCCATAAACCCCGTAATCCGTCCATCCAATCGGGCAGACTCTCCGCCTCTAAACCGTTCATCAGTTTCCAGGTGGTTTGCGTGATCTCATTTTCGCGGACGGAGACTTGGTCACCTTGGGCCCGAAACAAGGCTGCAAGAACTTCGACAGGATTTTCTAGTCCGAGGGTTGTCCGTATTGATTCTGAATACTGCATCCCGATCTGCCGGCCGGTGCGGTAAAGGACGCCTTGGGCAACCAGAGGACCTAGCTGCTCACACATCACCGGAACAATGTTTCTGATGTAATCCATCGCGTAATTGCGAGCTGCTTTGTTGAGTCGCTCGTTCGGCCATTGCTGGTTATCAAGTGTTGGTAGAGCCTCATAATCAATTGCTGGGCAGCTTTCACCGAATCGAAATCTAAGCCTTTCATCGGGTTCAAGGATCCTGTCTTCCTCTATGTAGTAGCCCTCAAGCCCGGGTGCGCCATCCATCGTTTGTCCGGTACAGACAAACCCGAGGCGCGGATTACCTAGCAACACCCCATTGTTCGCGTGCCAGCCCCACAGCATTGCCCTAGCCACTTGTGTTGGGATAGCGGCGATCGCTGTCCCGTCGAAAATCCAGCGTGGGGGGAGGTACCGAATCCAGGCTTTGGTGTCGGACTCCGCGATATATGCCACTGAAACCCCTCCGACGTGATTAGAGAGGAAGTGATATTTCGCGCATGCAACGGCATCTGGTTCGTCAGAAAGGCCCAACTTTTTCAAACCAGGCAAGAACCGTTCTCCTTGCTGACGGCGGAACAGTCCCTTCATCACATCGGCAGTTCTACCTTCACCAAGTTCAACCACCATCGCGAGTATTAGACCGGTCAGGTACCGGTGGAATAACTCGCTGAGAGCATCGATACCGAACTCTTCACTTTCGGAGGATTGGTTCAACTGCACGTCTTCTTGCTTTCGAATTCTTCACCAGCCACCACGATGAATAACGCTATCGGCCGCCCCGTCAAGTGTTCGTCGATCATTTGTTGCTGAACGTCCTGTTTCCTCAGTATCTGGATCGGGCCATCCCAGGGCAATGGCCCCGACAGGCACGCGATTGTTTGGAACTCCGAGAGCGTTCGCAACAGCTTCAGTGTGTTCAAAGATTCCAAAAAAGAGCACCCCAAGCCCCTCATTGATTGCTGCAAACTGTAAGGCCATCGCTGCGAACGCGCCGTCCACTAACCAATAGGGCGTAGTCCATACGTCGAGGCTTTCACCCAAACCTGTATTGATTTTGTCTGGGCGGCTATAGCGGCGCAGGTATGCCTGCGGGTCAGCCCATACGGTGATAATGACTGGTGCTGATAGAAGACCTTGCCATCGGAAGTTTTCTCGACGTTTCCCTGAGAGCGTCACTTCCCAATAGCGAGCAGTTTGTGGTCCTTCAAGGACAACGAAGTCGCAACCCTGAGTGTTTCCTGCTGATGGAACACGACGCGCCCGGTCTAAGACACGATCTACAACGGCGCGCGGCACAGGCTCCGCACGAAAAGACCTCGTCATCTGGCGCTTACGAATTAGGTCTGCGAAGTCCACACGTTCCCCCGCAGAGTCAGAGCAACTTAGCGAGCTTCTCGCGAGTCGCCCACCCAAAAGCGACTAGGGCATCGCCCTTCGACTGATCATGCCCGTCGAAAAGGGCTGCTACCGCCGGATTAATGGTTTCAGGTTTCGACGAACTGTGATTCAGAACCAACGACGGAGCGCCCTCACCGTAGACACGGAACTCTTTTGCTTTGTATTCGCCCCGCACATCGAAACGTTTCGCCAGTCGGCGTCCCCACGCTCTATCTTCACCGTTGGCTTCATAACCCGGACGGGGCACGACGCTACTGAGTGGTTTGTACGCGTCGAAAGCTGCGGGGTCGGCAATTTGTGCCGCTACCAGCACATCCTCGTCTGGGAACGCAAGCACAGCACGTCGCATCTGGTCTGCAATCATTCCTTTTAATGCACTCTCGCGACGACTTGTACGTCGTACCGCGGCGAGACCAATCAACACTGTTGGATCGCCACCGACGCGCTCAAGGGTGCAGAACCCGTAAGCGGCGAGTCTGCTTCCATCTCGCACCTGAGTCACTAGCACCCAAGCATCACGCTGCTTAGACAACTCACCTACGTCAAAGATGACTGGTTCATCATCAATGAGATCCGCCATCTCTTCAATTTCGGCATCGCTCAATGCCGTGCAGTCTTTGGTCTCGACCGTCAGAGCCATCAGGGAGTTCCCTCCATCAGTGCGCGTCGTCGACGCATTAGTCCAGCCGATGAACGGTGATTGCGCAAAATGAAGGCGTTCTTCATAGGTAAACGCCACCGGGTCGTGAGTCTTTCTGACCTGTATCTGAGCTATCCCCGGTTCCCACTCCCGGAGGCAAGGCACCTTGCCGCATCTCCATAAGTTGACGCTGGGCCATCATTTGTTGAGCCGCTACGGCGGCTTGAATACCGTGAAATAATCCTTCTAGCCAACCGACTAGTTGCGCTTGAGCTACTCGTAGCTCAGCTTCTGAGGGTGCCTCTGAACTGAACGGCAGCGCTAAGCGGGCTAGTTCCTCTCGAAGTTCAGGTGCAAGAGTTTCTGACAGCTCAGCCACTGACTGTTCGTAAATCTCTCTCATACGGTCGCGACTTGCCTCATCAAGCTCAACTTCGCGCACCTCATCAAGCATTGTTCTGATCATCGAACCAATACGCATGACTTTGGCAGGTTCCGAAATGGCGGGCTCTTCTTCTTCACCCGGGGAGGCGGAACTTGGTTCAATTAACTCAACATCGTCTTCAAGCGCCTCGGGTGGAGATTCGAGGGGAGAGACTGGGTGCTGCTCAACCATGAAACGATTCTACCGGCGGGGCCTCGCGTCGCATCCTGAAATCAGCGAGAGAACCTCAAAAACGGAACAAACATTTCTTCTTCGGTCAACGAACCATGCCGTCCGATCAGCTTCGGTGAATCGGGAAGCCGAGGGTCGAGGAGAGCTACCGGCTCTCTCGCCACCAAAGCAACGTCACCCAATCTGGCTCTGGCTTCCGGGGTAACAAATGGACCAAACCATTGCTCATCAAGCACCTGTTCGATGCCGGCAACCCACGCAACGTCTGAATGAACTTGGGCGGCTTCGATAAGTCCTTGAGTCGATCCGTCTTTTGCGTGAAGCCACAGGAACCTGGCTTCACCCGAGGTGCTAGCGGTTCTATTTACCAAGCCAGCATCGAGGTCGATGAGGTTGTCTCCAACTTCAACCATTCCGTGGTCAGCGGTAACCAGCAATGTCACTTCGTCTGGAAGCTCATCAATTATGCGAGCCACCAGGGCGTCGATGAAACGTAACTCATCCAAATAATGTCGTTGGAGTCCATGGACGTGAGCAATTTTGTCAAGACCGTCGTAGTAGGCGTAGACGAACGGAGCGCCCTGCTCTACCTGCTCAACAATTTCAGTCACCATGGTTGCTGGTGACCACCAACCGCAAAATTTACCATTTCGTAAATGAGCTTGAGTAAACCCGGTGACCTGGAACTCTGCTCTCGTCACCACAGGAGGCCGAGCGCCAAGAAAAGGTTCGACTGGCTGAAAATCAATCGGCGAAATGTCGAATGTGGCTGTCTTTGAACCAATGGTCCAACGTAGGCAGTTGAGTAAGCCAGGTGGTGTTCGAACCTTGTACCCGCGAAGTCAAAGCTGTAGCTGTTGTACTCGGCGCCACTGTCGTGATGGCAGTGGAGACCGCAGAATTAAGGCACGGAACCGTGTCTTTGTTGCGTTCGAATTGATTCCATCCCAAGCCATCGATAACAAGCAACACGACACGGCTTGAATCCAACACTTCTTCCGGGATCATTTCGTTGGCATGTCCCATAACGATCGCCGGCACAATTGACGAAATGGCTAATCCTGAATGGGAGGGAATGATCATCTCGGAATTTGTGCCCACAGTGGCACCTTAGGTCGCGGTATCTGCATCCACTTACCGCCACCGAAAATTGCCAAAAAATCAAACAAACTTCAAGGTTCTCAACGCCACCTGGGCACCGAATACCGTTAGACGGCCGAATTGGACCGCCGAAATGTCTCTACTGCACCTGCAAAATCACTTGGGGGCTCTGCGGAAAACTCCACAAGCTCACCCGTCGCTGGATGAAGAAAAGACAATTCTGCAGCGTGAAGTAACGGTCGTCCGATGTTGAACGGATCGGGCTTTCCATAAGTACGGTCACCTAGCACTGGCAAATCGATTGCCTTCAAATGGACCCTGATCTGGTGAGTTCGCCCTGTATCCAGTGTGCATCGCAAAAGAGACGCAAGGATCGGTTGGTGCCAGGTTTCCAGAACTTCATAGTGGGTGCGGGCCTCGCGACCATCCTCGGTGACCGTCATTTTTGTTCTTGACCGGCGGCTTCTACCAATTGGTGCGTCAACGGTGCCTGTGGCTGCTTCGGGGCGGCCGGCAACAATGGTCAAATAGCTGCGGTGCATAGATCTGTCAGCTAATTCTTCGCTCAAGTAAGAAAGAGCTTCGTTCGTACGCGCGCAGACCAGTAAGCCACTCGTGTCGCGATCCAGACGGTGAACTATCCCGGGACGTTCAAGCGGACCTACATCCACCATTTCAGGAAATCGGGCTAACAACCCGTGAGCCAAAGTCGATGATGTAGTTCCCGCCCCGGGATGGACAACCAAACCAACCGGCTTATCGATTACGGCCACCGAATCATCAACGTAAACCACTTCAAAAACCACTTCAGGGTCCGGGACCAGGTGTTTGTCGACATGTTCCTGCGCGGGAACTTCAACTTCGATCCAATCCCCCTCGACGACACGTTGAGACCCGGCGACAACCACTTCATCGTTACGGGTCAATTTCCCTGCCACGATCATCGACGTCACCATGCTTCGGCTCAGCCCGGTCATTAGTGAAGCGACGCGATCCACGCGTTCCGCATCCAAGGCAGCGGGAATCTGCTCACGCATTGTGCTGCTCCCCCCGCTGTTCGAACCACATGCTTGCACCCAACATGACTACCCCGGAAACGATTGCCGCATCCGCCAGATTGAAGACCGGCCAAAATCGGAAGTCAATAAAATCTACGACAGCGCCACGTCCCCACCGCGGAACCCGAAAAAGCCGATCAGCTAAATTGCCGCATGCGCCGCCCAGCACCAACCCCAGTGCAAAAGTACCTAGACGCGAAGAGAATTTCGTTCGCATCCTCCAAAGCAAAAAAACTACACATGCTGCCAAAAGTCCAAGCATTGGGCCGAGACCCTTACCTGTACTGAACGCGAATCCCGTATTCGTCGTCAGATGCAAGCGCAACTTCCACATGATTTCGATGGAGTCGCTATCAAGCGCGGAAGCAGCCCAAGCTTTAGTCATTTGATCTAAAGCAAATATCGTAAAACCGGTAAGTGTTATTAAACGAGCGCTAGGCACTTTGGTAAACATCGGCACAAGCTCAGCGCCACGACATGCCGGTGGCTTTCTCCTCAACACGCATGTCGGCATGTGGAAGCGCTTCTAGGCGCTCCTTAGGAATCGGAAGCCCCGAAGCTATGCAGATGCCGTATGTATCTTTCTTGATTCGCTCAAGCGCACGGTCAATATCTTGGATAGCCGCCCTCGCCTGTGCCGACAACTGGAGATCCCGGTCGCGTTCCACCGCGATCGAATCACCTTCACCGGACTCTTCATCGAACTGGACATCACCTGGCTCACGGTCTCGTGCGAGCTGATCAGCCTCTTCTTCGAGAAATTCCGCATGTTGGGTATACCGGCCCCGTTCGGCCAAGAGTGCCTCACGTTGTTTTTTCAACCAGGGAGCATTGAAACGAGCTTTCGCCGACACCTTTTTTGCCGCTGTTTTCTTCTTCACAGGGCTTTTCTTTGCCACTGCTTTCTTCTTCACAGGGCTTTTCTTTGCGGCTGTTTTCTTCTTCACAGGGCTTTTCTTTGCCACTGCTTTCTTCTTCACAGGGCTTTTCTTTACGGCTGTTTTCTTCTTCACAGGGCTTTTCTTTACGGCTGTTTTCTTCTTCACAGGGCTTTTCTTTACGACTGTTTTCTTCTTCACAGGGCTTTTCTTACCAACGGACTTTTTTGTGGCCATAACTCCCCTCCCGAGGACTCGGGTTCGAAAAGGTGCCGCATCATAGCTCCGTCGTTCCTTGTCTCCACGCACTAAAGCAACAGACTTTAAAGAAAGGCCTTCTCAACTCAAGGCGATAGCGTGCATGGTCGCATGCCCTCTCAGGACGAACAATGAGCGCTTCAAACAACAGTCAGTATCCTAAAGTGCCAAACCGGCCGGATTTTCCAGCCATTGAGCGCAGCGTCCTGGACCGTTGGGCAGAGCAAAAAACATTTAAAGATTCAATCGAATCGCGCCCCAAAAACGACGAGTTTGTGGTCTACGACGGGCCACCTTTCGCCAATGGCCTACCTCATCACGGGCACCTACTCACTGGATACGTCAAGGACGTGGTTCCTCGGTATCAAACCATGCGCGGTAAGCGCGTGGACCGCCGTTTTGGCTGGGACTGCCACGGCTTACCTGCCGAGATGGAAACCGAACAGGAGTTGGGACTAAAGGGACGCGCCGCAATAACTGAGTACGGAATTGAGAATTTCAACGCCAGTTGTAAAGAGTCCGTGCTTAGGTACACCTCTGAGTGGCAAGAGACGGTAACTAGGCAAGCTCGCTGGGTCGATTTCGACAACGACTACAAGACCATGGATCTGTCCTATATGGAATCGGTGATGTGGGCTTTCAAGCAGTTGTGGGAGCGTGGTCTCATCTACCAAGCCTTCCGGGTGATGCCTTATTCGTGGGGGGCAGAGACTCCACTTTCTAATTTTGAGATTCGGTTGGACGACGCTACTCGGCCTCGTCAAGATCCAGCCATCACTGTTTGGTTTGAGTTGGAAGGCACCGGAATCCCAGGACTCAGCGATGACGAATCAGTTCGGTTACCGACATGGACGACGACTCCTTGGACGTTACCTTCTAATCTCGCCGTGGCAGTAGGGCCAAACATCGAGTATTCGGTCATCGAGGCACAGGGCGCCAAATGGATTCTCGGCGCTGAATGTGTAGACAAGTACTCAGAAGAACTCGAGGGTCACGTATTACTTGGATCGGTCCGGGGCTCAGACCTCGTCGGCCGCGTCTACAAACCACTATTCGACTACTTCGAGCATCGTTCAGATGCATTCCGCGTTTTAGAAGCCGATTTCGTGGACACGAGCGAAGGAACCGGAATCGTTCATATGGCGCCCGGTTTCGGCGAAGACGATCAGATCGTTTGCGAATCAAATGGGATCGAGATTCGGGATGCAGTACCAGTTGACGAACAAGGACGATTCACGGCAGACGTATCTGGCTGGGCTGGTGAGAACGTCTTCGAGGCGAATCCAGGGATCATTCAACACCTCAAAGGTGAGGGCAGGGTTCTCCGACACGAGACTTATGAACACAACTATCCGCACTGCTGGAGAACTGACACTCCGATTATCTATCGGGCTATTTCATCTTGGTATGTCGAAGTAACAAAAATTCGCTCGCGCCTCCAAGAGATCAACCAAGAAATCAACTGGGTTCCTGATCATGTTCAAGATGGCCGATTTGGGCAATGGCTAGCCGGCGCTCGCGATTGGTCAATAAGTAGAAACCGATTCTGGGGCTCACCAATACCCATTTGGATCAGCGACGATCCGAATTATCCACGAACCGATGTGTACGGAAGCCTCGACGAACTTGAGGCTGATTTCGGAGTTCGTCCCACGGATCTACATCGCCCCTTCATCGACGAGTTGACTCGAGCCAACCCAGACGATCCCACCGGTAAAAGCACTATGAGGCGAGTACCCGAGGTGCTCGATTGTTGGTTCGAATCCGGGTCAATGCCCTTCGCCCAAGTTCATTACCCGTTCGAAAACAAAGATTGGTTTGAAGAACATTTCCCCGCTGACTTCATCGTGGAATACATAAATCAAACTCGCGGCTGGTTTTACACGCTGCATGTGCTGGCAGGAGCTTTGTTCGATCGTCCCGCATTCCAGAACGTTATTTGCCACGGCATTCTGCTAGCTGAAGACGGCAACAAACTTTCAAAGCGGCTGCGCAATTACACCGAACCAGCCGAAATTTTTGATTCCCAGGGCTCAGATGCCCTTCGTTGGTATCTGATGTCCACCAACATTGTACGAGGAGGCGATACCCGCATATCTGACACGGGAATCAACGATGTAACACGCCAAGTCCTTATCCCGTTATGGAATGCCTATTCCTTCTTTACCCTTTACGCCAACGTTGATGGTCACAAGGCAGTCAGGCGAACAGACTCCCCCCACTTACTCGACCGTTACCTCCTCGCCAAGACAAGATCATTGGTCGAATCGACAACCCTCGCCCTAGACGCTTACGACCTCCCCGGAGCGGCTTCAGAAATCCAAAATTTCATCGACGCTCTCAATAACTGGTACATCCGTCGCTCACGAGATCGTTTTTGGGGACCCGAAGGAGGCGGGCAAGGCGATCCAGATGCGTACGACACGCTGTACACAGTTCTCACCACTCTCACCCGAATTGCTGCGCCATTTCTTCCAATGATTATGGAGGAAATCCATGGCGGCCTCACCGGAGGAGAAAGCGTTCATCTTGCCACTTGGCCGCATCTTGAGGAACTCCCGGCCGATCCCGAGTTGGTATCAAGAATGGATCAAATCAGAGAGGCGGCATCAACGGCTCTTCGCCTGCGAGAAGATGCTGGACTCCGAGTGAGGTTGCCGCTATCGAAGGTCACCCTGGCGGGAACAAACGCAGAGGACCTTCGCGAGGTGGTAGATCTTTTAGCCGAGGAAATCAACGTACACCAAGTCATCTTGACAGCCGAAATCGGTGACTTCGCTACTCTTAGCCTGCGGCCAAATGGCAACCTTCTTGGTCCCCGACTAGGCGCCGACGTTCAGAAGGTTTTCGCCGCTGCCAAACGCGGTGAATGGTCTCTAACTAACGAACACCAAATCAGTGTCGCAGGGCACACTCTGGAAGTCGAAGAATACGACCTGGCCCTTGATCCCGCTGACCCACAAAGCACCGCCGCATTGCGATCGAACGACGCTGTAGTTGTCCTTGACACCGATGTCACTCCTGAACTCGAAGCTGAAGGCCGAGCGCGAGACCTAATCAGAACTATCCAACAGGCAAGAAAAGATGCAGATCTTGAAGTCACGCAGCGAATCGACGTCGAAGTGGCGTGGTCACCGCCAAACTTAGACGCGATCAAAGGGCATGAAACCACTGTCACAGCAGCAGTCTTGGCTTCGAGAATTGTATGGCTAGCAGGTGGGGACGAACCTCAAGTGAAGTTCACCGAGGTTTAAATCGAGTCTTACTCCCCCTCGAGCGACTCCCGCTTCTGTAGCGCCGAAAAAAACGGATCATCGATTTCTGTACCTGATCGAGTCTCTGTCACCGGAACGCCGGAGGCTTCCCCGAGGCTTTGCTCAACAACAGAACCGTCGATTGTGGCCCATCCACCCACTTCACCGGAGGAAGCTGGGTGGTCTACCGCCGGGCCATCGGCACGGCCACCGAGATCTCGTGCTATTTCTCCTAAAGCTCTTCTCCGAGTTTCGATCAAGTCTGCTAGTTGATTTGCATCATTACGGCGAGCGTTCACTCGAGCATCAAGATCCAGTAACTCTACTTCTAACTCCGCTTTGCGTTCTAGAGCACCACTCGCCGCCAGATCGGTTGACGATGCCACGAGGACATCTGCGAGCAGGTCACCAACCTGCTCGCGTGCAGAGGCAACAGCCTCGTCAATCACGTCATCGGCAGTGTCTCGCGCCAAGGTGATCAGCTCGGCTATCCGTTCAATTTGAATCTTGTTGGCGCCGACTGCGACTGATTGCTGTTTAGAGAGCTCTACCGTATCGACCGCATCTACTGCATCTATCGCAATTTCCAGGTTCGTTGCACTCGGCTCGCCGGACTCGAAACGCGGAGCAGTTGCCAATGCCTCTTTAATGCTCTCAATTGCATCCATTCGACCGTCAATGATTTCAACCCCGCCTTCAACACCAGTTTCCGAGACCCGTTCTTCCGCCTCAATGAGGCGGTCCGCCAACTCGTCTAGACGCCCCTGGAGTTCACTCAACCCCGCGGCGACACGTTCAAGGAAGTCATCAACCGAGTCAGGGTCATATCCCCTAAACCGCTCAGGAAATTGCTGCGTTTCAAGCAAAACGGGGGTCAACTTCATGTGGTGACACTAACAACAAGGCAGCCAAGCTGAAACTGGAAAGCAGTTGAATAGAACTCAGCCGCAATTAAGGATCACACCGGCCAGCACCCATTGGATCAGAATCAACACCAATATAGGAGAGAGGTCTAACCCAAAACCACCTAGGCGAAGAGGAGGCAGCGCCCTCCTCAAAGGACCCATAAGCGGCTCAGTAACCTTAACGAGGAACGTGCGGACAATCGCTACCGGACTGTCCTGCGCAATGGGAATCCAACTAAAAATAATCCGTCCAAAAATCGCCAATACATAGATGTCGCAAAGAGTGCATAGAATTTGAGTCACGGACAGGCCTCGAACTAATAGTGCAAACCGCGCTCTTGGAGGCGTTGTCGCTCCTCCTCGGCAAGGTTCACATGAGATGGGGCGAGCAAATATACATGATCAGCGACCTTCTCCATCTTGCCTCCAAGGGCGTAACAGAGCCCGCTCACAAAATCGATGATCCTTCTCGCGAGATCTCGATTAGCAGTCTGGAGGTTGACGATCACCGGTTGGTCTGCCTTGAAACGATCTGCGAGCTGTTGAGCCTCGTTGAAGGTTCGCGGAGCAACCACGTGAGGTTTGGCACTGGTAATGGGAATCGTTCTCACCGAACCCGTGGGTACTACTTCCGCTCCCCCAGCAGGTGCACCCACCGCACTGTCAGGCATAGTCGCCGGTGAAGTCGGGCTAGTCACAACGGTTACGGGATCACCGATCCGAGAGGAAGATTGCGTCGAACTACCGAGATGCTGACTCTCATCCAGTTCGTCATACCCTTCATCGGGTCCTAACCCGAGGTACAGCATCGCCTGCCGCCACATCGAAGCCATACGCCTCCTCCTCGTGGCTGAGGGTACCGCGATGTCAGCGTGCTGGACGTTCACCAAACAAAGCACTTCCAATTCGAACCATTGTGCTTCCGCATTCGATCGCAATCTCAAGATCGTTGGTCATCCCTATAGACCGATGCGGCAACGCGTTATCGTCAGCAAACAAGATCAGACTTCGATACGCCGCTCTAATTATTTGGTCGTCTCCTTGGGGTCCGATTCCCATGGCACCAATCACCTTGAGGCCCTTCGATCGGGCCATAGCAACAATGTCGCCAGCCTCGGAAATCCGGCATCCACCCTGGGTTTCACTATTAGTCAAATTGATTTGAATCATCACCGACGATGTGGGAGCTCGTTTGGTTATCTCGTTCACCAAAGACTGGCGATCCAACGTCTGCCAGACAGCGACGACCGGAGCGATTCTGCGAACTTTGTTGGTTTGCATTCCACCGATGAAATGCACCTCAAGACAGTCACGCTCCTCGTCCTTTAACTGCGACCATTTTGACTCCAACTCTTGGGCGTAGCTTTCCCCGACCATTTCGAAACCACTCTTAGACGCAGCACGTAGCGCCCATGAACCAAACCCTTTGGTAACCGCGACGATCTCAATGTCATCGCCACCCAACGACCGAACGCGCTCCCGGAGAACGCCAGCACGGTCGACCATTTGTTCGGCGCTCAACCGACGCTCGGAGTTCATAGCGACCTTCTGATATCTACCATGAGAGCACTGCGTTGAGTATCTCGATCCGCCCTGTGAGACCAGTACCGCTCGTCACCTGCCGTGCAACGACACATGTGGTGGTCAACTGTGACGGAGTTTCTTACCAGCTGTTCTCCAACGGCCGCCGCCAGATCTAAGGCCAGTTTCCCACTTTTGGTGTAACCCACAGCCTTGTCCCCGACTACGGCAACAACTTCCCCGAGTTCAACCGCTCCGAATTCGTACTGGTCTGTGCTTATGTGAGGACCAATGATTGCACGCACGTGCTGCGCTCCATAATCTCGAACCTGCTGCATGGCGTTGTCAATCACACCGGCGCGAATCCCACGCCATCCGGCGTGAATGGCTCCCACAATCGGAGCGTTCCCGACGGATATCCCATAGATGGCAATTGGCACACAATCCGCTGTGCGAACCCCGACTAACGCACCTGGACACGTCGTCAGCAACGCGTCACACTCTGTGCCGTTTCCCTCGCCGGGTTGACTCACTGTGAACACTTCGGCCCCATGCACCTGAGATGGAACCGTCATCTCTGCCTGCTCGCCGAGAAGAAATGTTGGTAAAGAAGCATCTCCATCACTGCGGTCAGAGAACCGGACCCGCACCGAATATTCGTCACTGACTCGGCGAGAAAAGGTCAACATGTGATGATCTTCCCGAGTAAGAAGCAACCCTGTTTCGGATCACTTCAAAAAAGATGGCACGTCGAATTCGTCGTCATCGTCACCATCGAAATGGGTCCCTTCACTATCTCCTCCATCGAAAATATCTGCGATTTCGCCCGCTGGTGGCAGTGTGGAAGATCTCGTTGAGCCAGCTGCCCCATCATCCCACCGGTCAAAGCCCGCAGCGATCACGGTGATACGAATCTCATCGCCCATAGCCTCATCAATAACGGTTCCAAAGATGATGTTGGCATCAGGGTGAGCGACGTCGTGAATGACATCGGCGGCGTCGCGAACTTCGTGAAGTCCAAGGTCACTCGACGCTGTCACATTGAGCAGAATTCCGCGCGCACCTTCGATCGACGCTTCCAACAAGGGGCCAGATACGGCCTGCCGTGCAGCGTTTTCAGCGCGATTATCTCCATGTGCTCGCCCGATCCCTAAAAGAGCCGATCCTGCATTCGACATGATCATTTTTACGTCAGCAAAATCGGTATTTATGAGACCAGGGGTAGTTATCAAAGTCGTGATTCCCTGCACGCCTTCACGAAGAACATCATCCGCCATCTCGAATGCGTCAACCATGGTGGTGTGTTCATTCGCCACACTCAGCAGACGGTCATTGGGAATAACGATTTGAGTATCAACTCTTTCTTGGAGCGCCTGGATTCCGGTGTCCGCCTGAACAGCGCGACGTCGGCCTTCGAACAGAAATGGTCGAGTGACGACAGCTATGGTCAACGCTCCGCATTCTTTAGCAATGTCCGCGACGATTGGAGCGGCGCCGGTCCCTGTACCTCCACCTTCACCAGCTGTAATAAAAACCATGTCGGCGCCTTCAAGGGTTTGGGCAATTTCTTCCGCGTGCTCTACGGCGGCCTGACGCCCGATGTCTGGGTCGCTACCCGCGCCGAACCCTTGAGTCAATTCGCGGCCTATATCAAGCTTGATATCAGCATCACTCATCAAGAGTGCCTGGGCATCTGTATTCACCGCGACGAATTCGACGCCTGTCAGACCCGATTCGATCATTCTGTTCAGTGCGTTGCAGCCACCACCGCCTACGCCGACAACTTTGATCACGGCCTGATAGTTCTTGGGGCTGGCCACTGGGTCTCCTGGTGTCTCGTAAACATCTGCCACGTCAAGCGCAGAACAGGCAACCCTGACGGTAGCGCAAGTTTGATCTGATACAAGTCCGCCCTGCCCGGAGTTCTTGCAGACTAGAGGGAGGCAGTTCTCTTATCGTCGCTTCGCAGGGACGTTAACGCGGGAGGGATCCGATACATCAATATATTTGTCGTCTCGGTTTTGGTCTCCTAGGTGACTCAGCACGGATACCAGGACCACGACCTTGGCAGCAAGTCGGTCTTCATCTCCGAATACAACTTCTCGGCCGCTCGCAAGACTTCCTAAAATTTCACCGTCCGCGTCTCGACGAAGACGAATACCTTGAGCTAAGTCGCTTGGGAGGGCGCCGAGCACCGAAAGTAACGCTTTGCTGTCCTCCATCATGTAGCTGCCCGGCGCCCCTGCTGCATGCACACCGCTAAGCCGAGGAAGATCAGGGGGATAAGACAGCCCCTCAGTCAGGACACGTCCGTAGGAGTCAATGAGAGCCCACTGGTCCTGAGCGACCATGGCCAGTGCTACTGCCCGACGCTCCGTGATGTCTACCGTTATAAGACCATCCCACTTGCGTTCGATATCAGCAGCTTGCACCCATGGAAGAATTTCGAGGTTCCGCTCTTCCTTTTTTGAGTTCACGGAAAGCAAAGGGTCTCCGCTATGGAAGCCAAGTCGCTCTTCTACCTCCGCCAGAGTCACTCGATGAAGCCCGTAAATCTCCACTCGTTCGACGTCAAACAGCGCTGATTTACCTAACAGCCAGCTAATGCCAGCCCCGTGAAAATCCGGCGCGACCCAGATAAGCGACGGCCTTGATCTGTGCCTACGCTCATGGCTACGTCTCAAACCCCACCCGCCGGATTTCAGTGCGGAGCTCAATATCGGCTTCCTCGAACACCCTCGCAGCAACAGTTCGGATGAGCTCATCTACATCGTCCGATGAACCTCCCGGGTCAGCTTGGACGAAATTCGCGTGCTTTTCGGAAATCTGGGCAGAACCGATGCGGAAACCCTTGAACCCCAGGCGGTCAAGAAGCTCACCAGCGGTTTCGGTTTCGGGATTCACGAACACTGAACCTGCGTTTTGACCACCCGGTTGGTTGTCGCGACGCCATTGAACGATGTCTCCAAGCATGCCTAGCGCATCACCATCGAGGTCGTGCGCTAGTTCAAGAGTTGCCTCTAAAACAATTTGAGTCGCTCCGATAGCGCTTCGTCTGTACCCAAAACGCATCTGTTGCTTGTCCCAGAGTTGAGTTGAAGAATTTGCGAAGTCGAAGATGCTCGCCTCAACTATGGATGCCTCCATGTCACTTCCATGCCCACCGGCGTTCATTCGTACCGCCCCTCCGATGGAACCCGGTACGCCTACTGCCCATTCAAATCCAGTTAGCCCTGCGCGAGCACACCTTCGCGCAAGGGCAGGCAAAGCAACAGGTCCGCCAGCGCGAACAACAGCATGTTCAGTATCAATTTCGCTAGCTTCGAAATGCCCTCCCAGGCTTACGGCAATTCCGGGAAAGCCCGCTTGAGCAACGAGTAGATTCGATCCTTTTCCGATAACCAAAACTGGGAGACCAGTGGACTGATACGCCACGGCTACCTGAGACAACTCTTCCTCGCTGTGCGCTTCAACGTACAACGCAGCGTTTCCACCCACGCGATAAGTGGTCATCGTGCCCAGGTTTTTGTCTGTTTGCGCCAGCGAACCTAAGAGACGTTTAGCCTCCTCCACCGAAGTTTGGTGTGCTTTGTTGGGGTTCACGCCAGCAATGATCCGCGCAGTTGTTGAACTTCATCAGCGACTGATGTCAGATCACCAGCGCCCATGGTCAGACACAAATCTCCCGGGCGTAGAATCGAACTTAGGTATTCGGGTACTTGCTCCCGACCTGGTAGATACGTGACCGAAGCATGAGGATGGGCATCAAGGACGGCGCGCAATAACAGTTCCCCGGTGATACCGGGACGGGCCGGTTCACCCGCCCCATAAACGCCAGTAAGTACCAAATGGTCCGCATCGACGAAGGAATGCTCGAAATCTCTCCAAAGTCCAGCCGTGCGGCTGTACCGGTGTGGCTGAAATACCGCCACCACTCTTTCCCACTCGCCCGCCTTTGTCGCGCTCAACATAGAGGAAACCTCGGTAGGAAGATGCGCATAATCGTCTACGTACACAACTCCGCTTTGTTCGCCGCGGAACTCAAACCTTCGCGCTACGCCAGCAAATCGTCCCAATGCTGCAATCGCGGCTTGGGCCTCCCCTCCGAGTTCGATGGCGATGGTTAAAGCAGCCGCCGCGTTGCGAACGTTGTGAACGCCGGGGATGGGGAGGTCACATTCACCCAGGTCAATGCTGTCTCTCCGCAAGGTAAATTTCGATGAGTAACGATGACTCTCAACATTGACGATTCGATAGTCCGCATTCTCCGAAGTGCCGTAAGTGACGCATCCTTCGACCGTTTTAGCGACGCTCGCCGCGCACTCATCGTCGACACATACAACGCGGGGACCTTTTGCCGAGGAAAGAAACGTTTCAAAAGCTCCTACCAACGTCTCAAAGGAACCGAAATAGTCAAGATGGTCGGCTTCGATGTTGGTCACTACGACTGCTTCAGCCGCGATCTCCAAGAACGTACCGTCAGATTCATCAGCCTCTACGACGAAAAGTTCACCTTCTCGATCCCACACCGCACCAGACCCAATCTCATTTAGATCTCCACCCACGATGAACGACGGGTGGAAGTCGCAGCCCATCAATGCCAGCGCCAGCATTGATGACGTAGTGGTTTTCCCGTGTGTACCAGCCACCCCCACGGTCCGCTTTTTTTTGCAGATTTGAGCAAGTATTTGGGCCCGACTCAACACGGGACGACCGCTCTGAAGCGCTGCAACAATCTCGACGTTGTCGTCTGGCACGGCTGTGGACCTACAGATGACTTCGCAGTCACCCAAATTGTCGGCGTTATGTCCAATCTCGATTCGTGCTCCTAAGGAACGCAGCCGATTCACGCCGGCTGAGTCGCGGAGGTCGCTGCCGCTCACAGGGTGCCCCATAGACATCAGCACGGCGCCAATAGCGTTCATACCAGCCCCGCCAGCACCCACCACGTGGATAGATGCGTCACCTCTAATCGGCGACTGTGACGACTTGATCAATTTCAAAGCGCCTCATCTTTCTGATCTGACGGTACACACCGCGCCAAACAATGCTGCATCACCAGATCCGCAACCCTCTCCGCTGCGTCGCGATATCCGACGCTACGTTCCCGACGGGCTAAGTCCGGATCGAATTCACTTCGAAATTTCCGCAACATCCGTTCGATTTCATCACGAAAACGTTCCCCATCGAACTCTTCATCCGGCACCGAAACAGCTAATCCTGAATCGACCAAAAATTTGGCATTACGACTCTGGTGGTCATTTGGAGCGTTAGGCAGGGGGACTAGCACAGCTGGTAGCCCCAAGAGCGCAATCTCCGCGACGCTAGAACCGCCAGGCCGACAAACGACTAAATCTGACGCCGCCATCGCGTTTGGCAGATCGTCGTCGTATTCGTAGGACATCACGTTGGCTGGCAGGTTCTTTGGTAGAGCCTGCCAGTCACGTCGACCCACGACATGATGAATAAACGGCAAATCACCCACCTTCGCAGCTTCCCAAACTGCTTGATTGATGCGTCGCGATCCGAGCGAGCCACCAAACACGACAATGACCGGTTTATTTATCGGCCAGCCAAGTCCATTTCGAAGTGATCGGCCGTCGCGATCTGCTCGAAGCACGGCTTGCCGAACCGGGTTCCCAGTAACGACTTCGTTTCTTAAACCAGTACCCGCACACGGCACTGCTGCCGCTTTTGCAAACTTTGTCATGAGTCGGTTGGCGGCGGAGGCTGCTGCGTTTTGTTCCGCCAATACTAATGGCACCCTAAAAATCACAGCTCCGATACCGGCTGGTAACGCCGCGTACCCTCCGAGAGACAACACCACACTGGGGCGGCGGCGGCGAACTATCCAACTTCCTCGAAATATCGCCCAGATGATCGCCCCCAGATTCAAAAGGTTTTGAGGCGAGACCCGACGTCCATTAAGTCCTCTGCCGCTGAGAGCAACAAGCCCGTAGCCCGCTGCAGGCACCATCTCCAGTTCAACTCCTCGCGAACTCCCTACAAAAAGCACCGCTTCGCGTGGCCACCCCCGTTTAACAAGTGCGTCAGCGACCGCTATTCCGGGAAGAAGATGACCCGCTGTGCCGCCACCAGCGACGATGATCCCGCCCTGAGAAGCATCAACGGCACCAACTTTTTTCGATTTCATTTCGACTGCCGGGCGATATTGAGCAGCAACCCAGCCGCAGCCGCGTTCACGATTAGTGAGGTGCCGCCAGACGAAATGAAAGGCAGCGTTACACCGCTGATGGGAAGCAGTCGGAGCACGCCCCCCAAATTCACAAGGACTTGCAAAAGAAACCACACAGATATCCCAGCGGCAAGCAGTGACCCAAAAACGTCTGGAGCAATCTGCGCTGTACAAAACCCCGTAACGATGATGGTGGCAAGCAATACCAGCACAGCTAAAGCACCAACCAGACCCAACTGTTCTCCTACAACGGCAAACACAAAATCGTTAGGAGCCTCGGGTACCCACCCCCATTGAGCGTGGCCCGCCGAAAGTCCTGTTCCCCTGAAACCGCCGTTCGAGAGACTCGCCAAGCCCTGTGTGACCTGATAGCCAGCACCGTCACTGTTTTCCGCAGCAGAGAAAAAGCCAATGATCCTGCCTCTTCTGTACGGCTCGGCTAAGGCGAGAAATAAACCCGAAACTAAACCCAAGACCAGCAACAGCCCTAAATGCCTAAAAGGAACCCCCGCCGCCCACATCATTCCAAAAGCGATAGAGCCGAGTATGGCCGCAGTACCGAGATCTGGCTGCTTGAGGATTAAGCCGCATAGAACTGCAATGCCTACAGCGACCGGGATCGTGACGCGATCTATGCGATCCAGGAAATAGCGACGCTGATCAAGGAACGACGCTAGCGACACGACTAAAGCCAGTTTCGTTATTTCCGATGGTTGCAGGCCAAAGAGACCCAAATCGAGCCAGCGGCGACTACCTCCGCTCGAGTGACCAAAGAGGAGCACGAGAACTAATCCGAGACACGCAGCGACTAACAGTAATGGGGCGGCACGTCTCCACGATCGATAATCACGACCTACCGTGAAGAGCAAAGCAAATATCCCAAACGTGACATGCGTGGCGTGTCTACCAAACTCCGATAAAGCGCCGCCGTCTTGCCCAATCGAAGCTGGGTTTGATGCTGCGAGCGCCATGACAACGCCCGTCAACATCAGCAACAGGATCGACCCAAGCATGGCCAAGTACCGCATCGAAGGCCCTGGGGAATCATTGTGTGGATAGGCCTGGGCTAGTCGATAGTTCTGCAACGCGGTCATGGTTGAATCTGTCCCTGTTTAAGCAGTCTGACAAACCGCTGGAAGTCATCGCCGCGTTCGTTGTAGTTGCGATACCAATCGAACGATGCGCACGCTGGCGAGAGCACCACATCGCCCCCTGAGCTTTGCGCTATGGACATGGCGGCCTTGACAGCCTCTTCCATTGAGTTCGCCAGGGTCGTCGTGACAATCCCATCGAAAACGTGAGTCAGTGTTTCCGCTGATTCGCCGATCACTACTACTCCTGCAAGCCTCGGAGCGAGCTCTCGCAGTTCTAAAAGGTCGAGACCCTTGTTACGTCCCCCAGCAATCAGCACCGCTTGATCAAATCCGGTCATGCCCGCCACTGTGGCGTGAGGGGTCGTGGCCTTACTGTCATCGAAAAATCGGACTCCGTCTGCTGTCGCGACAAACTCGAGACGATGAGCTAATCCATCAAAATTTCCCAGTACCTCAGCAACCGACTTCGCCGAAGCATCCATGGATAGCGCAAGAGCGGTAGCTGCGCATGCATTGAGTTGATCGTGTGGGCGCGACCTACGAAGCTCAGAAATCTTCATTATCCGTTCGCCGTGAGCAATGAGTTCACGGTCAGTGCAGTGCACATCGCCTTTTCCAAGTCCGAAGGTCAGTAACTGGGAGGAGATGTTCTTCGTCCAGGGGCCAACTGCTACATCATCATGTGGCGCCACTGCAACATCCCCTTCCTGTTGCATTTCCCATATCTTGGATTTCGCCCTCGCATAGGCCTGAAAGTTTTCATGCCAATCCAAATGATCTGGGGCAAGATTGAGCCACGCCGCCGCTTTGGCGCGAAACCGACGGACCCTGTCCAGACGAAAAGACGAAGCTTCGACAACGAATACTTCGTATCCGATTTCTTTGTCATCGATCGCGGAGACGAAAGGCGTGTCCGTGTTACCGACAGCGGCGGCCTGCATGCCTGAAGCCAACAACATTTGGGTTGTTAATTCAGTCACCGTGGTTTTCCCGTTGGTGCCAGTAACCGCAGCACATGGACGGTCATTCCAAAGGGCCGCCAGATCAAGCTCACTTAAAATCTCGACACCCGAAGCATCTGCTAGCCGGTAGAGAAGATGATGGCATGGAATTCCCGGGCTTGGCACCACCGCCGTGATCCCAGAAAATGCTCGTTCTAATTCTGTCGCCGAACTCGAATCAAGGAGTTCAACTCTTAATTCCTCAGCCACTGCAGCGACAGGCGTTGGTTGATCGTCGACCGCAAGTACTTCGCAGTTGCGCGCCTTTAAGGCTTCGACTACCGCCCTACCAGTTACTCCTAATCCGGCTACCAGCACACGCGAAAGGTCGGGGGCGTTCACAGCAGACACCGCAAAGCTGCTGGCTGTATTAGGGCAACCGAATCAAGCCCGATGAAGTCGGCATAGAACACACCCAACGCGAACGCGACACAGATTCCATTAATGATCCACATGCGAATAAGGACCGTTGTTTCGGGCCAACCAACTAGTTCAAAATGGTGGTGGATAGGCGCCATTCGAAAAACGCGGCGGCCAAAGATCCGATAGCTGCCAACCTGGAGAATCACTGAGAGTGTCTCAAGGACATAAAGGGCACCGATTACTGGCAAGAGCAGATGAGTTTCGAGGAGTAAGGCCAGTCCTGCGAAAGCAGTACCGATCGCTAACGATCCAGTGTCCCCCATGAAAATTCGCGCCGGAGGAGCGTTCCACCAAAGAAAGCCGATGCAAGCTCCAGTCATCGCCGCGGCAACGATCGCCAGATCCAATGCATGGCTAACGTCGTAGTCCTCGGGATGTCTAAAGATCCAGTAACCGATCACCACAAATGCTGAAAACCCGATCGCTGCTGATCCGCTGGCTAACCCGTCAAGCCCATCGGTGAGATTGACAGCGTTGGCGGTAGCAATCACTAAAATCGAAGCCCAAACCACCCATAAAATCTTCCCGAGGCTGATACCGGGAAATTCGGCCCTAGTCAGTGCAATTACTGGACTGGTTTGAGCCCAATACATCGCGAGAATTGAAAACCCGATCGCCACTCCGAGCAAACCAATAATTTTGGCCGATTTGTTAAGGCCTAGGTTGCGTTCCCTACTGACTTTGATCCAGTCATCCATTAGCCCAACGGCACTCGCAGCAACGATTGCCATAACGAGAACAATGCCCGATCGAGTGACAATCGTTTCCGATCGAAGGTGACTCACGAGGTAGCCGGCTACCGCTCCGACAACTATTGCAACCCCTCCCATGGTGGGAGTACCTGCCTTGGTGAGGTGACCCTCCGGACCGTCCAGGCGGATTGGTTGGCCAACCCCATGGGCTCGCAACCAAGGCACTAGAACGCGCGTGCCGACGAGGCTTACACCCATGGCGACGCCTGCTGCGATCAGGAGCGCGATCATCAGCCCCTACCGTCCAATCGGGTCGCTAGAGCTTGCTCACAAACAGCAACATCGTCGAAAGGTCGTCGTTCCTCACCTATAGTCTGATGTGTCTCGTGACCCTTTCCAGCTACAAGAATTAGATCTCCTGCGACAGCTTCGCCAATCGCCAAATGGATTGCGTTGGCCCGATCGAGAATGATTTGAACGCGCGCCCTTCCGCGTTGAGTTCCCACGATTATTTGGTTAGCGATATCTGCCGGGTCCTCCGACCGAGGATTGTCTGAAGTCACGACCACTTCGTCGGCCAAACCGGCGGCTATTTCCCCCATCAGGGATCGTTTTTTCTGATCGCGATCACCTCCGGCGCCGAACACCACCCATACGCGCCCCGCTGTAATACTTCGAGCAGCTTTCAGAGCTTCAGAAAGCGCTGCCGGTTTATGGGCGTAGTCCACTAAAACACAGACGTCGGATCTAGCGGCAGAAATTGGTTCCATCCTTCCTCGAACTGGTTGAACTAGTCGTAGTCCACGTGCAATGTCAGCTCGATCGAACCTTAAAGCGTTCAGCGTTTCTGCGGCCATCAACAAATTGATCAGGTTGAAGTATCCGACGAGTGTGGTGTTTATCTCTTGGTCGCGCCACTTGAAGGTAGCGCCATTCGCTGTAACTCTCGGGTCTTGGATCAGAGTGGGGTCGACCTCAACCACCTCACGTGATGCACTGAGTTCGCGTGCTAAACGTCTGCCCCACTCGTCGCCGACTGACACGATTGCAGTTTCGGTTCTCTCGTCAAAAAGTCTGCGTTTAGCTCGAAAGTATGCGTCCATGTCTCCGTGAAAATCGAGGTGTTCGGGACTCAAGTTGGTGAAAAGCGCAGCGGCGAAGTGAGTACCGTCAACGCGACCCAATTCGAGACCATGAGAGGACACCTCCATACACGCCCAATCCGTACCACTCTCGAGTAGCCGCGCAAACGATCTCTGTAAGTCGGGTGCTTCGGGAGTGGTGCGCTGCCCATCGAGAGTCCCCATCGAGCTACTACTCTCACCGCAGCTCTTGAGTATCTCGGCTAGGGCCTGTGTCGTCGTCGTCTTTCCTGCTGTCCCTGTCACTCCCACCACCTTGAGGTGTTTGGAGGGTTCTCCGTAGATTGAAGCAGCAACTGGGCCTAAAGCTTTTCGGACGTTAGGCACCACTACTTGAGGTACGCCGTCGTCTAGTTCACGCTCAACTAGAAGTGCTGAGGCGCCCGCCCTTAGTGCCTCCGTGGCAAAGAGATGCCCATCGCGGTGATCTCCGGAAATACAGGCGAACAGATCACCGTTTCTCGCGACGCGGCTGTCATGACTAACGCCCGACAGCCACACCTCGGCCATCTCTGAAGACGACTGTGCCAACAACTGGCCACCGCTTAGCGCGACGATTTCTGCGAGAGAAGCTCCAACCATCACTCGCTACCTCGTTTGCGGCACGCCAAGCGCCCGCAGAGCGCCAGTCGCTATATCGGAGAACACCGGGGCCGCCGTTTTGCCCGCCAAATGTTCATCTGGTTCATCGAGGACCACCACGATGGTAAGCCTCGGGTTTTCCGCAGGAACGAAACCCGCGAAGGTCGCCGTGTACTCATCGCTGTATCCGGCGCGGTCCTTCATAGCTTTTTCCGCGGTTCCTGTTTTTCCAGCGACGGAGTACCCATCGACTTGTGCTCGCGTTCCAGTTCCTTGCGTAACCACACCAGCAAGCATGTCGCGCATTGTCTTCGCAGTGGTCGCGCTCACTACTTGGCGTCGCACTCCAGAGGAAATTGGATGCATCACCCCATCGGTACCAGCTATTCCAAGGATTAAAGAGGGAGCAATGTATTCGCCGTCATTCGCGATGGTGTTGAATGCCGCTGCCAGTTGAATCCCTGTCACAGAAACGCCCTGTCCGAACGCTATGTTCGCTAAGCCAGTTCCCTCCCACTGGGTAGGCGGGTGAAGCTTTCCTCTGGTCTCGCCGGGCCATGCTGGTACGCCGGCTTGGCCGCTGGTGAATTCACCGAATCCGAAAGCCCGCAGGTAGGAATACAGGTGGTCTTTACCCAGTTTTTCTGCGATGCGAATGGTCCCGATGTTGGATGATTTAGCAAGTATCTCCGATATCGATAATTCCCGGTCTTCGTTCACATATGGCTCTTCGAAGACTTTGTCCGAGTACTTGTATTTAGCCGGAACGTGAATAATTTGGTCGGGCGCGATCCTGCCTTCTTCCAAGGCTGCCGCGATTGTGAAGGGCTTGGTTGCCGATCCGGGTTCGAACGAGTTTATGTAGGCGCCACTGCTGCCTGTGACACGCGCTTGTTTCGCCCTACTTGAACTCCCGATGTCCGCTAATGCGAGTACTTCGCCTGTTGCGACGTCCAGAACTATTGCAGTTCCCCAATTTGCACCACTAATCGCCACTGCTTCTTGAAGAACGCTTTCAACCAACAATTGAGTTGGGGCGTGAAGGGTCGTAATGAGACTTTGTCCGGGTTGAGCTGGTTCAAAGGCGATGTCATCGCCTGGCAGTCTTACGGAGCCGGAGCCAGTTCCAGACACGAAGTTCGTTCGGGATCCTGCTTGTCCAGAGAGAAGGCTCGCAAACTGCAATTCAAGGCCGCTTAACGGTTTTTGATCCACATCGACATTGCCGATGACGTTGCGAGCAAAAGCAGCACCATTTGGGTAACGCCGCGCTGCTTCGTCCCGAATTTCGATACCGACCAAGCCGAGCTGTCGGATTTGGTCCGCGATGTTCGGTGTTACTTGTCGTTTCAGATGAACGTACGCCTTGTCGCTAGTTAGTCGGTCAATGAGGGTTCCTTGTGATACGCCAATTAGCGGAGCTATCTGCGAGGCGACGGCGTACGGATGTTCTACAGATTGCGGGTTGGCGCCGATCGTGGGCAACGTGTCACTAAAAGCAAGAACGGACCCGTCTCGGTCAAGGATCGCACCGCGTGAACCGCTGATCGAAGACCACACGCTGTGACCATTAATTCCGTCTATGTACTGGTTGCGATTCAGTATTTGGATATCTACTAACCGGGCTGTGAGCACCGTGAAAATCAACGAGGTGCACAGAATCAGAAGGCCAATTCGTCGTCCTCGATAACCCACTTGGCCTTGAGGGCTAGATAGCCGTGTCGTTGAAATTGAGGGATGAGGAACCTCGGAATGGGTCGCCGATTTCGAATGAGACCTTTCCTGGGTTCCAACAGACGGCGCCACTGGAGTTCCGGTCTCTTCCTTATCGGCCGTTGTTGGAAGCGGCGATAGCTAATGCTTCAGTCAGTAGCCGATCGACTGACAGCCAGTCGCCGGTATCGCTTAAACGGGTACGGATGAGTTCACCTTGGCGGCCCGAGTTCAGATGTTCGCGCCGAACCTGAATTTGTGTCGCCGACTCTGCTGGAACCATCCCCAGGTCGATCGCCTGTTTTTTGATCTCTATTGTTGCCCGTTTGGTTTCAAGCTCGATGCGAAGTTCGCGAACTGACTCGCTTTCTTGCGTTATGTCGTTGTGTAAACGCACCAAATCGACGTGACGATGATTGATCATCAAATTTGAGATGGCGAGCCCTAAGAGCACCAGCAACGTCGCGACTCCAAAGAGAGTTGTTGCGCCGACAAATCGATTCGCCAGCGACGAACGACCTTTTCTCGCCACGAACCGCGACCCGTCAGCTATTTGGATCACATCGGGGCTTACGGGTAGGTCGATACCGATCGCAGCGGTCACCAGATCTAAGCCTCTCCTACGAAGAGTCGTTCTGCGGCTCGGAACCGAGCGCTTGCCGCTCTCGGGTTTCGTTCGATTTCGGCTTCTGTTGGGCGGACTACCTTGCGTCGAAGGAGTCTGACATTAGGTTCGGAGCCACATATACAGGGCAGGCTCGATGGGCAAACACAAACGCCATCGGCGGCGTCGCGTAGAACGTGTTTCACTATTCTGTCCTCTCCAGAGTGATAAGAAAGAACGACCAGTCGACCCCCAGGTCTGAGTCGTTCGATTGTCTGAGCTAAAGCGGGTTCGATGAGAGCGAGTTCGTTGTTGACGGCTATGCGAAGTGCTTGGAACGTTCGCATAGCCGGGTGTCGCCCTTTTCTGCGCGCAGCAGCAGGCACTGCGCTACGGACGATGTCAGCGAGTTCTTGCGTTGATTCAATGGGGCGGGCCGACACGATCGATTTGGCTATTCGGTAGGCAAATCGTTCGTCGGAATTTGTGCGTAACAAATCCGTTAGTTCTTGTTCGCCGTAGCTGTTGACGATAGTGGCTGCCTCAAGAGCGTCATCGGGATTCATCCTCATGTCGAGGGGCGCTGCGTAACGGTGCGAGAACCCGCGGCTAGGCGTGTCCAACTGGTGGCTACTTACGCCAAGGTCGAAAAGTGCGCCGTTCAGTTGCCTGCCATCAAGATCAAGAATCTGGCCGATTTCGTCAAATCGGCCCTGCACCACTTGAGCCTTCTGCCCAAATTCGGCAAGGCGGTCTCGGGAAACTTTCACCGCTGAGGGATCTCTATCAATCCCTAATAGTTGACGGGCTGGTGCTTGTTGGAGCAGCGCTTGAGCATGGCCCGCTCCCCCAATAGTCGCGTCGACGATTAGTCCGTCCTCTATTTCTTCGAAAACCTCAAGAACTTCGGCCAGCATGACGGGCAGGTGGTCGAATTTCACATCACCCAGGATGTGTTCTGTCGAATTCGGTGATGAGTCACCGGGCAAAGAAGTCACTGTTAGTCGCCACCGGTAGGTTCAGTGAATTCGTCAGGTGACTCCAACAGGGAATCGCCCACCTCGGTGATTTCTTGCCAGCGAGACCTGTCCCAAATCTCGACCTCGTCTATCGCGCCAACAATGACGCATTCTCGTTCCAGATGAGCGAAGGAACGGAGATCTTCTGGAACCGCAATTCGTCCCTGTTTGTCGGGCAGGATGTGCGCGGCACCTGCACCAAATGACCGCTTCGCTGATCGGTGACGAACGTCACCTTCTTCGGAACGAGATGCCATTGTTTGCGCTATGTCCCGGAAGCGTTCGGGGGTAAGTAGCGCCAAGCAACCTTCACTTCCCTTAATCAAGAAACCGCTTTGATCAAAAGAGGGTCGAAAGGAAGCGGGCAGCACAATTCGTCCTTTGGCGTCGAGCGCATGCTCAAACTGACCGACGAATAGCTCTTCCACTGTTGCCCTCGCGAGTTAGTGCCATCTTGTGTGGGAATGATCTTTGTGGTTGGGAAATTCTGTGGAAGTTAACCCACTTCATTCCCTATTACTCCACTTTGTGACACTTTATGACTCTTATGTGCTCGAGTCCAGCCATTTGGACAGACTTTCACCACTTTCCGTAAGAAGTTTCGAATCACATAGGTGTAATTAATCACGCAAAGTTGTAAAAGTGATCACTTAGGGCGTTTTTGCTTCACCTAAAGTAGTTCTTTGACTTGATGCGGCCATGGCTCAGGTGGCGAGAAGCTTCGAAACGACCAAGTTTCGTACTTCCGTCATCGAACAATTAAGACCGGCGTCGGCCCATCCAATTCCTTTGGA
>LWDU01037456.1_pt1 | contig 27307 bp, 33 predicted proteins | sample 727161 | NCBI WGS metagenome assembly LWDU01 (sample SAMN04566230, study PRJNA314399) | hydrothermal vent metagenome | isolation source: deep sea hydrothermal plume seawater | place: Mexico: Gulf of California, Guaymas Basin | collected 2004-07-11
CATATCATTCATCTCTTGACTCCGTACCATGGTACAGACCCGATATAAGGGTCATGTACCGCACTCAAAGGAAGTTGTGACACCAATGTCTGACGCAGTGAAAGAACATGACCCGGCAAGTGGCCCCGCCGAACGCAGTGGACCCAACAAGGCCGTTCTCTACCGGATGGTGATGGACAAGCACATCTGCCCGTTCGGCCTGAAATCGCGCGACCTGTTGAAGCGCGAAGGGTTCGATATCGAGGACAATCACCTCACAACCCGTGAGGAAACCGACGCCTTCAAGCAGCAGTATGACGTCAAGACGACGCCGCAAACCTGGATTAATGGGGAGCGGATTGGCGGGCATGACGATCTTCGCCGGCACTTCGGCAAGTCGACGGCCGCTGACAAGGAAGGCAGGACCAGCTACACGCCAGTGATTGCGATTTTCGCGACCTCTTTCCTGATGGCGCTAGCAGTGAGCTTTTTCGCGTCCGGGACGATCTTCACTTTCCGCGCGATTGAACTGTTCATCGCGATCGCGATGTGTGTGCTCGCCATTCAGAAGCTGCAGGATCTGACCGCTTTCCAGAACCAGTTCCTTGGCTATGACCTGCTCGCCCAGCGCGATGTGAGATACGCTTTCGTGTATCCCTTCGCCGAAGCCTTTGCAGGCATCCTGATGATTGCGGGGGCGCTGATCTGGCTCGCGGCGCCTGTCGCCATCTTCATCGGCTCGATTGGTGCGGTATCGGTCTTCAAGGCCGTTTATATCGACAAGCGGGAGCTTAAATGCGCCTGCGTCGGTGGCAATTCAAATGTCCCGCTCGGCTTCGTATCGCTGACAGAGAATCTCATGATGATCGCGATGGGCCTCTGGATGCTGTTCTGACGCTGGGATAAGGTCGGGGTATGAGCACTGCGAAATCACTAGCGGAGATGATCCGCGCCGCCGACCGCGTCCTAGTTTTCACGGGCGCAGGAATCTCAACCGAAAGCGGCATACCCGACTTCAGAAGCCCTGGTGGCGTCTGGTCGAAGATGAAGCCGATCTATTTTCAGGACTTTGTGTCGGACCGCGATGCGCGCCGCGAAGGCTGGAAGCGTGTCTTCAATCGCACCGCTGGCTGGGTCGGTGCGAGCCCGAATACAGGTCATTTTGCGATCGCTGAACTGGTCAAGCAGGGCAAGGTCAGCGCCGTGGTCACGCAGAACGTCGACAACCTCCATCAGGATGCAGGCGTGCCCGATGACAAGGTTATCGAAATTCATGGCAATGCGTCCTACGCCAAATGCCTTGATTGCGGCATGCGTCACGAATTCGAAGAACTTCGCGCACCTTGGGAAAACGACGAAGAACTTGTCTGTGCTTCCTGTGCGGGTCTGCTGAAGACTGCGACCATTTCGTTCGGGCAGGCCATGCCGGAGGACAAGATGGCGCGCGCTACAGCTGAGGCTGAGTCCTGCGATCTCTGCATCGTGCTTGGCTCGTCGCTCGTCGTGTATCCGGCGGCCGGGATACCCGTTCTGGCGGCGCGTGCAGGCGCGCGACTTGTCATCATCAATCGTGAGCCGACCGACCTCGACCCGTATGCGAGCCTTGTCCTCAACACCGAGATCGGCGCGTTGATGGATGAGGTCATGAAAGAGCTTGAAGCCGCATAGAAAAAGCCCCGGACGCGCGGCGCCCGGGGCTTTTGCATTGTCTTATGCTGTTGGGACTTAAACCGCTTCGGTCAGCTCCGGCACAGCATTGAAGAGGTCAGCAACCAGGCCGTAATCGGCAACCTGGAAGATCGGTGCCTCTTCGTCCTTGTTGATCGCAACGATGATCTTGGAGTCCTTCATGCCAGCAAGGTGCTGGATGGCGCCCGAGATACCGATAGCAATGTAGAGTTCTGGCGCGACGATCTTGCCGGTCTGACCAACCTGATAGTCGTTCGGCGCATAGCCTGCGTCCACTGCAGCGCGCGAGGCACCGATACCGGCGCCAAGCTTGTCGGCAAGCGGGATCATCAGACGGTCGAACTCTTCCTTGGAGCCAAGCGCACGGCCGCCGGACACGATGGTCTTGGCGGAGGTCAGCTCTGGACGGTCCGACTGGACGATTTTCTCTTCGACGAAAGCCGATTTGAATGGACCAGCTGGTGCGTCGATCGTCTCAACCGAGGCTGAGCCGCCTTCGCCGGCCGCGTCGAATGCCGTACCGCGAACGGTGACAACTTTCTTCGGGTCAGATGATTTGACCGTCATGGAACGTGTCGGTGCCTTCGATGCCGGTAATGTCGGAGATCTGCATGACGTCGAGCTTTGCCGCGATACGCGGGGTGACGTTCTTGCCCATCGTGGTGGCAGGCGAGAACAGCGCGTCATAGCCGTCCATCAGCGGGACGATGAGCGCTTCCATCGCTTCAGCAAGCTGCTTTTCGTAAGCATCGCCTTCAGCGTGGAGAACCTTGCGCACGCCATCGATCTTGGCGGCAGCAGCCGCGACATCGCCTGCGCCCTTGCCTGCGACGAGGACGTCGATGTCCCCACCGAAGGCCTTAGCAGCGGTCACAGTCTTGTGCGTCGCATCCGTCAGCGTCGTGTTGTCGTGATCAGCAATAACGAGAACAGCCATTAGATCGCTCCCTTCGCTTTGAGTTTGGAGACCAGTTCAGAGACGTCTTCGACCTTTTCGCCAGCTTCGCGAACCGGTGGCTCGGTCACTTTGACGACGCTGAGGCGGGCGGCGGTGTCGACGCCATAATCGCCTGGTGCCTTCTCATCGATCGGCTTTTTCTTGGCCTTCATGATGTTCGGCAGAGACGCATAGCGCGGCTCGTTGAGGCGGAGGTCGGTCGTGACGATCGCAGGTGTCTGCAGCGACAGGGTTCGCGGGTGACGTTGATCTTGCCGTCTTCCAGAATGACTTCCGAAGCGAACGTGCCTTGCGGCCAGCCAAGCAGCGCAGCCAGCATCTGGCCGGTCTGGTTGGAATCGTCATCGATTGCCTGTTTGCCGAGGATCACGAGTTCCGGGCTCTCCTCGCCGATCACCTTTTCAAGGATCTTGGCAACGGCCAGCGGCTCTACATTGTCGTCGGTCTTGATCAGGATGCCGCGGTCAGCGCCCATGGCGAGAGCGGTCCGCAGGGTTTCCTGCGCCTGTTGTGGGCCGATGGATACAACCACGATTTCCTCAACCGCGCCTTTTTCCTTCAGGCGAATTGGCGAGGTCTACACCGCTCTGGTCGGACTTAACGCGGACCTTCACATTGTAGTCGATGACCCGCTTTACGGGTACGAGCACCTTCATAGGCTGGCTCCTGTTTCTATCCCTGTTAAACTCGTGATGACCTAGAGAAGCACACTGAAACAATCAAGCACTGCGGCGGCGTCAAGGTCATTTCGCCGCTGTCTTGATCGCCGGAGATGGACAGCTTTCAGCGTTCCTATTCTGGCAGAAGCTACTGTCCGTCGCCCTCGACATCCTCGAACCAGACCTCGACCGGCCCCTTCAGGGTGAGGGTGAGTGGATTGCCCTTGCGGTCAAGTGACTTGCATCCAGCCTTCGGAGAGGCAGTATTCGACGACGTTGGTCCGCTCCTGGCCCTTGAAACGGACGCCGACGCCGCGGCGGATCAGGGCTTCATCATAGAATCGGCTGCGAGGGTTCAGGCTGAGCCTGTCTGGAGGTGTGTCTGTCATGGCGTTTCAATGCCTTCATTAATGGCGCAACTCAACCCGAATTCGGCGGTTTCAGGTACGGTGAGCTTTATGCTCAAAACTTTCAAAACTTAATACTCAATAGACGGCCATCAGAAGTATTCACTGCAGGTTGTGGGGGGTATTCCGATGACGGATCAAAAAACTGCGGCTGGAGACAGACTGGTCGTTGCTGCCTTGTGGGAGGTCGGCCGGCTAGCGTATATGGTCGAGTGCGCTGTTGCCGCCCGTTTGCCAAGCCCGGTAACCGTTGCTCAGTACGCTGTCCTTCATACGATTGTATCGACGGAAGAGCTATCAATCACCCAGCTCGCTGAGATGCATGAAGTTTCGCAGCCCACGATGTCGTCTACTGTCGCCAAGCTGCGCGAGCGTGGTCTGGTGGTGACCAGAACAAAGCCTGGCGACCGACGCGCGAGATTTGTCAGTCCTACGCCAGAGGGGCGGGACGTAAAACGTGAGTGTGATGCAGCTTCTTCCCCTTTGCTCAACGACATAGCGGCGCAGGCAACGGGTGAAGACTGGCGTCAAATTCGTCAAAGCGTGACAAGCTTGAACCGGTATTTGAGCGATACGCTGAGCGCCTCCGATACCTGAAACCTATCGGTTTGCACCCGGCTTCCATTTGATATCGGCTTCGCCCTTCTCGTTGGCGAAACGGGAGGCGACAAAAAACCAGTCCGATAGCCGGTTGATGAAGGTCAGCGCGTGTTCGCTGACGATTTCGCTTTCATCGCTGACCAGTTTTGCAATGTCGCGTTCGGCGCGCCGGCAGATCGTGCGGCACACATGCAGTTGCGCGGCCAGCGGAGTGCCGCCCGGCAGTACAAAACTGTCCAGCGGCGCCAGTTCGGCGTTCATTGCGTCAATTTCGGCTTCGAGACGCTTGGTCTGCTCTGCAACAACACGAAGGGGCTCAAAGCCGAGCGGCTTGTCGCGTTCAGGCGTCGCAAGGTCCGCACCAAGGTCGAACAGGTCGTTCTGGATGCGCTGAAGCTGCGCCTTCATCTCGCCCTCAGCGCTGAGCACGGCGACGCCAAGGGCGGCGTTCACTTCATCGACGCTGCCATAGGCAGTGACGCGCGCATCCCATTTGTCGACCGGTTCACCCGTCGCGAGGCGTGTCTTACCCTTGTCGCCGGTGCGCGTATAAATCTTGTCGAGTTTCACCATGGGGTGATCTCCCGTGGTTTGCTGTTGTTAGCTGAAAGCGCCCGCGGCAAGCGCGAGCGCGCACAGAAGTGCAATGGCAATGGCCTGCACAAGAACGCGGAGCCGCATCAACTTGTTGGACCGGCTTGCCTGTGCGTCGTCGGTACGGGTGAGGTTCACCACCCCCGCAACAAGGACGATCACCAGCACCGCTAAGGCAATATAGAACCCGACCGTGAGCAGATTGATCATTTGAGTGTCCTTCCAGCCGCTGATGTAAGTCACTCGGGGTAAAATGTCATCGGCGGCGTTCTGCGCTTACTCGACGCAGCCGGAGCCAAAGGCCATTCTAGAAAAAAGGCATCATCTGGTAGGCCTGAGAAGGCGATGTCTGAGCGATCCAACGGGTGCGACAAGAGCGCCTGTTGGTTAATCGGCGAGCGATCGGAATTACCCGCCTTGGCCTTTGTTTCGATGGTTTGCCCCTTCCAAATGCAGTCCGGCCTACCCATTTATGCAACGGCGCGATAAAGCAAATGCGCTTGAGGGGGAGAGACGCTGCCGATGATCGGGGCTACAAGCTTTCTCCAGGGCCGATACGGAACTGATGCCTGCTTCATGGGTCAGTACCTGTAGATACGGAGACAAAAGCCGATGGCTGTTAAAACATCAATTGCACTCAGCCCAGAGCAGGGCCTGAGCCGCTACCTCAGCGAAATCCGCAAATTCCCCATGCTGGAAAAGCAGGAGGAGTTCATGCTCGCCAAGAGCTGGCAGCAGCATGAGGACACAGAGGCTGCAGAGAAAATGGTGACCTCACACCTTCGCCTCGTGGCAAAGATTGCCATGGGCTATCGCGGCTATGGCCTGCCGATGGCCGAGGTCATCTCTGAGGGCAATGTGGGCCTCATGCAGGCCGTCAAGAAATTCGACCCGGACAAGGGTTTCCGCCTCGCCACCTATGCGATGTGGTGGATACGCGCGGCAATTCAGGAATACATCCTGCGCAGCTGGAGCCTCGTGAAACTCGGCACCACCGCCGCCCAAAAGAAGCTGTTCTTCAACCTTCGCCGCATCAAGGGCGAGATCAACGCGCTGGATGCGGGCGAGATCGCGACCCGTCTGAACGTGTCCGAAAAGGACGTGCTTAGCATGAACGGCCGCATGAGCGGCTCTGACGCCTCTCTGAATGCCCCCATGGGGCAGGAAGGCGACATGGAGTGGCAGGACTGGCTGACGGATGATGAGCCGACCCAGGCTGACACCTATGCCAACCGCCAGGAATTCGATAGCCGGATGACGCTTCTTCAGGAAGCTATGGCCGATCTCTCGGAGCGTGAGCAGCACATCCTTCAGGAACGCCGCCTGACTGACGACCCAAAGACGCTCGAACAGCTGTCTGAGGTTTATAACGTGTCTCGTGAACGCATTCGCCAGATTGAGGTGCGCGCTTTTGAGAAGATCCAGAAGGCGATGTCTGAGCGATCCAACGGGTGCGACAAGAGCGCCTGTTGGTTAATCGGCGAGCGATCGGAATTACCCGCCTTGGCCTTTGTGTTTGTGTTTATGGGATGAGGCGCAGATGAAAACTGTCTCCATCAGTGACGCCGGCGACCCGCGTCTGGCCCCCTATGTCTCGATCAGGGAGCGCGACCTCACTGGTCGTAGCGATGGGCGCTTCATCGTCGAGGGAAAGGTGACGCTCGCCATCCTGCTGGAGCGGTCGAGGTTCGAGGTTGAGAGCGTGTTCATCGGGCAATCGCGGGTCGAGCCTCTGTCCGAAATTCTGGCGCGAGTACCTGAAGACGTGCCTGTATACGTCGCACCGCAAAGTGTCATGGATCAGGTCGCGGGATTTCCGATCCATCGAGGCATCCTGGCATGCGCGCGCAAAGGTGAGCCGTATGATCTGGAGAAGCTCCTCAAGGCTCGGACGCTGCTCGTGCTCAACGGCATCTCCAATCACGACAATGTCGGCGCAGCTTTTCGCAATGCGGCCGCTTTTGGCGCAGGCGGGGTCCTGCTGGATGAGCAGAGCTGCGACCCGCTATACCGGAAGTCTATCCGCGTTTCGGCAGGCGCGGCGCTCTGGCTGCCGTACGCGCAAGCTGGCACGGGAGAAAATCATGTCGCCTGGCTCAAAAATGCGGGGTTTGATGTCTGGGCGATGACGCCACGAACGACGGCAGAGGAGCTCCATAGGCTGAGGCCCTTTCCCAAGACCGCCATCCTTCTCGGACCAGAAGGGCCAGGCCTCGCTGATGCGCTGATTGATCTTTGCCGACCGGTGAGAATTGCGATGGCGGGTGGCTTCGACAGCATCAATGTTGCCACGGCTGGGGCTGTCGCACTTGCTCACTGCCATGCGTTTCCTCAGCCTCCCGAGCGCTGACATGCCGATGATTCATCAGCGTAGCCGGTGCTGCGCCGGAACTGCCTGACTGCACGGGCCGTTCTGGATATGAACGGAGCAACCCCGATGCTGAACCTGATACTAGCCTTTTCGCTGATCTCTAACCTCGCCGTCATGGGCGAGGCAGGGCCGCCTGCGTCTTATGACGAGCCTGAAGCGGCGCGCGATGACATGGCGGGAGGGGACCGAGCCGCATCCGATTTTGAACGGGGCGAGTACCTGCCGATCCAGTATCGCGGCGACCAGGTGAAAAACTGGAAGAAGGCAGGTCTGCGCAAACCGGACACCGGGTTTGAATGGGTGAAGGTTGCGCAGTTTGCCTTCCTGATAAACCCGACCAGCGGGTTTATCCGCGATATCGTCGAACTCGAGGACTAGACCCGCTCAAAAGGGTCACGCATCAGGATCACGTCTTCGCGTTCAGGAGAGGTCGAAACCAGCGCACATGGTTTGCCGACCAGTTCTTCCAGGCGGCGGACATATTTGACCGCCTCTGCAGGCAAATCGCTCCAGCTGCGCGCGCCCTTGGTCGTTTCTTTCCAGCCCGGCATGCTTTCATAGACAGGCTCTACAGCGGCCTGATCGGTGAGCCCCGCCGGGTAGTAATCGATCGTCTGGCCGTTCAGCTTGTAGGCGACGCAGACCTTGATCTCTTCAAACCCATCGAGGACGTCCAGCTTGGTAAGGGCAAGGCCATTGACGCCAGACGTCGCACAGGCCTGACGCACCATGACGCTGTCGAACCAGCCGCATCGACGCGTGCGACCCGTATTCACGCCAACTTCGCGACCGACGGTGCCGAGGCGCTGTCCGATTTCATTGTCCTGCTCGGTCGGGAAGGGGCCTGAGCCGACGCGGGTCGTGTAAGCTTTCGCCAGCCCCAGCACATAGGATATCGCGCCCGGTCCGACGCCGGCGCCTGCTGAAGCGTTACCAGCGACAACGTTTGACGACGTGACGAACGGATAGGTGCCGTGATCGACATCGAGCATTACGCCCTGTGCACCCTCAAACAGGATGCGCTTGTCGGCGCGGACCTGCTCATCCAGCGTCTTCCAGACCGGTTGTGCATAGGCGAGGACTTCTGGCGCGATCTTCAGGAGGTCCTGCTTCAGGGCCTCGCCGTCGGGCTCTGGCAAGCCGACGCCAGCACGTAATGGCCGGTGGTGGGCAAGCAGGCGTTCGATCTTGAGGTCGAGGGCGGCAGGGTCTGCAAGGTCAGCAACGCGGATGGCGCGGCGACCGACCCGGTCTTCATAGGCCGGGCCAATGCCGCGCTTGGTTGTACCGATCTGGGCGGCGCCAAGCGCGCCTTCGCGGGCCGCATCAATATCCTTGTGCCAAGGCAGGATAAGCGACGCATTGTCGGCGAGGACGAGCGTTTCTGGGGTGACTTCGACGCCCTGCTCGCGAATGCCGGCAATCTCTGTCAGCATGTGCCACGGGTCTACGACCACGCCATTGCCGATGACCGACAGCTTGCCGCCGCGCACCAGTCCAGAGGGAAGCAGGGCAAGTTTGAACGTCTTGCCGTCGATGACGAGTGTATGGCCAGCATTATGCCCACCCTGAAAGCGAACAACCGTGTCGGCTCGGCTCGAGAGCCAGTCGACGATCTTGCCTTTGCCTTCATCGCCCCATTGGGCGCCGACAACCACCACACCTGCCATGTGAAGCTCCTGATCTGTGCGCTCGCCACTGAAAGGTTTTAGGGGCGGATTTCAAGAGCGTAGATGCCGTACCTGCGAAAGGTCCGGCAAATAATGCGTCAGCTGAGCTCGTAGTCCTCGACCTTCACCGCTTCGACGGCCTTTGCATAGTCGCGGGTGTGTGACGACCAGTTCTGGGTGATCAGGCCGTCATCGGTCTTGTACCAGGAGTTGCAGGCGGGGTCCGCCCAAACTGTCTTGCGTAGATCCGCCTGGATGCGCGCATTCCAGTCATCCTGTGCAGCTTTCTTCGGCATCATGGCCTTGGCCGAATTCGCGTCCATCGCTTCAATCGCCTTCATCATATACTCGACCTGCCGCTCCAGCATGAAGGTAATCGAGTTGTGTCCGAGATTGGTGTTTGGACCGTAGAGCACAAAGAGGTTCGGGAAGCCGTTCACGGTAACGCCAGCATAGGCAGATGGGTGATCGGCCCAGACATCGTTGAGATGCTTGCCATCAATGCCCTGCACATCGACAGACCATTTCCATTCGGTCGTCTCGAATCCCGTTGCGAAGATCAGGATATCGAACTCACGGTAGTCGCCATCAGGTGTCGTGACGCCCTTTGCGTCGATCTTTGACGGGGCCGCCGTCACCAGCTCGACATTGTCGCGTTGCAGGGCCGGGAAATAGTCGTCAGAGATCAGGATGCGCCGACAGCCAATCGGATAATCAGGGGTCAGCTTCTTGCGAAGCTCCGGGTCCTTGACCTGCTCGTTCAAATGATTGGTCGCGATCGTGGTGTAGGCGGCGCGGCCTGCTTCGGTCCATTCGAAGACCTGCCAGAAGAAGTGATCGGCATTGTCATAGATAAGCTGTCGCCCACGTGCGCCGATATCCATCGCCGCCTCGGGCTGGGTAAACATCAGCGCTTGTTCCTGCGGGCTGATCGGCACATCGCGGCGCGGCGTGACCCAGTTTGGTGTGCGCTGATAGACGGTCAGATGGCCTGCGGTCTTTGCGACTTCGGGAATAATTTGTACGGCACTTGCGGCAGAGCCGATAACCGCGACACGCTTGCCTTCCCAAGACACCGAATGGTCCCAGCGGGCCGAGTGCATCTTTGCGCCTTCGAAGGTGTCGATGCCTTCGATGGATGGCCAGTTCGGTCGGTTGAGCTGCCCAAGCCCCCCGACAAGAATGTCGCCGGTAAAGGTCTTGCCGCTCGCGGTCTTGACCGTCCAGGTCTTGTTGGACTCGTCCCAGATGGCGCTGACGGCCTCATCACCAAGATGCAAATGAGGCGTCAGCTGGTAGCGCTCCGCGATCTCCTCAGCATAGGCCTGGATTTCAGGGCCTTGAGGGAAGGTGCGCGTCCAGTTGATGCTTTGTGCGAAGGAGAGCTGATAGAGGGCGACCGGCACGTCGCAGGCGCAGCCTGGATAGGAGTTTTCGTACCAGGTGCCGCCGACCTTCGGATTGCGATCAATGAGATCGAATGAGTGACCGGCTTCCTGTAGTTTGATGGCCGCCGTCAGCCCGCCAAGACCAGATCCGATGACGATGGCATGTTTCTTGGTCATGAAAGTTCTCCCTGAAACGAAGTTTCTGGGGAGAGAATTCGCCTTCTGGGGGCGTGATGCAAGGCTGACGAAGGGTAAGCTCCGTCAGCCTGTGACCAGCTTACTGACCGAAGCGGAAATAGGCGCGAACGCCAATATTATCGACGCCCTGATTGCGGCCGTCGCCAAGGATCTGGCCGTGGGAAAGGTGCTCGTAAAGCACCTGAACGCCGACCGATTCTGTCAGGTCGCGGTTCAGCGCGAGGCCCGTGCGGAAGAGGTCATCGGAGCCGAAATAGATGTTGTCCTGGGCAAAAGCGTCGCTACGCGGATCGCCCTGTGGGAATGGGCTTTCATTTGCGCCGTCATGGATGACATAGCCGAGGCTGGGCTCGAGAGACCATCCTTGGGCAAAATCCCAGTTCCACATGAGGCCGAAGCCACCAAAGCTCGTATCGCCTGCTGTGTTGAAAGAGCCCAGAATGTAAGGGCGTGGGCTTGCAAGGATGTTCAGAAAGTCGGGGCTGGCAAAGACCAGCTCTGCCTCGATATTCGGGCCGTCTTCCTTATCCGCATTTTTGCAGTCAAGGATGCAGACATTGTGCTGCATCACGCCAAGGCGCGCTTCTTCGACCAATTGAGCACTGGCCGGAGCGGCAAGTGCGGTCGTGGAAAGTGCGAGTGCAATCAGACGTTTCATGGGAAGCTCCCCTAAAAGAATATACCCGCCCAGAGAGTACCGGGCGGGCATAAGGTCAAGTTTTTTCGGGGGTGTGCTGTACGTTCGCGTGTGAACTATGCCTTTCCTGCAACCCACCGTTTCGCGATCTCTGAAACGCGCTGACCGAAGTCCTCCGACGTGCTGAGGTCTGCCTTATCGGGGGTCTGATCTGCTGGAAGGTCGGTCAGCGACTGAGTGCCGAGACCGATCATGTGGCCTGCGCGGTTCCAGGCCGCCCCAAAGTCGCTCTTGCTGGTGTTGTAGCCCGGGAATGCGCCGTAGTTGGCCCAGATCATGCCGTGCTGGCCGGCAAGGACCATCATCTCCTGGAGCGTGTTGAGCTTGTCGCCTGCAAGTGAGCCGGAATTTGTGAAGCCTGCCGCAATCTTGTCGCGCCAGCCGCCATTCATCCAGACTTTCGAGCTGGCTTCGGCGAATTTGCGAAACGCCGACGAGCTCGCGCCCATATAGGTCGGGGAGCCGAAGATGATGCCGTCAGCTGCTGCGAGCGTGTCCCAAGGGCCCTCTTCGGCGTTCTGCAGGTCGTCAGCCTTGATGAGGTCAACTGTGACACCGGTCACCCCGCGCGCGCCCTTGGCAACGTGCTCTGCGACTTTTGCGGTGTGGCCGTACCCGGATTGATAGACGATAGCGAGTTTGGTCATGATTGGTCTCCGTAAACAGGGATTATGGAGACCAAGATAGAATGCCTGCCCTGAGTATAACCCTCAGGGCAGGCATAAATGTTATGATCGCACTTTAGAAGTTCAGCACTTTCGCGTAGCGGACGTGCGGCAGGGCATCGAGCTTCGCGGTGAGTTCATGAGGCGGCTCGCCGTCGATGCCGATCAGGGCGATCGCTTCACCACCTGTATCCTGACGGCCGAGGTGGAAGGTCGCGATGTTGATACCGGCCTCACCGAGCATGGCGCCAAGCGCGCCGATGAAGCCCGGCTTGTCGATATTATTGACGTAAAGCATCACCGAAGAGAACGCGCCCTCAAGCGGCATGCCCTTCACCTCGACAATGCGTGGACGGCCCGCCGAAACCGTACCGGCAAGGGAACGCCAGCCCGTTTCATCCGAATTTGCGGTGCGAGGCACTTTGACCTTGATACGGATAAGGTTGTCATAGACCGGGCTTTCCTCGGTCTTTGTCTCCGAAAGCTTCACACCCGACTCGGCAAGAATGGATGGCGCTGAAACCATGTTCACGTCGCCGCGCGACGCATGCAGCAGGCCGGAAAGCGCTGCAGCGGTGACCGGCTTGCGGTTCAGCTCGGCAACCTCGCCCTCATACTCGATGACGACTTCTTCAAAGCCATGATCAGAGACCTGACCAGCAAACGCACCGAGCTTCTCTGCCAGTTCGATGAAGGGCTTGAGACGCGGAGCCTCGTCAGCGGTGACTGATGGCATGTTGAGGGCGTTGGTCACTGCGCCGGAGAGGAGATAATCGCTCATCTGCTCTGCGACCTGAAGCGCAACGTTTTCCTGTGCCTCGACAGTGGCTGCACCGAGGTGAGGCGTAGCGATAAAGTTGGGCGTGCCAAACAGGATGTTCTCTTTAGCAGGCTCTTCAGCGAAAACGTCGAAGGCCGCTGCAGCGAGGTGACCATTGTCGAGCATTTCACGCACCGCTGCCTCATCCACGAGACCGCCGCGCGCGCAGTTTACGAGGATCAGTCCCTTCTTGGCTTTGGCCAGCGCTTCCCTGGACAGGATATTGCGGGTCTGGTCGGTCAGCGGGGTGTGCAGCGTGATCACGTCAGCCCGCGCGAGAAGCGTATCGAGATCGACTTTCTCAACACCGAGCTCAATGGCGCGCTCCTCGGTGAGGAACGGATCATAGGCCACCACTTTCATGGTCAGGCCCTTGGCGCGTTCTGCGACGCGGGCACCGATATTGCCGCAGCCGATAAGGCCGAGCGTCTTGTAGGAGAGCTCTGTGCCAACGAAGTGCTTCTTCGGCCATTTACCGGCCTGCGTGCCTTGGTCGGCGGCGGGGATCTGCCGGGCAGCTGCGAACATCATGGCAATGGCGTGCTCGGCGGTGGTGACCGCGTTTCCGAACGGCGTATTCATCACCACGACGCCTTTGGCGGTCGCCGCCTTGATATCGATATTGTCGACCCCGATCCCCGCGCGGCCGATGACCTTGAGGTTCGTTGCGGCGGCGATGACATCGGCGTCCGGCTTGCAGGCCGAGCGGACGGCAAGACCGTCATATTGGTCGACGATGGCGATCAGCTCGTCTTTCGACAGGCCCACCTTGATGTCGGTGTCGATGCCGCGATTGGTGAAGATGTCGACGGCTGCCTGGCTGAGATCGTCAGCAATGAGGACTTTAGGCATATTCAGTTTCCTTTGCGCCAGTCGGCGCGTGTGAGTTTGTGAACAAGGCAGTCGTCGCCGTCGAAGTCACGGCGCTCAACAGGTTGAAATCCGAGCCGCCGGTAGAAGCGGTGAGCATTTGTGTTGGAGGTGAGCGGGTCGATGATGACGGCCTCGACCGAAGCGTCAGCAAACGCACCATCGATGGCGAGCGTCATCATCTCGGTGCCGTAGCCCTTGCCGAGACAGTTGGCCTCTCCGATCCAGATATCCATGGCGCGGAGATTGGACGCGCAGTCCTTGCCCCAGTAGTGGGTGCGCTCGAGCGCCGGGTCGATCACCTGCATGGCGCCGATCGGGCGGCCATCAATCTCAGCGACATAATGGATGCTGGCCGGATCGCCATTCTCGATTTCCTCAGCCCAGACAGCCCCTTCGAACGCTACATAGGCGTCGGCATCATCGCTGGTGGCAGCGATCACGTGCGGCTCGCGGTCCCATCTTTCGAAATGGGGAACGTCCGCCAGCGTGGCAGGGCGAAGGGTCACGGCCATGGCTTCGGCTTTATGGGGCTCAGGCGGACTGAAGCTCTGCGGCGACTGTTGCGAAGGCCCAGTCGAGCCATGGCAACAACTTTTCGACGTCAGACGGCTCTACGGTTGACCCGACCCAGATACGCAGACCCGGAGGGGCTTTTGCGTAGGAGTTGAAGTCGAAACCGGCGCCTTCCTTCTCGATCAGGGTGACCATCTTTTTCACGAAGGCTTCCTGCGCCTCGGTGTCGAGTTTTGCCACACGCGGATCGGTGATCTTGAAGGTGACGCCCGTATTCGAGCGTGTGGCCTTGTCGGTGCATAGGAAGTCGATCCAGTCAGTCTTCCCGACCCAGTCTTCAAGAATGCCGAGGCTCTTGTCAGAGCGAGCCTTGAGGCCTTTCAGGCCGCCAGTTTCTTCCGCCCAGTCGAGTGCGCGCAGATAGTCCTCAACGCAGAGCATGGACGGCGTGTTGATCGTCGCGCCTTCGAAAAGGGCTTCGTTCAGCTTGCCGCCGCTGGTCATGCGGAAGATTTTCGGAAGCGGGCGGTCCGGTGTGTAGCTCTCGAGGCGCTTCACCGCGTTCGGGCTGAGGATCAGCATGCCATGAGCCGCTTCACCGCCGAGCACTTTCTGCCAGCTATAGGTGATGACATCGAGCTTCTCGAACGGGATGTCCTGCGCGAACACCGCAGAGGTTGCATCGCAGATCACGACGCGGTCCGGGTTTGGCTTGATCCAGCTATGGTCGTCGACGCGAACGCCTTCGTCCCGCGCCTTCTCGAACGGCGGCAGGACGCCATAATCGCCGACATAGACTTCACAGTTTTCGAGTTTCAGCTGCTTCTGGGCATCGGTCACCCAATCCTTGCCGAAGCTTTCCCAGGCAAAGATATCGACCGGCTTTGCGCCGAGCATCGACCACATGCACATCTCGACAGCGCCCGTATCAGACGCGGGCACGATGGCGACGCGATAGTCAGCAGGAAGGTTCAGCACCTGTTTGGTGCGATCAATCGCTTCCTTGAGCTTGGCTTTCGCATCCTTGGCGCGGTGCGAACGGCCAAAGGCTGTCGTTTCGAGTTGTGCGAGGGAAAATCCGGGGCGTTTGGCCGTGGGGCCCGATGAAAAATGCGGGCACGCCGGACGGACCTCCGGCTTGGGGGGAAGTGTCATCTGTTTTACTCCTATCCTTACAGATAGGCTGGCCCTCGTTGGGGAGGGCTGGCCCACCGCCCTTATGCCAGACTTGTGCGCCGCCGCATAGGGAAACAATTGTGACAATATAAAGAGCTGGAGACTTGCCGGGCGCGCGCGGGGGTGCGAGTCCCTATCCGTAATAGATTTACGGACCCGCTCTCATGCAGACAAAGCGTTCACCTGCCGACTGGGGCCTGTTCCTGCTTCTGTCTGCCTGCTGGGCGAGCGCCTTTGCGATGACGAAGGTTGCCGTCGGTGAATTGCCGGCCAGCGTGATCATTCCGGGGCGTCTGATGACAGGGGCGCTGATCCTGTGGGCGGTGATGCTCGTTCGCGGTGATCGCCTGCCACCCTTTTCCGATCGCTCATCCTGGCTCGCTATTGTCGGCATGGGCGTCGCAGGCACCGCGCTGCCCTTCTATCTCATCACGATCGGGCAGAAGACGATCGACTCGTCGCTGGCCGCACTTCTCATATCGGGCGCGCCGCTTTTCACTGCGGTGCTCGCGCATTTCTATTTCCACGATGAGCGCTTCACAGGCTTCAAGATTGCAGGACTAGCCACAGGCTTTGCGGGTGTTGCGCTGCTGCTTGGTCCGGATGCGATGCAAGGGCTCGGTAATGTGGACCTCATCGCGCAGCTGCTCGTACTTGGTGGGGCCTTCTGCTACGCGGTTAACAGCATCATCGCCCGACAAGCACCGTCCTCACCGTCGCGTCGATTACGTCGATACCGATGCTGTTCTGGACAAATTGGGACACGGTCGACCCCACGAAGGCGAGCCTGCTCTGCATACTTGGCCTCGGCGCTGTCTCGACCGGTCTGGCCGGTATCTTGTTGATGCAGCTCGTCGCCCGTACCAGCGCGACTTTCGTGGCGCTGACCGGCTATGTCATCCCGATCATGTCAGCGGTGCTCGGCTATTTTGCCTTTGGGGAAACACAAAGCTGGAATGCGGTTGCTGCCTTCATCCTGATCCTGGCGGGGGTGTGGTTCTCGCAGCGCCAGAGCCGCAAGCGCGCCGCCTCCTCTTCCTGATCTTCCGGTGAGAAGATGGGTCTGCTATCCTGAGCCAGAGGCGGCGCAAGACTGCCCAGTGGAGGATAGACAATGAACCGCGAAATCAATGTCAGGCCAATTTCAGGCGCGCTTGGCGCAGAGATTGAGGGGGTCGATCTTTCGCAAGACCTTTCCAATGAAGCCTTCGACAAGGTGCACCGGGCCTTCCTCGATCATCACGTCATTTTCTTCAGGGATCAGAACGATCTGAGTCCTGAGCGCCACAAGGCATTTGGCAGGCGTTTCGGCAGCCTCAATGTCCATCCCTATGTAAAGGGGATGGAGGGCCATCCGGAAATCCTCGAGATCATCAAGGAGCCAGAAGAGAAGACCAATTTCGGCGGCGGCTGGCACACCGATATGTCCTTCCTTGAGGAGCCAGCGCTCGGCTCCATCCTGCATGCGATCGAAGTTCCGCCCTATGGCGGCGACACGCTCTGGGCGAACCAGCACATGGCGTACGATGCCCTGTCGGACGGGCTGAAAACGACACTGGAAGGGCTGACGGCGATCCATTCTGCAGGCCGGGAATATGGGCCGAAAGGTCAGTCGGCGATGGGCCGTCAGTCCATGGAAACGAAACAGGCCGATGATGCGCCGGAATTCGAGCATCCAGTGGTGCGCACCCATCCAGAGACAGGCCGCAAGGGACTATATGTGAATCCGGCCTTCACCCTGCGCTTCAAGGGCTGGACGAAGCGTGAGAGCCGCCCGTTGCTCAACTATCTGTTTGAACATTCAAGGCAAGAGCAGTTCACCTGCCGCTTCCGCTGGGAAGCAGGCTCGGTCGCCTTCTGGGACAATCGTTCGACCTGGCATTTCGCGCTGAACGACTATGCGGGCCATCGCCGCCATATGCGGCGCGTGACCGTGAATGGGGATCGGCCATTCTAGGATGATTTCTGAAGACGGCTGCCGTGGAATCCAACCAGCCAGAGAACAAGAGCCACTGCCGCCAACCGTTCGACAAGGCCGATGATCTCGTTTGAGACTCCGAAGGTTGCCGCGCCAGCCGACAAAAAGATGATTGCTGCGAGACCCGTCCCCCACCTGAATAAGGGATGGGCCTCGCTTCGCGCCCACGCGATCAGCGCGAGCGCCGCTGAAATGGAAAACCCTATAGCGCCAACCGCCCAATAATGAATGAGGGGGCCGTCCGGGTCCTGTTTCGAATAGGCCTCGTAAAGCGAGATAAGAACGATAAGCGGCCCGGCGAAAGCCAGCAGAATGGCGGCAGTTTTGAGGCGCCGATCACTGTCCGCACCTGTCCAGATGACGAATATCCTGCGCCAGGTCGAAGTCACCTGCGGCGAGATCGCTTATCGTTGATGTCAGTAGGCTCTGACGATCCATGAAAATAGCGAGCGACAGATCGATCGTGACCGCGATCAGGCAGGCTGTAATCGAATAGAGGTGAATATAGCGGTTGCTCTTATCCATTAAGGCCTAACGCCTGATGGCTATGGTCGTTCAGAGCGTGAACCTACCTTCAATGACCGTCACGGCATCGCCGCGCAGCTTGACGCGATCCCCGACAAGCTCAATCCCGATCTTCGCGCCGCGCCCCGGATAGGCCTGATAGCAATCAAGCGGGCGCTTGAGGCGAGGTCCCATGATGGCAGCGACCATGCAGTGCCAGCTGCCTGTGGCCGGGTCTTCATCAATGCCGCTGCCCGGGGCGAAGAAACGGCTGGTGAGGTCAGCCCCGTTGGCGCCGCCGGGTGCGACACATCCAAAATTGCCTCTTTCCCAATTTCCGCCAATGCCGCTGACGCCGAGCGTCTTCAGCAGGCTGGTATCGGGGTTCAGCTCTTCGATATCTTCGGGCGTGCCGAATACGGCTGCATAGAAAGGGCCGCCCCAAGCTTCCAAAGGCCACGCGCCAAGTGCTGCCGCAACGTCTTCACTGACGGCGATCTTCTCGACCTTCGGTGCCGGGAAATCCATCTCATAGGTCTCGTCTGCAAGGCGGCAGACTTTCAGGACGCCGGACTGCACCGTTTCAAAGGCGATTTCTTCGCCGTCGAAATCCAGATGCGTATAGATCGCATGCGCCGATGCCAGCGTGGCATGACCACAAAGCGGGACTTCCACAGCAGGTGTGAACCAGCGCAAGGCGTAGTGGCCGGGCGTTTGCTCGACAATAAAAGCCGTCTCGGCCACATTATTCTCTGCCGCGATGGCTTGCAGCGTCTCGTCTGGCAGAAAGTCGTCCAGCGGCATCACGCAGGCCTGATTGCCCTCAAATGGCCGGCAAGGAATAGCCGTCACCTCGGGCTCCCTGAACGTTTAGGTGCTGCCCCGACCTAGGGCAAACCTGCCCGCATCACAAACCAGACTTTCTAAGCGATGCTTGAGAAAGGCTTCTTGGGGCCGTTCAGGCGAGTTCAAGAAAGCTCTCATGACGGAACGGGTCGCCTGCAGAGAGCGACTTCATGGCTGGCACGATGACGCCGCCACCAAAGGGCCGCTTCGCAAAGACCGCATCATCTCCGAAAAAGCGGAGCGACAGGGTTCGTCTGATCGTGCCTGCGGGCGTTGGTGCGCCGCCATGCATGATGGCGGGATGGAAGACGATCACATCTCCCGGCTCAACACCGAACGAGACGATATCATGTTTGTCGCGCTCGACCTCATAGGGCGGGATGCGAGGCAGGGCATCGCTTGGATATAGTGGTTTTGTTTCATCCTCCGGGTCGAAGGCGGAGCCATTGTAGAGCGTGCCTTTGTGAGATCCGCGAATGAATTCGAGCGAGCGCTCGGCCGGGACGGCTTCGAATGATATCCAGAAGACCGCGATATCATCGCCTTCAATGGCAAGGTAGGGCAGATCCTGATGCCACGGTGTGCGGCCGACACCATCGGCGCCGTCCTTTCGAAACACCTGCTCATACATGAACCAGCAATTTCGCGCGTTCCAGAGCGCTTTCGATGCTTTGGCAAAGGGTGCGGACCTCAGGAAATCTTCATACACCTCAGGGGCTTTGGGATTGACCAGATCTTGGCGGGCGCCCTCGCGCCCCGGTAGAAGGTCGCCAGCCGCCGGGCCCGGATTGTCCATCGACCATTCAAATAGTCTCAGAGCTTCGGCCATCTCGTCCGCGTCAAGAAAGCCGGGCAGGAGTGTCAGCCCGTCAGTCCTGAATTGGCGCTTCTGCTCGTCTGAAATGTGCATCTCGTCCTCCCGGTATCGGGCCACGTCCGCCGTGCGGCGAAGCCTCTTATGTGAGCAGTCTTGCGCAGCTTTCACGGCCGGAAAAGCCTTCCGCCGCGTCGCCCGTCTGGCCAGAAGGCGCCAATCGGGCCAGTGTCACGCACCTTGCGTATATCGGAGGATGATATGAACTGGGGGCAGCTGCTTGTCGGACTGGGATTTATCTGCGGCACGCTGATCGCGGCGCAAGGTGCCATCAATGGCCGACTGGCAAGTGGGGTCGGTGGGCCGCTACAGGCGGCCTTCATCTCCTTCTCCATTGGCTGGCTGGCCCTGCTCGCGGTGAACATCGCACTTGGCTACAAGGTGCCGAGCATCAGCCAGACCCTGACCGTGCCGGCCTGGGCGTGGATTGGCGGCCTGATCGGCGCAATCATGGTGGCGAGCTCTGCGACGGCGGTGCCGCGTATCGGCGTTGCAGCCTGGGTCAGCGCTGTCATTGCAGGTCAGCTGACCGCGGCGGTTCTATACGACCAGTTCGGCGCGTTCGGTCAGGCGGTTCGTCCTGCGACCCCACTTAGGCTCCTCGGTATCGGGTTTCTGGTGCTGGGCGTTTATCTCGTGCGACGGTTCTAGCTGGCGAGCCCAAACAGCGCACGGGGGTCTGGGCAAAGTTGCAGCCACTGAGCGGCCTCGCTCTTGCGGCAGACGCCGGGGAAGTCACCAGACTTTCCGAGCATGTCCAGCATAACCTGAAAGTGGAGGTGAGGTGCCCAGCCGCCATTCACACTGCGGTCTCCCAGGCGCGCAATCTCCTGTCCGCGTTCGACTTGGTCGCCGGGCTGAAGCGTGTCGAGCAGGCTTGGGTTGAGGTGGCCGTAGAGTGTGTAGAAAGCGAGGCCAGGTTCGACGTCGTGCTGCAGGATCAGCGTCGGCCCATAGTCCTTCTCATTGTCGTTGCGCTGCAGGCTGTGCACCTGCCCATCCAGCGGCGCGAAGACCGGCGCGCCGGCTGCGGTGAAGACATCAAGGCCGAGATGAAGCGTGCGTGGCTCGTCGCCGGGCGGATTGAAGATGGGGGTGTCATAGATGGCGCGGTCCTCACCATAGCCCCCATGTAGAACGCCGCCATCGGCCGGTATCCAGTCAATGGGCAGATCGCTCCAACCACGCGCAGCGAGCCCTGCCTTGTCGAGGGGCAGCGTGCCTTCAACAGACAGGCCAAGCATCGGCGGCGTCACCGGCGGCGAGGTGGCGAGCCATGCATCATAGCGCCTTCGAAGGTCGCTCAGCGCCTCCGGAAAAATTGTCTTAGCGCTCATCTTGTCTGTCCAATGGCCATCCGTGATGCACCGGGCCATGCCCCTTGCCGAAGCCTTTGGCTTCCGCAATGGCGCGGTGGAGATAGTTGCGCGCCGCTTCGACGGCGTCCTGCGTGGCGTCGCCAAGCGCGATGCGGGCCGAGATCGCGCTGGCGAGCGTACAGCCGGTCCCGTGCGTGGAGGTCGTATCGATACGATCGCTTTCGAAGATCCATTCACCATGGACGGTCTGGAGCACATCGATGACCGGATTGCCGGGAATATGTCCGCCCTTCACGAGCGCACCCCGCGCGCCGCGTTTCAGGAGGGCTTCAGCTGCGCGGCGCTGGCCGTTCACACCGTCCACGGACTTTCCTGTCAGGATTTCGGCTTCTGGCGCGTTCGGCGTGACGAGGGCGGCGCCCGGCACAAGAAGGGAGGCGATGCTTTCCACAGCCCGCCGGTCGACAAGCCTGTCACCGGACGTCGCCACCATGACCGGGTCGATAATGCGCGGCGTGTCTTTCGCCTGCTCGTCGAGTGTTTCTGCGGCTTGTTCAACAAGGTCCGCATGCCCGAGCATGCCGGTTTTGATGGCATCTGCGCCAATATCGGCGAGGCAAACCTTCATCTGAGAGATAACGGTGCTGACCGGTATGGGGTGAACGTCGTGCACGCCCGTCGTGTCCTGCACGGTGATAGCGGTGACGGCGGTCATCGCATAGCCGCCCATCGCCATGATGGCCTTGATGTCAGCCTGTATGCCTGCGCCGCCGCCGGAATCGGAGCCTGCAATGACCAGAACGCGGCCGGACTTGTTTTCGGTTTCAGTCGTCATGCTGCTGAAATAGACGCTATGGCCCGGCTGGAAAAGCAGGGTTTCAGCAGACGCGCGCTACCAGGGGTCGGCTGGCGCCTCGACAGGCTGGGAGAGGTCGAACTCTACCCGGAAGAAGCGTTCGGGCCGCTGCAGCTCATAGGCGAACATGTCCTGATCCGGATGGATTTCCATCGCCCAGACATTCGCCTTGGAAACGGGAATCTCTTCAGCATCGAAGAGGTCCTTGGTGCGCTGGTCTGCCGGAAACTCCTGCCGCGTCTCGTTTGAGGCGTCGGAGGCCTTGCCGCCATACATGGTCAGCGCGTCCGGCGTGCCATCTTCATGCGTGTGCCTGTGACGAAGCGCGATGCGGCCATCGTCGCCGAGCGCGAGGAGCCACATGCGCGAATGGTCTTCGCCGACATGGAGCGGAATGCGGGCGGCCGTCTCTGTGCAGTAATCGAAATCTGCGATCACGGCTTGAGACGCCCATTCGGCATCCTGAGGATCATCGCTGACCACCCGGCCGAGATACGCGTTCCCGCAATAGGGCTCAAGGCTGGCCAGGAATGCGTCGCCGCCGAGTTCGGCCGGGGCTTCCTGTTGACAGGCGGCCAGAAGAAGGGCGGCGCCGGGAATTGCGAATCTCAAAAGCATGAGGCGCAGCCTATATGGGCTGCGCCTCTTTGCAATGCTTTAGCGATTGGCCCGGATCAGGCCGGTTCCGGCTCGCCGCCCGGTTCGTCGCCGCGGTTTTTGCGGCGCTTGCCGATGACCGGCACCGCCGAAGCTGGGCCTTGTGGCTCGTCCNNGATCTCATCTGAGAGGCCATAGCTCGTCACCATGGCGCGCGCGATGCGGGTCGCCATCTGGATGTCGGACGACGCACCGGACGTCACAGCATCCTCACCGAAAGCAAGTTCCTCGGCGACGCGGCCGCCCATGAGGACTGCCAGTCGGGATGTCATTTCCTGACGCGTCTGTGAGTACTTGTCATCTTCCGGCAGCTGCATGACCATGCCGAGTGCGCGGCCGCGCGGAATGATCGTTGCCTTGTGGACGGGGTCGGTCGCCGGCATTTTCAGGCTGACGATAGCGTGGCCTGCCTCGTGATAGGCGGTCAGGCGCTTTTCCTTGTCCGACATGACCATGGAGCGCTTTTCAGGCCCCATCAGGACCTTGTCCTTGGCATCCTCGAACTCCTGCATCGCGACGACACGCTTGCCGCGACGGGCTGCAAGAAGGGCGGCCTCATTGACGAGGTTCGCGAGGTCGGCACCGGAGAAGCCCGGCGTACCGCGTGCAATCACCTTTGGCTCGACATCCTTGGCGAGCGGCACGTTGCGCATGTGAACTTTCAGAATGCGCTCACGGCCCATGATGTCCGGATTGCCAACAGTAACCTGGCGGTCGAAACGGCCGGGGCGCAGCAGCGCCGGGTCGAGCACGTCAGGACGGTTCGTGGCGGCGATGATGATGATACCTTCATTGGACTCAAAGCCATCCATTTCGACGAGGAGCTGGTTGAGCGTCTGTTCGCGCTCATCATTGCCGCCGCCAATGCCTGCACCGCGCGAGCGACCGACGGCATCGATTTCGTCGATGAAGATGATGCATGGCGCGTTGCGCTTTGCCTGCTCGAACATGTCGCGCACGCGGCTTGCGCCGACGCCGACAAACATTTCAACGAAGTCCGAACCTGAAATCGTGAAGAACGGCACGCCAGCCTCGCCCGCGACGGCACGCGCGATAAGCGTCTTACCAGTACCAGGAGGGCCAATGAGAAGAGCACCTTTCGGGATCTTGCCGCCAAGGCGCTGGAAGCGGGACGGGTCCTTCAGGAACTCGACGACTTCCTGCAGCTCTTCCTTGGCTTCATCGACGCCAGCGACATCGTCAAAGGTCACACGGCCATGCTTTTCGGTGAGCATGCGGGCGCGCGACTTGCCAAAGCTCATCGCGCCGCGGCCACCGCCGCCGCCTTGCATCTGACGCATCAGGAACAGGAAGAGACCGAGGATCAGGATCAGCGGAAGCAGGTTAAGAAGCAGGCCGCCCAAGCTGAAGCCGCTCTCGGCGTCCTCATTCACTGTGACGCCCTGATCGGCGAACCACGTCGACGCCTCGATATTGGTCGGCAGCTTTTCAGCGTAATAACTGTCGCCGCCGCTGGTCACGGCGGTGATCCGGTCGTTCGTGACCGTCACTTCTGCGAGCTGGCCTTCCGTTGCCATCTGGCGAAGGTCGGAAATCGGCACCTTCTCCGCGTTCGACGCGACAGATGAGCCCTGCATGGCGATCATCATGGCCACGACGAGAGCAGCAATCAGTCCCCAGACAGCGAGATTACGCATGTTCATAGTTTGGATCCGTCTGTTGGTCTCAATCTTCTGAACCCTAACATAGGCAGCCAGACAACGGAAAACGACTCAATTAGCAGTAATCCGGACGCAATTTTGTCGCGCCTGCATGGGCCACATGCAGGTACAGAACGAAACGAAGCGCCTACTCGACGCTCGTGCTGGCCCGCACTAGTCTTGTGACGAGCGGGGGCGCGAATGGAAAAATCTATGAAAGACATCCTGAAGGTCTATGGCCCGCTGGCCCTTCTCGTTGCGATCAGCATCTGGGTCGCGCTTGCGATGATCGACCCTGCACCGCCATCGCGCGTCACTTTCGCAGCCGGCAACTCAGGCGGCGCCTATTACGCCCTCGCGCAGGAATATGCCGATAGGCTGGCCGAGAGCGATGTCGAGGTCGAAATACTGGAAACGCAGGGCTCGCTTGAGAATATCGAGCTCCTTCGCTCGGGCCGGGCAGGGATGGCTTTCGTTCAAGGCGGGCTCGCCACCGATGCCGATCGCGAAGTTCTGAACTCTCTAGCGGGCATGTTCCATGAGCCCTTCTGGGTCTTCGTTCGATCCGAGGCAGGCATTGATGGCTTTGGAGACCTCAGGGATGTGCGCTTTGCGATCGGTCCGGAAGGGTCGGGCACGCGGGCGCTGGCGCTTAAAATGCAGGACGCCTGGGGCGGAGGCTGGCCTTCGTCATCGCGCAGCATCGAAAGCGGACAGGCTGCGGCGAGTGCGCTTCTGTCAGGCGACCTGGATGCCGCTGCATTCTCCGCGTCGATGACCGCCCCTTACGTCCAGCGTCTCCTAGAGGAACCGGGCATCGCCCTTCTGCCTTTTGACAGGGCAGCTGCACTGGCCCGCCGCACCCGCGCGCTCGACCCGGTCACGCTCTATCGCGGGATCGTTGATCTGGAGGCTGACATACCGGCTGCCGATGTGCCGCTCATCGCTTCGGTTGCGCAGCTTGCCATTCGAGAGGATCTACACCCCGCCATCCAGTCGCTGCTGCTCGAAGCGTCCGAAGACATTCACGCTGGCAATAGCGCTTTCGCGAATGCCGGGGAGTTTCCGGCCCCTGAACTTGTCGATATGCCGCTATCGGGCGAGGCAGAGCGCTTCTGGAAGAACGGGCCGTCCTTCCTGCGCAACTATTTCTCGTTCCAGATTGCGAACTTCCTTGAGCGCGCCTGGGTTTTCCTGATCCCGCTTATTACTCTGCTTATTCCGCTGATCCGCGTCGCGCCGCCGATCTATCGCTGGCGCGTGCGCCGCAAGATCTATGTCTGGTATTCAGATCTGCGAGAGCTCGAAGCGCGTGGCCGGGATGCCTCGAATGACGAGGCGCGCGACAAGGTACTCGATGAATTGTCTGAGCTTCAGAAGGAGGTTGGCGAACTGGATGTGCCGCTTTCCTCCATATCGCGTTCGTCCGCAATCTGGTCAAAGGGCTCTATGCACGAGATGCCGGTGAAGAGGCGCGCCACACCGCTTAGTGCGGCGCACTTCGAGCGGGATCAGGCTTCGGCCTGCTGCTCCAAGGCTTCGCGGCGCTTTTCAGCCGCCGACTTCTTCACGCTTTCTGAGCGCAGCTGGCCGCAGGCAGCAAAGATATCGCGGCCACGCGGGGTGCGGATCGGGGAGGCATAACCTGCCCGGTTCACGACTTCGGCGAAGTTCTCGATCGTTTCCCAGTCCGAGCACTCATAAGGGCTGCCCGGCCATGGATTGAACGGGATGAGATTGATCTTGGCTGGCACTCCCTTCAGAAGCTTTACGAGATCACGGGCTTCTGCCAGCGAGTCGTTGACCCCTTTGAGCATGACATATTCGAACGTCACCCGTTTGGAATTGCCAAGGTCGGGATAGGCGCGGATCGCTTCGAAGAGCGTCTGCAGGTCGTACTTCTTGTTGATGGGTACGATCTCATTGCGCAAATCATCGCGGACCGCGTGCAACGAGATGGCAAGCATGGCGCCTGTGCGCGCGCCCAGTTCTGGAATCTTCGGCGCGACACCTGCAGTCGATACAGTGATACGGCGGCGTCCGAGCGCGATGCCGTCGCCGTCCGAAATCGTGTCGATGGCCTCAGCGACGTTGTCGAGATTGTAGAGCGGCTCACCCATGCCCATGAAGACGATATTGGTGAGCTTGCGGTTCTCGTTAGAGGACGGCCATTCCAATAACTCGTCGCGCGCGATGAGGACTTGGCTGACAATTTCCTGCGCCGTCAGGTTTCGCACCAGTTTCTGGGTGCCAGTATGGCAGAATGTGCAGTTCAGCGTGCAGCCGACCTGGCTCGACACGCAAAGCGCACCGGACCGGCCCACATCAGGAATGAAGACGCTTTCGCCTTCAACGCCCGGCTGGAAGCGGGTCAGCCACTTTTGTGTCCCGTCGACCGACACCTTGTGTTCGGCGATTTCGGGGCGGGTAAGGATGTATTTCTCCGCCAGCTCCGCGCGGAGTTCCTTGGCGATATCGGTCATGCCGGCGAAGTCCTGCACGCCGAAATGGTGGATCCAGCGACGCAGTTGCTTGGCCCGCATTCCCGCTTTTTTCGGGTCGAGGCCAAGGGCTTCCATCTCTGCCTTCAGGGCAGGGATAGACAGGCCGGCCAGCGATTTGGCCGAACTAACGCTTGCATTGACGCCGCGTGAAAGGTCCAGAACATGTTTCATCGACGCCGCACATAGCACGTCCTGCCCAATAATCTAAGCAGATGAGGACAGGTTTGCTGCGGCGCATCACGACAGAGGGCCACGAAGGCTCCGTGGGAGGAAAACATGGCTGACGGAACACCCGGAATCGATTTCGATCCAGACAAGCTGCGCGAACGTTACCGCGCAGAGCGCGACAAGCGTCTGCGCGAAGACGCGAATGAGCAATATGTCGAGATCAAGGGTGAATATGCCGGCTATGTTGAGGACCCTTATATCGATGAGAAGATCGACCGCGCACCGCTCACCGACGAGATAGACATCATCGTGGTCGGTGGCGGCTTTGGCGGGCTTCTTGCCGGGGCGCGGCTACGCGAAGCGGGCCTGAAGAACATCCGCATGATCGAAAAAGGCGGCGATTTCGGCGGCACCTGGTACTGGAACCGCTATCCGGGCGCGGCCTGCGATATCGAAAGCTACATCTATCTTCCCTTGCTGGAAGAAACCAGCTTCATGCCGAAAGAAAAGTACACGCCCGCCAAGGAAATCCTTGAGCACAGCGCGCGTATCGCCCGTCATTTTGACCTCTACGACGACGTGCTTTTCCAGACTGAAGTCACGGCCATGAACTGGGACGAGGCATCAAAGCGCTGGATCGTGGAGACCAATCGCGGCGATGCCATGAAGGCGCGCTATGTCAT
>LWDU01043654.1_pt1 | contig 27298 bp, 22 predicted proteins | sample 727161 | NCBI WGS metagenome assembly LWDU01 (sample SAMN04566230, study PRJNA314399) | hydrothermal vent metagenome | isolation source: deep sea hydrothermal plume seawater | place: Mexico: Gulf of California, Guaymas Basin | collected 2004-07-11
AGCAGCTGAGTCCATACATCCTACGCAAGAGTAGTCACATGAACCATCACTAAATGCAGCAGTTGCATCGTAGTTACAAGCTCCAGCGTCAACACAACCGAATGTACAAGCACCTCCGTTTAAGTCAAGATAATCAGTTCCTTCAGAACTACCATCTCCAGTAGCAGCAGTATTAATATCACCAGTGAAAACATTTACACCGTCATATCCATCGAAAGAATATGTTGCAGAATTCCAACCATCTCCATATGCATCAATCATGTCAAAAGTATAACATCCAGCATCAAGACATAGCGATTGAGAAGAAGGAGCTCCTCCAGAAACAACCTCAACACCATCTAAAGATAAAGTCCAGCTAATTTCACTATCCCAACTTCCACCACCTACAGAAAGAATACCAGCGAAGGCTCCTTCACAGTATGCACAGCAATCAACACAAGCAATCGTATAGATAGCATCGTAGTTAGTAGCAGTAGCATCCATACAACCGATACATGAGTAATCACATGTACCATCTTCTAAAGTAGCAGCTGCATCGTAGTTACAAGCTCCAGCGTCTGTACAACCAGCACATGACAAGTAATCACAAGATCCATCATTTACGTTAGCAGCAGGGTTGAAGTTACAAGAATTCTCATCATTACATCCAGCAACAATACATGCAGGGTCAGTTGAGAAGAATACCTCTCCGTGACCACCTACAGCAATAACTACTCCATCAACAACTACATCCCAAGAGATCTCACTTGTGTAGTTAGTTCCAATAGTCTGACCAGTGTAACAACCAGGATCAAGACAGAAGTCAAGAGACATATGATCTCCCGAACAGAATGGGAAGAATTGACCGAAAATTTCAAGACCACCCTCTGGATCATTAGTTGGGTAGTAACACCATCCGTCACCGAATGTGTCATATAAGTTAATAGTTACTAAATCGCCGTAGCAACAAGAACCATCATCAACTGTAGCCTCTGAGTTGTAGTTAGATGCAGTATCATCTGTACATCCAGGAACGTCAGCAGATACAGAAATCACTATTGAACCAACATCACCTTCTGTTAATTCAAAATAGCCAATAACGTTTCCACCAGAAGTGAATGTTGCAGTAGCTCCATTCCATCCGTCTCCGTATGAATCAGAACCAATGAATGTATAGTCTCCAGGTAGTAAACACCATTGACCACTAATAGGCGCTCCACCATTGAATACCGGAGTTCCGACATCATCATTAAGAGTCCAAGAAATTTCAGAGGCAAAAGATCCTCCAGTAATAGCATAATCTACAGCTATTTCGCCTTCCGCACATTGCGACCAGGCTCCAGTTGAAAAAAGAAGTGCAAACGCGGCAAAAGCTGTCGTTAACTTCGTGTAATTGTTAAACATATGAACAGGTTTAAAGATTAAATCAAAAAAAATTATTTACAAATTCAAAACTCATAATAGCTGAACTGACGTATAAAAAGCAGTGACAGTCAACTCTTCAGAGTGCATCCATGACTTTTAATTAACATAAAAAGACATTTCAACGCGTTAAAATTAGGTGATTCAGACTAAGAAACCAAAGAATTGTAAAAAATTCGTATGTAAAAAATTGATGTACGTAGAAATAAAACGGTAATTGGACGAAGAAATGTGTCATAATAAGCGTGAATACCAACTATGTGAAAATGGTTGAATTATCGATTCTCGGGCTTCTCTAACAACAGAAACTGTAGTATTTAAAGTTTGAACACTCTCGGTTAAACTTCCGTCATTAATGAGAGAGATGAAATTATCTAACGTATTGACTAACCAATCTGAGGTGAAATCACTATTTTTCGTACTTCTGTATAAAACTTGATGACGATTAAACCAATCTACTCCTGATACAACACCTTCGGATTTAATAAAGTTTGTTAAGGAATCAACTGAACACCCTGAAGCACTAGAGATACTTTCATCTACAGCGATAAATACAACTCGGTTTGCTATTAATACAGAATCCGTATCAAGTTGAGACCCGTGGGATGACCATGTTGATAGAAATTTATCTAATCTCGACATAAATCTATTAGATGATATTTCATCAAGGGTGATATCTGATGTGAAAACCAATAGTTTTGACGATTCAGGCATATTAGGGAAAACGGAGAAGTTCATTTAGTAAAATTAAGACATACTATAAGGTATAAAGAATCCGTTGCTAATAATAATTTCAATGAAGCTTATAGTGGGCTTTAGGTGTTGTAATTTTATGGCATGAAGCAAATTCTACTTTTTATTCTAGTTGCATATGCATTTTCTTCAAATACTGAGATGTATGCTCAGCCTAATTTAACGCATGTTAATAACGTTAATGCTGCTGGAAATGCAACATTGTACTGGGATGTGTTTTCTTCTGTTGGGGGTGAGGAGTTTATTCGGAATGAAATTCAGGTTTATGATATTCCTGGCGTGCTTCTTAGTCCATCTCCACATTTAGTGGGTCCAAATACAGAAACGGGTGTGTTGCCTACTGGATGGGTAATGCCATCCTTTTTGTATAACGCAAATGCTGAAGCTCATTGTTTTACTGCAGTACAGATTACGTCGATGGATGGGGGGACTACTGATGACATTTCCCCAACCTCACCTACATTATGCAGTATTCATGTGTACGCAAGTATTGGGGCGGGGGCGGATGAAGTTGATCTTGTTTGGAATAGTCCATATACTGTTTCTGGTGAAAGTGCTGGGGGAGATTTTTTTTTAGAAAGACTGAATGAGTTCACTGCGATTTGGGATACGATAGCAATAATTCCAGACTCACAAAACGGAGGATCATTTACAGACAACCCCGGGCCATGCGTGTCAGTCAATATATATAGGGTAAGACAAACCGCGTCGAATGGTATTGATGTACACGAGAGCAACTCGACGGATTTAGTTGTAGGTAGTGTGAATGGAGAGTTGCCTGTCACAACTCATGTCGATGTCGACCCCGCAACTGGATTAGCTGAAGTCTTCTTTGATTACACTGTTACAGCAGAGACTCTTGGGTATATTATTTACAAATGCTCTGGTGCTGGGTCTGCTGAGGTATTGCAAATCGACAACCCTAACGCCACTTCGGCTTTAATTCCTACTTCACTTGCTTCATCTCAACCTGAGAGCTACAGAGTTTCTGCTTTTGAATGCATTAATGATGATGGGACTCCTAATCCCAATGCGGCAGGAGCTTGTACAACTTCAATATTTACTATTGCAACTCAGTTGCCTTGTACGTATAGCGCACAAATAAGCTGGAATACCCCATTTGGGATTGAGGGGGGAGTGGACCACTATTCTATTCAGGTAAGTATTTATGATGACGCGTTATCTAATTACGGACCGTGGATAACTCTTGACGATGTAGGATCTAGTGTAAACAATTACCTACACGAAGGCGATTACACTGAAAGTACAAATAAGTATAGAGTCTTAGCTGAATCAACATCTGGAAATGTAGCTCGCTCAAGTGAATTTGAACTTAACTTTTTATATCCCGAATCGGCCAATGCCCCTGTTTTAAAGAGAGCGTCAGTTTTATCTAACGGTAGTGTGGAAATTTATATTGAAACGGACCCTACAGCTGTTGAGGCAAGTTTATATCAACTTGAAAAGTTAGTTGAAGAAGATGGTGTTTGGCTACCTATTTTCGAACCCGTTCCAAGTTCCCTTGGATTTCCAATCACTTTCGTAGACTCAAATGTTAATACAGATTCTAAAAGTTACACTTATAGATGCTCTGCGTACAATGTTTGTGAAGCCGCTACGTCCACCTCTAATATCGCATCAACTATACTACTGAAAGGTTGGCAGAGTATTAGTGAAGCTGATTTTGAGAATAGTTTAATTTGGTCTGAGTACATAGAGTTTCCAGAGGGGGTTAGCTCTTACGAATTATTAAGAGCTCCGACACGACTATCCGCAAACAGCCCGCTCACAACTTTTTCACACGAAGAATTTCACGCTGAAGACTACGTGGGAGACCTCACCCATTTACCTGGTGATTTTTGCTACACCATTATCGCAATCGACAATGACATGACTAACGGACTGAACGGAGCGAGCTCGAATAGGGTTTGTTTAACTGAAGATCCGCTCTTGTGGATACCCGATGCCTTTACTCCGAACGGAGACCTTATTAATGATTGGTTTCCTTGGAATCCAGGTGAATCAACGCTGGGATTTATTTCTGCAGGTACTGCTGTAAACGAGAGCGTTTACAAACTAACTGTTATTTCAAGATGGGGAGATGTGATTTTTGAGTCTGAAAACCCTGATGAATGTTGGAATGGATTAAATGACATTGAGATGGTTCCGGATGGTGTTTATACAGTTATTGCTCAAGTTTTAGACGGATCAGGCAAATGGCACATGATATCTAAAAGTGTGCAAGTTATTAGACCCTAAATAAGTACCTTTGCCCGAATCGTTATCCGACGTGTTGGACAGCGAATAAAACGGTTCAATTATTTAAGCATGCCTATTAAAGAGTCTAAGTTTTTTGGAGAAGGACTAACATACGACGATGTCCTGCTTGTACCTGCTTACTCAGAAGTACTTCCACGCGATGCGCAACTAAAAACTAAATTTACAAGGAAAATTGAGTTGAAAGTACCCATTATTTCCGCGGCAATGGATACCGTAACTGAAAGCGCGATGGCTATAGCTATTGCAAGAGAAGGAGGAATTGGTGTAATTCATAAAAACATGAGTATAGAGCAGCAGGCAGCTGAAGTTTTGAATGTTAAGCGCTCTGAGAACGGTATGATTCAAGACCCCATAACACTTAACCGTGATGCAACTGTTCAAGATGCTTTAAAAATAATGCGAGAGAGAAGAATTGGTGGGATTCCCGTTGTAGATTCTTCAAATATCCTACAAGGAATTGTCACAAATCGAGATTTGAGATTTGAAAATAGTTCTACCAAACCTATTTCAGAGGTTATGACAAGTGAGAATTTAATTGTAACTTCTAACGGATCTGATTTTGACAATGCCGCTGATATTCTACGCGAGCATAAAATTGAAAAACTTCCGGTTGTTAATAATGACAACAAACTAATAGGATTAATTACATACCGAGATATTATCAAACTTACTGAGTTCCCCGATTCTTGTAAGGATGGATTCGGTAGGTTACGTGTTGCCGCATCAGTGGGTGTTACTTCTGACACTATTGAGAGAGTTTCCGCTCTCGTTGAAGCTGATGTAGACGCTATAGTAATCGATACAGCACACGGGCACAGCAAAGGAGTAATCGATGTTGTGAGAGAAGTAAAGAAGAAATTCTCCAACCTAGAGGTAGTTTGTGGAAACATTGCAACAGGAGCTGCAGCTCTTGCTTTAGTTGAGGCTGGAGCTGACGCTGTAAAAGTGGGTGTAGGGCCGGGATCTATTTGCACAACAAGAATTATTGCAGGTGTAGGTGTCCCGCAACTTTCTGCTATTATGAATGTTGCAGATGCATTAGAAGGCACTGGAGTTCCTGTAATTGCTGACGGTGGTGTACGATATACTGGTGATATAGTCAAAGCTTTAGCAGGTGGTGGAGACAGCGTAATGGTTGGATCAATGCTTGCTGGTACCGGCGAAAGCCCTGGTGCTACTTTTATGTATGAAGGACGTAGGTTTAAAGGATACAGGGGCATGGGGTCCATTGAAGCTATGGAAAAAGGGTCTAAAGACAGATATTTCCAAGATGCTGAGGATGATGTGAGAAAGCTTGTGCCAGAAGGGATTAGCGGTAGAGTTCCATATAAAGGATCTGTTCAGGATGTTATGTATCAAATTGTTGGCGGATTGAGGGCTGGGATGGGATATTGTGGCTCGAAGGATTTGCCTGCTTTAAAGTCTGACGCTCAATTCATCCGTATAACAAGCGCAAGCATGAAGGAAAGCCACCCTCATGATGTTATGATTTCAAGAGAGGCTCCTAATTATAGTATTAGATAAAAAAAACATGATGAATAAAATTATTACCCTTTGCGGGGTAGCGTTTTTAGGCCTAAATATTAGTATTTCAGCCCAAACTAAAGAAGAAAACACTGCGGACAATTCAGTTATCCTAACTGTAGGAACAGAGGTTGTGAGCCTTGCCGACTTTAAATACATTTACAGTAAAAACAACAGAGATAGCGTCATAACTTCTAGGGCATTAGATGAATATATGGAGCTTTTTGTCAAGTTTAAGCTAAAGGTAATGGAGGCTGAAGCTCTCGGAATGGACACCGTTGCTGAGTTTACAAAAGAGTTAGCTGGTTACCGTAAACAACTAACAAGACCATATCTGGTAGATATGGAACTTCTCGACGAATTGGTCCTTGAAGCTCACAATAGAAAACAAGAGGAAATTCATGCTCGACACATCCTTGTAAGTGTCAAGCCTGAGGCGCCCCCTTCAGACACACTGCGTGCTTGGAATAGAATCTCAAAGCTAAGAAATAGAGTAAATGCAGGTGAGGACTTTACAACCTTAGCGAAAAGCAAGGGAGGTAGTGATGATCCATCTGTAGTTGATAATGGAGGAGATTTAGGTTGGTTTACTGCATTCCAAATGGTTTATGCATTTGAGGACGCCGCTTACAACACTTCTGTGGGGGAACTTAGTGAGATAGTACGCACAAGGTTTGGCTACCACTTCTTAGAGGTTGATGGCAGAAGAGCATCACGGGGAGAGATCCAAGTTGCTCATATTATGGTAAGGGTAGATGACGCATCTAAAAAAGCCATGGTACAAAGCGCGAAATCTACTATTGACGCAGTAGCTTCATTTCTTAAGAATGGGGAGATGTTCGAGTCACTTGCTCTGAAGTATAGTGATGACGCCACAACGGCAAGTAAGGGAGGCGTTCTACCTTGGTTCGGAACAGGGAAAATGGTTGAAGAGTTTGAAAACGCTTCTTTTAACCTTGAAAATAATGGCGACGTAAGTGAGCCTTTTTTAACGAATTACGGTTGGCACATAGTAAAAAGAGTAGGATTTAAACCACTTGAGACATTTGATGATGTTGAGCGCCAACTTAGAAAAAAAGTGAGTCGAGATTCAAGAGCTGATGTTACTCGTTCATCATTCTTAAATAAACTAAAAAAGGAATACGACTTCAAATTAGACAAAAAGCGTGTCTCACATTTAGTATCTATAGTAAAAGGGATTGACAGCGTATTCTATAAAGGTCATCCTATTGAAAACGTTAAAAAATCTGAACTGAGTCGAGTTTTATTTTCAATTCAAGAAAACGTAACTACAGTATCTGATTTTATCCATTTCGCAAACACACAAAAGCCACGAGGACTTATGCGCTCTCCTAAAGCCATACTAGAAGGAATGATCGATTCTATGATAGAGGAGGAATTACTTGCTTTTGAAGATTCAAGGTTAGAAGATAAACACAACGAATTCAGAATGTTAATCGAGGAGTATCACGATGGTATTCTTTTGTTTGAATTAACCGATAAAATGGTTTGGTCTAAAGCTGTTAAAGACACATCTGGATTAGAGAGATACCACGAATTGAATAACGGCCTATTTATGTGGCAAGAACGCTTAGAATTAGCTATTTACACCTGTGAAGATGAGGGGATTTCTAAGACTGTGAAGAAAGCTGTAAAGAAAGGGAATGATATTGTGGCATTAAGGCGTGAACTAATAGCTGAAAGGCCTTTAGCTCTAAAAATGGAAGATGGGTTATTTTCTATGGGCGATAATAACTGGGCTGACTCTGTATTTACTGCTATTTCAAATAAAACTTTAAGTCTGGATTCTAAATCTCCTAGATTTATGACTTTAAACATTGGTGATAACGGGGTAATATTAATTAATGTTATAGGAGTAATTAAGCCTATGTATAAAACACTTGATGAGGCTCGTGGTCAAGTAATAGCAAGCTATCAAGATTTCTTAGAGAATGAGTGGATCGAAAGCTTAAGAATGAAATATCCCGTTTCTATTAAGAAGGATGTCTTATACGAGTTAATCGATTAATATGCTGAAAAGTAAGGGGTTTATTGTATTAACTGCACTAGTATCTCTTAACGCTTGTGTTATTTTTAGTGATGAAACAATAGAGGATAAAATTGTTGTTTCTGCTTTCGGAAAAAATCTTCTACTAGATAGCCTTTGCTCCAGAATCCCAGATGAATTGTCGTTTGAGGACAGCACACTACTAAGCGAACGTATTATTGAGGGGTGGGTTAGAGAGAATGTATTACTTGCTCAAGCGGAGAAAAATATCAACGAATTTTCCTCATCTTTTGAATCTTCAATAAGGTCATATAGGAATGCATTACTTGTAACTAAGTTCGAAAGGGAATTTATCGCATCTAGAGTAGATACTAAGGTTCAAGATGAAGAAATAGAGAAGTTTCACTCTGATTACCCTGAACTTTTTCAACTTAAGGAGCATGTTTTAAGAGCTGTGTTTTTTGAAATAAATACGGAAGAGGACATGTTGGACTCGGCCCGAATTTGGCTTACAACAGCTGACTCAATTAGCGTACCTAAATTAGAACAATGGTCTATAGAGCGTGGAGCTCACTTCGCCTTAGATGTAGATTATTGGTGGTTCTTAAGCGATTTATTACAAACCGTTCCCATGCAAGTTTACCGCATCGAAGACCAATTGCGAGACAGGAGGTTAATTGAATTTACCGATGGCGATACTAGATATTTATTGCGCATTCTAGAGCATCGATTAAAGGACCTCCCCTCCCCTATTTCAATTGCACGAAAAAGAATTGTCGATTTAATCATTCAGGAAAGAAGACGTAGTATTTTAGAAAACTTAAGGGATGATCTGGTAAGTGATGCTTGGGCAAATGGAGAAATTATTCGAGATAGTATCCTTAATTAATCTTAGCAGTTTACCTTAGCAGTCATGCTACGAATCACACTTTTATTTGCTTTTTTTCTGACATCGTCAGTTGTGACTTTTGCTCAACCTGGAAATTCGACCGACTTAAGTGAAAAGTTTCAATTAATAGATGGGATTATTGCTGTTGTGGGTGACGAAATTATCCTAAATAGCTCAATTGAAGATCGAGCGCTACAAGAGAGGCTTCAAGGAAAGAAGTCAGGCGAAAACGATCGTTGCAAGTTCATAGAAGAACTACTTTTTGAAAAACTTTTACTTCACAATGCAAAAATTGACAGTTTAGAGGTAACAGACAGGCATATTACGTTCAGATGCTTGGCTCGGTAGAGGAGTTTGAGGCTGAATATGGGAAAAGTGTGTCTGAGTGGAAGGCTGATTTCACTGAGCCGATTAAGGATCAGCTTTTAGCCCAAAGCATGCAGCAGTCCATCTCCCAAGAAATTCGCGCCACCCCTGCAGAAGTTATTGAGTATTTTGAAAATACCCCCGTAGATTCACTGCCTCTTATTCCTGAAGAAATCAGCTACAGTGAACTAGTACTTCAACCTGAAATTTCTGAAGTTCAAAAACAAGCGGTCAGAACAAAACTGGATTCAATAAGAAACTTAGTTGCTTCTGGTAAGCTCTCTATGACATTAGCTGCAACAAGATATTCTGAAGACCCTGGGTCTAAATACAAGGAGCGTTCGTCGCAGAATTTGAGGCTGCAGTATTCGACACTCCTCTAAATGGGTATTCTAATGTTTTCGAAACGGATTTCGGATATCATTTCTTGAGAGTTACAGATAAAAGAGGCGAATTGTTTAGCACATGTCATGTACTTATGAAACCAAAGGTGGATCTCTTCGCCTTGGAAAATTTGAAGTCTAAAATAGACTCGCTACACGTAGCACTTGAAGCTGGGGGAATCTCCTTCGACTCGGCTGTTTTATCGAACTCGACAAGAACTAAATCAAAAAATTCAAAAGGCCAAGTAGTAAACTCTCGAGATGGTGGAATTATGTTTGGCGTAGATGAGTTAGACCCAAATATTTACTTCCTTTTAGAACCTTTAGTAGAAGGGGGGGTGAGCATACCCGTACAATTGCTTGATGAAGATGACAATGGGTACTGGACCATCCTCAAGCTAGACGGAAGAAGAGTAGCCCACAGAGCAAACCCTAAAGATGATTACGCACTTTTTCAATCTCAAGTAGAAAACAATATGCGATCTAAAGAGATGAATGATTGGATAGAACAACATATTTCGGATACTTACATTCGAATCACCCCCTCATTCGAAGATTGCCTCTATAATATGGATTGGATAAAGTAGGTTGGGTAAAGTAGGTTTTAAATATTATGTCTGAATTAAATAACATGAACGATAAAGAAGCTCTAGATAATCTTAGGGAAAAGCACACGAAACTAATTAATGAGGTTTCAAAGGTTATTATAGGCCAAACTCAAGTAGTTCACGAGGTAACAATGTCAGTCCTAGCTGGTGGACATTGCCTGCTTGTTGGAGTTCCTGGGCTTGCAAAAACTCTTCTTGTAAATACAGTATCACAAGCTTTAGGGCTTTCTTTTAACCGAATACAATTCACTCCAGACCTTATGCCATCTGACATTACAGGTTCTGAAATCCTGAATGATGAAAGGAAGTTTGAGTTCATTAAGGGTCCATTATTCGCTAACATCGTTTTAGCTGATGAGATTAACAGAACTCCTCCTAAAACTCAAGCAGCATTACTTGAAGCTATGCAGGAAAAATCTGTTACAGTAAATGGAAAGAGCTATGAATTACCTTCTCCTTTTTTCGTTTTAGCTACTCAGAACCCCATAGAACAAGAGGGAACCTATCCCCTGCCTGAAGCTCAATTAGATAGATTTATGTTCAACACTTGGGTCGATTACCCGACCTTTGAAGAAGAGCTAAACGTAGTAAAACAAACTACAGGAAATGTTAGTGAAACTATTTCGCCTATAATGTCTGGAGAAGAGATCTTAAGCTATCAAAAACTCATACGCAGCATGCCGGTTGCTGACAACGTTTTAAACTACGCTGTAAATCTTGCATGTAAAACACGACCAGGAAGAGATAAAGCTACAAAAGACGTAAACAAATATCTTAGCTGGGGAGCTGGTCCACGTGCCTCGCAATTTCTAATTGTCGGAGCTAAAGTTCATGCTGCACTAGAGGGTAAATACAGTCCAGACATTGAAGATGTCAAAGCTGTTTCCCTGCCTATATTAAGACATAGAATAGTTACCAATTATAAGGCTGAGGCAGATGGAATTACGGTTAGTCAACTTATCTCAGATTTGACATAACCGGTATATGAATCTGTTAATCGTAATAGGAACGCGACCTAATTTTATAAAAGTTACTCGTTTTAAAGAAGTGGCCAAAAAGATTGACAATTTCAACGTTGAAATCGTTCATACTGGCCAACATTACGACAGGAAAATGTCTGGTGTATTTTTCGATCAATTTAAACTCAAACCTGATCATTTCCTTTCTCTTAGAGGTGAAGATGCAGCAAGCCACTTTGGAAATATGATTGTCGATTTAGGACAGCTAATTTCTGAGCTTAAACCCGATGTAGTGCTAGTTCCAGGCGATGTGAATTCTTCTTTAGCTGGCGCTTTAGCAGCACATCGATGTGGTGTTTTAATCGCCCATCTTGAGTCTGGTCTTCGCAGTAGAGATAGAGATATGCCTGAAGAGATAAATAGAATTCTTATAGACCAAATCTCAGATTTTCACTTTGTAACCGAGAATTCTGGAATGAATAATCTTTGCAAGGAAGGATTGATTTCTTCTTCAGATGACCCTAAAGTTCTGGTGGGTAACACCATGATAGACACCTTAGTTAAACACAGCTCGGATATAGAATCAAGTAGCATTTTATCCGATTTAGAAATTAGGGATAAAGAATACTGCCTATGTACTATGCATAGACCCTCAAATGTAGATAATATTGAGGGGGTGAATTTTATTTTAAGCATGCTTGAGGAGCTTGTGAAAAAATGTATTGTTGTTTTTCCTATTCATCCAAGGTCGCGTTTAAATATTGAGTCGATTGGACTTTGGGATAAACTAACAGAAATAGATGGTGTAGTGATTACTGAACCTTTAGGATACTTTGATTTTCAAAAACTCATTAAAAACTCAGAGTTCGTGATCACCGATTCAGGAGGTATTCAGGAAGAAACTACTTTTTGTAATATACCGTGCATTACAATACGTGAAAACACTGAAAGACCTATCACAATAGACAAAGGCACGAATCACTTAGTAGGACGTAATCTACCTGCAATCTTAAATGCTGTAGAAAACCCCAAGACTTGTGAGGCGCCAAAGTTATGGGATGGATATACTACTGAGAGGGTTGTGTCGACTTTACTCAATAGAGGTTAAATCGACTGTAGAAGTAAGATGGGCGAAAGGAGCGAGTTAGTTTGCTGGAAGTAATTTTCCCGAAACTTCACCGAAACCGATTGAGATTCCTGTGGTGGATTTTTTTGATCCTCGCATAGTTACTGTATCGCCATCATTGATGAATCTTCGCTCGGTGCCGTCAGGCATAGCAACTGGCTTAGTGCCTTTCCAAGAAATTTCAAGCATAGAACCGAAAGATCCTTCTTTAGGGCCAGAAATAGTGCCTGACGCAATCATATCTCCTCCGCGAATATTACATCCGTTGACTGTGTGATGAGCTAGTTGTTGGCGCATATTCCAATACATGTGCTTGAAATTAGATCGGCACACTATTTTCGAATCTCCATTAGGAGTAGAAATTTCCACTTCAAGATCGATGTCATAATGAGAGTTCCCGGAATACTCTAGGTAGGGAAGAACTTTAGGATCTTGAATTGGACCAGAGACGCGAAATGGTTCTAGGGCGTCAAGGGTAACTATCCAAGGTGAAATGCTAGAAGCGAAATTTTTACCTAGGAAGGGGCCGAGTGGGATATACTCCCACTTTTGGATATCGCGGGCTGACCAGTCATTGAAAAGCACTAGACCGAAGATGTAATCGTCTGCCTCTTCCGTTGAGATCGGTTGGCCGAGAGATTTTCCAGGGTGGGTAATGAACGCCATCTCGAGTTCGAAATCTAGGAGGCGGGATGGCCCATAAACTGGGGGCTCGTTCTCTGAGGGCTTGAGCTGACCATGGGGGCGTGTAATGGGAGTGTCACTAACGACAATCGAAGATGCGCGTCCATGATAAGCAACCGGCATGTGCTTCCAATTAGGTAGAAGCGCATTTTCTGGGTCACGGAACATCTTCCCTACGTTACGAGCGTGATCCTCTGAGGAGTAGCAATCTGTGTAGTCACCTACATTTACGGGTAGATGCATTGTTACTGAGGAGAGGTCTATGATGCAAGCTGAATGAGAATCGGTGGCGACTCGCAACTCCGATGAGTCAGAACTTAGAAGCGAACTTATTCGAGCACGTAGTAATCGAGTTGCTGCTTTCCCGTGATTAATAATAGGGTTTAGAGTTGAAGCAGAATAATCTGACTCAGTGAAAGGAAGTTCATTTGAAGTGCTGAGAAATCCAGCAGCTAAGAGCGCTGATAGATTGAGAACTTTATCTCCTATCGCAACTCCTACTCTAGCAGAAAGTGAGGTTGTAGAGAAAATTCCGAAGGGAAGATTTTGGATAGGGAAATCGGAATTTGCAGGAATTTCTAGCCAAGATCTAAGGGATGGGTTGTTTGCTTCAATCATAGTGCGAAATTACCTTAAGAAAGGCTGATAAACGAAGGAAGGATTCAGTAGATTTGGTATAAGTAAAAAGCACAATGAAAATTAACCCTGAAGAAGAGAGTAAAGAGATCCTGAGAAGGTATCGGGGATTGTTGCGTGCTGCGAACAATAGTAAGAGTCGAGAGGATAGGAAGAAGATTCGAAAGGCCTTCGACCTCGCACTTGAATTTCATTCTGAACAGAGACGTAAAAGTGGCGAGCCGTATATCTACCATCCGATTAGCGTAGCGAAAGTAGTTGCGGGAGAATTAGGATTAGATACTACGTCTATTGTGTGCGCACTTCTACACGATACTGTGGAGGATACAAAATTGACTTTGGAGGAGGTTGAAAATCTGTTTGGGAAAAAGGAGAGGAATATAGTCGATGGGTTGACTAAGATGAGTGGAGTTTTCGAGCCTGGTACAAGTGCACAGGCTGAGAATTTTAGGAAAATGCTACTGACTTTGAGTAGCGATGTTAGGGTAATATTGATAAAGCTCGCAGATAGGTTGGATAATATGAGAACGCTTACGCACTTGAGTCCGGATAAGCAACAAAAGATTGCAAGTGAAACTCTTTACATGTATGCTCCTCTTGCACATAGATTGGGGTTGCACGCTATAAAAAGTGAACTTGAGGATCTTTCGTTAAAGTATAAAGAGGCTGAAGAATACGATTTAATACAATCACGACTTAGAAAAACAAAGGCCGTAAGGGCGAGATTCATTCGAAGCTTTTGCGCTCCCATTAAAAGGGAACTCGATGAGGCGGGGATAAAATATGAGATAAAAGGGAGGCCGAAGTCTATTTTTAGTATTTGGTCTAAAATGGATAAACAAAAAGTATCCTTCGAAGAGGTTTACGATGTGTTTGCTGTAAGAATAGTTATAAATACTGAGAGGGCTAAAGAAAAAACGGAAATATGGAGGGCATACTCCATTGTAACAGATTTTTACCAACCTAACCCAGACAGATTGAGAGATTGGATAAGCTTGCCTAAGAGAAATGGTTACGAATCGCTTCATACAACAGTAATGTCGCCAACTGGAAAGTGGGTTGAAATACAGATTCGCAGTGAAAGAATGGATGAAGTTGCGGAAAAGGGCTTCGCGGCTCACTGGAAATATAAGGAAGGTAAAGATGAGAAGGCTGGTGGTTCTCAGATTGACAATTGGTTAGGCCAAATAAGAGAAATTTTAGAAAGCGGTGACGACGACGCTCTTGCATTCATAGATGACTTCAAAATGGACTTGAAGACTAAGGACATCTACGTGTTTACCCCCAACGGCGACATGAAAACTCTCCCTAAAGGTGCTACTACGCTAGATTTCGCATTTCTCATACACTCTAGAGTGGGGTCTGAGTGCATAGGCGGTAAGGTGAATCACAAACTTGTTCCTTTGAGTTATGAGCTTAAGAGTGGAGACCAAATCGAGATCATTACTTCGCGCAAGCAAACTCCAAAAGAAGATTGGCTTGGATATGTTGTCACCACAAACGCTAAGCAAAAAATACGACACAGTCTCAAAGAAGCTGAGCGTTCACAAGCTATAGATGGAAGGGAAATATTCAGCAAATGGGCGAAAAAAAATGGCCTTCTACTTATCGATGGCAACATAGAGTCTCTATTTAGGAAGTACAAATTCGATTCTGCACAAGAGATGTACTTTAGAATATCTATAGGATCGTTTGAATTGGATAAGTTGAAGGGTTATAAGTTAAGACAGGGGAAATTTGTTTGGGCGAAAGGGCCTGAACCAGGTACATCTAAGAAGACAGTCGTAACAGAAAAATTCGTTCCCAATGCGAAGGAGGATACATTGCTAATAGGCGAAAGCCTGCAGAAGCTTGACTACACGCTAGCAAATTGCTGTAGCCCTATTGCAGGTGACAATGTATTCGGGTTTATAACTGTTAGCGGTGGAATTAAGGTGCATAGGAAGAACTGCCCCAATGCGACAAATATGCTCTCAAAGTATGCATATCGGATGATGAAGGCAAAATGGTCGAGTATGGCGGCAGCTCAGTTTGAGGTGAAAATTGCTTTTACGGGGATTGACAATGTGGGACTTGTAAATCAGCTTACTACTATCATTTCAGATAATATGAAAGTGAATATGAAATCCATTAGTATGGAATCTAGAGATGGTATTTTTGAGGGTTCGATTAAAGCTCTTGTAACAAACACTTCACATTTGAAAGATTTAATGACAAAGTTGAAAAATGTTTCAGGAGTTCACACAGTTGAGAGGGTAGACGAAGAGGGATAGACTACATTTGCGACTTGAAATAAGCTTATGTCAAGCGACGAAATATTCATACAAGCAAAAGATATTTTCGAGGTATACCTCGAACAAAACGGGCACCGCAAAACGCCTGAGCGCTTTGCCATACTGGAAGAAATTTATACTATACAAGGTCATTTCGATGTTGAAACTCTATACGAGATAATGCAAAATGGTGAGTGTCGTGTTTCAAGGGCAACTCTTTACAACACGATGGAGCTGCTTATTGATTGCAACTTAGTGAGGAAGCACCAGTTTGAAGAAAAAATTGCACAGTATGAAAAGTGTCACAGAGTAAGACAACACGACCATGTGATTATTGCAGATACGGGAGAGGTAATTGAGTTTTGCGACCCGAGAATTCAACAAATAAAAGCGACTTTAGAAGAGAACTTCGGAATTGAAGTGCTCCATCATTCTTTGAATATTTATGCGCGCAAGCGAAAAACAAAAACTGAAGCATGAAAGCTGATGTACTATTAGGCCTCCAATGGGGCGATGAAGGAAAAGGTAAAATAGTAGATGTTCTGACTCCAAAATACGGTGTTATTGCACGATTTCAAGGAGGACCTAATGCGGGACATACAATAATTTTTGACGGTAAAAAACATGTTCTTCATACGATTCCAAGTGGGATTTTTCGCGATGACATATTAAACGTAGTCGGAAACGGTGTCGTGGTAGATCCTGTTATTTTTAAAAAAGAAATCGAAGGATTGCTAGAGAGCGGAGTGAGTCCATTCGATTCTCTCGTAATTTCTCGTAAAGCTCATTTAATTATGCCCACTCATGGACTTTTAGATGCTGCATCTGAAATGGCCAAAGGCAAGTTGAAAATTGGCTCTACATTAAAGGGAATAGGTCCTGCTTATATGGATAAAACGGGGCGTAACGGTTTGAGAGTTGGAGATGTTGAAAGTACACATTTCTTAGAACGGTACACTTTTTTACGGGATAAACACGTTCATATGCTCGCGCAATTTAAAGATTTCAAGTACGAATTATCGGAAAGAGAATCGGAGTGGCTAGAAGCTGTCGAATATCTTACGAAATTTAAGTTCATAGATAGCGAACACATCCTTAATAAGGAGCTTAAAGAAGGGCGAGGGATTCTTGCAGAAGGTGCTCAAGGAACTATGCTTGATATAGATTTCGGAACCTATCCATTTGTAACTTCATCAAACACAATTACAGCAGGAGCTTGTATCGGACTGGGAATACCTCCTAATAAAATAGGAGAAGTATTCGGGATTTTCAAGGCATATTGTACAAGGGTTGGTTCAGGTCCATTTCCTACAGAACTTCTTGAAGAAACCGGAGAAAAACTAAGAGTTGCAGGTAGCGAATTCGGAGCTACTACTGGCAGACCTCGAAGGTGTGGTTGGCTGGATCTACCTCAGCTTAAGTATGCAGTTATGGTAAATGGCGTGACTCAGCTATGTATGATGAAAGCTGACGTTCTTGGAGAGTTTGACGAGATTAAGGTATGTACTCACTACATACATAAGGGCGAAAAAATCGACTATCTCCCATATGGCATTAGCCCAGAAGAAGTACAGCCCGTCTACAAGACATTTGAGTGTTGGCCTGGAGATCTAACTGAATTGCGTGATGTAGCAGATATTCCAGCTACACTTAAGTCTTACGTGAAGATGATAGAAGATGAAACAGGAGTGCCTATCTCTATCTTAAGTGTAGGACCAGATAGAGAGCAGACGTTACTTTTGAAAAGTAATTTAAGAAACGAAATATAATATATTCTTTATACTTTAGCTAAGGGTCTTAAAAAATAAAAAACTTATTGCAAATGATTTATTGGTTTACCGGTCAGCCCGGTCATGGTAAAACAACTTTAGCAGAAGCGTTAATAGCGCAACTTAAAAGAGGTGGATACAAACCATATCATATTGATGGTGATGACCTTAGGAGTCTCACCACAAATAATGATTATTCTCGTGTTGGCCGTGAAGCAAATATACTAAAGGCTCAAAACATTGCTCATTATCTTCACGAACAAGGGGAGGTCGTAGTAGTTTCACTTGTTTCACCATATCGCGAACTAAGGGAGGGACTAAAAGCAATCACTAAGGTCTGTGAAATTTTTGTCCACACTGAAGAAATTAGAGGAAGAGAGGACAGACACGTAGAAGATTTTGAAAAACCTATATCTAATTTCATAGATATCGACACAACCGACTTAGGCTTGGAGGAAAGTATTTCTAAAATTCTTAACGCTTCACCAGTACCTTCTAAAGAGCTAAAAACTTTAGACAAAAGAAAAACTCTAGCCGTTGATTTTGATGGGGTTATACACAGATATAGCAAAGGTTTTCAGGGATTAGAGAATGCATATGACCCACCTATGGATGGAGCTCAAGAAGTGCTTCAAAGACTCAAGGATAAAGGCTATGTTCTGAAAATAATGAGTTCTAGACCTGCATTAGTTATTGAGGAATGGCTTGAGAAATATGAAATGTCTGGGTTGTTCGATGCGGTAAGTAACAGCAAGTTCGCAGCGACTGTTTATATTGACGATAGAGGATTTCATTTCACGAACTGGGAATCAGTTGAAGAGAAATTAGCCGCCCATCCTAAATTGGCTCAATAATTATATCATTATCATGGACAAGCAGATTTCTAAATTAAGGCATATTGCTAAAACCATCACATGGAGAATTATTGCTTCCTTAACAACGTTTGCCTTAGCATATCTATTTTTTGGTGATATTAGTAAGGCTACAGGGCTTATGGCGGTAGAAATCGTTCTTAAAATGGCGCTATATTATTTTCACGAAAGAGTTTGGTTTAAATACGGGAATCTTGGCAGAAAGAAAAAACATTAATGACTGAATTATACAATCTAGACCACCTAACAGAACTCGAGGCAGAATCTATTTTCGTGATGAGAGAAGTAGCGGCTCAGTTTGATAAGCCGGCGATTCTTTTTAGTGGAGGAAAAGACAGCATTGTAGTATCACACATAGCTAAAAAAGCCTTTGCTCCAGCAAGGATACCTATGCCACTGGTTCACATCGACACAGGTCACAACTTCCTTGAAACAATAACTTTTAGAGACAAGCTTGTTCAGGATATGGGAGTTAACCTTATAGTAGGCAGCGTTCAGGATACTATTACTCAGGGGAAGGTCCAAGAGGAGACAGGAAATAACGCATCACGGAACAAGCTTCAAACAACAACCCTGATCGACACCATCGAAGAAAATAGGTTCGATGCCTGCGTCGGTGGAGCTCGTAGAGATGAGGAGAAATCTCGTGCGAAAGAACGATTTTTCTCGCATCGAGATGATTTCAGCCAGTGGGATCCTAAAAACCAAAGACCAGAGCTTTGGAATTTATTTAACGGAATGCACGCTCCGGGTGAGCATTTTAGAGTTTTCCCGTTGAACAACTGGACAGAACTAGATGTTTGGAATTACATCCTGAAAGAAAAAATAGAACTTCCTAGTCTTTACTTCTCACACGAAAGAGAATGCATCAGACGTGAAGGCCAAATTCTTGCCATGTCTGAATTCCTCACCCTCAGAGATGGGGAAAAGCCAGAAATGATACGCATTAGATTCAGAACTCTGGGTGATTTGACTATCACTGGAGCATTTGAAAGTGAGGCGGACACTCTTGAGAAAATAATCGAAGAGGTGGCGGCAACACGAATTACAGAGAGAGGTGGAAGAATGGATGACAAGAGGAGTTCGAGTGCTATGGAGGATAGAAAAAAAGACGGATACTTTTAGAGAATAAAAACTATGAGCGAAACAACAACTAACGGGCTTCTACGTTTTACAACAGCAGGGAGTGTGGATGATGGTAAGAGTACTCTTATAGGTCGTCTACTTTACGATTCTAAAAGTATTTTTGAAGACCAACTCGAAGACATTAAAAACGATTCCATCCAAAAAGGGATTAATGGGCCTGACCTAAGCCTTCTAACTGACGGACTCCGAGCTGAGCGTGAGCAAGGGATTACAATTGATGTAGCCTATCGATATTTTGCTACACCACGTAGAAAGTTCATTATAGCTGACACCCCTGGACATATTCAGTATACGAGAAATATGGTTACAGGAGCATCAACGGCTGACCTTGCTATAATATTAATCGATGCCCGCCATGGTATACTGGAGCAAACGAACAGACATAGCTTTATTGCTTCATTACTAGGTCTAAGACATTTAGTGGTTTGTGTCAACAAAATGGACCTCGTAGATTTTGATGAGGTGAGATACAGAGAAATAGTCCAAGAATACAAGAGCTTTAGTTCACGCCTTGATATCACAGACATCACATTCATCCCTATAAGCGCTCTTTTAGGTGATAACGTTGTCAATAAGTCAGATAATATGAGTTGGTATGGGGGATCTACACTTTTACACCATCTGGAAAATGTTCATGTTGGCGCAGATAGAAATCTTCAAGACTGCCGCTTTCCAATTCAATATGTTGTAAGGCCTCAAACCGATGAGCATAGAGATTTCCGTGGATACGCAGGACGTATAGCTTCAGGAGTGTTCAAACCAGGAGACAAGATAATAGCTTTACCTAGTGGAAAAGAGTCTACCATTAAAGAAATTACCCTTGGGGACGAAAAGCTTGAAAGAGCCTTTCCTCCACTAAGCGTCACAATGACTATTGAAGATGATATAGATATTTCACGAGGCGATATGCTTGTGAGAATGAACAATCAGCCTGATGTTGTAACGGTTCTAGACGCAAGAATTTGTTGGCTGGGAGAAAAACCACTCAACCCTTCTTCACGATTTATTCTTAGACACCTCACCAATGAAGTGCAGGCAAAAGTCACGGAAATCCTATACTGTATTGATATTAACACCCTTCATAGAAATGAGGAAAATAAGGTGGTTTCTACAAATGATATCGCGAGAATTAAAATTAAAACAGCTTCACCAATTTTAACTGACAGTTATCGCAAGAATCGTACGACTGGTGCGTTTATCTTAGTGGATCCCAGCACGCATTTAACAGTAGCGGCCGGAGTCGTTGGATGAAAATAAACCTATACAAAGCTTATACTATCAAGCTCCTATTTAAGGCGTGCGTATTCGTTTTGTTCTTTATTTTATCGTCTTTTTCTCCCACAGCCCAAACTGATTCTACCTCCACACCTACTTCCGGAAAGACTCGAATAAATATTTTAGGAGCATCGGTGATAGAACGCAACCCTGAAATTTCTGACGCCTCAAGACTTATCGGCGATGTTAAACTCGCTTTCGATGATGCAATTCTCACTTGCGATAGCGCTTATCGGTTTAACGATGGCCGATTTGAGGTCTTTAGCCAAGTTGTAATATCACAAGAACCCTCAACAAAACTTAGAGCTGATTATGGTGTTCTCGACCCAGATATAGGTTCTGTATACATAAAAGGTGACGTAACTTTTAATCATGAAGCACTGAATATTTCCTGCCCATCTCTAACCTACAACCTGGACACAAAACTTGTTTCATACTACGAGAGGGCAACAATCATTGAGGGAGACCGGTATTTATCTAGTAATCTCGGAGTTTACAGCTCTACAACAAATAGATTATATGCTGGAGGCAACGTTGAAATTTTAGAACTCAAAGATGTTATTCAGTCTGACTCGCTTTCTATAGATAGAAATAGTAAATCGTTGCGGCTTTACAAATCATCTTATCTTGAAATCAATGGCGCTATTATTAAATGTGAGAAAGGTGTGTTTAACGGTAAAACGGGTATAGGTTGGTTTTCTGGCGGGGCATCAATGATGGATGACCAAGGTCTATTATCTGGAGATAGCATTATTGTAAACAGAGATAAGAACGAGGGTATGGCTTGGGGCCACGTCATGATAAGCGACAGTAGTAGAACTATGAACGTGAAGGGCTCATTCGCTTCCCGTACTGAAAATTATGATTTAGTTACAGGGTTATCTGATAATTTAGTCCAAATCGTGAATATTGAAGGATCTGACACTCTTAAAATGAACACTCTTAGACTTGAACGACGAGAAGAAATGTTATATGCATCGGGAGAGGTTGTGTTTAAACAGGGGGTATTCTCTGGCAGCGGGGATTCGCTTTCTTGGGATAGGAGTATTAATGAAATGTGGCTATTGGGAAAACCTGTTGTTTGGTCTGAAGAAGACGAAATGACAGGAGACACTGTAAAGATGAACCTAAAGGAAAATAGGCCAACCAGCATGCAATTGATGGGGAATGCAAATGTCTTAAGCCCGGCAAATGACTCTCTAGACCACGTAATATCAGGCCGAGATTTATTCGCCCATTTTTCTAAGGGGAAACTGTCAAGTGTTGATGTAATAGGCAACGGAAGAGCACATTACTACTCAATAGATGATTTAGATGACATCAGTTTGAATAGAGCTACTTGTTCCCAAATCAAAATGCTATTCTCAAAAGGAAAGGTAACTAGAATAACCCTTTTAGGTTTACCTGATGGGAATTTCAATCCATTAGACGATGTCGGAAATGAGGACATTCAAGCAAGGAGAATTAAACCTCAATTATAACTAACCTTCTTAACTAACCTTCTTAACTAACAAGTGGGAAAGTTGACATCTTAGCCTTAACCTCCATTCCGATTTTCTCAAGAATCGACTCATTTTCATGGTTCATAATAGCCTCGTCCATCCAAGCTACGAGTTGTTCCATGTCCGACTCCACAAGTCCACGGGTTGTAACGGCAGGAGTGCCAACACGCATTCCTGAAGTTACAAAAGGTGAACGAGTATCGAATGGAACCATGTTTTTATTCACAGTAATTTCAGCTTTTCCTAAAGCAATTTCAGCTGACTTACCAGTTATGTCCTTGTTGCGAAGGTCGATAAGCATAAGGTGATTGTCTGTCCCTCCAGAAATAAGGTGATAGCCACGAGAAACAAAAGCTGAAGCCATTGCTTGGGCATTTTTCACAACCTGAATACAGTACTCACGATACGATGGCTTTAGGGCTTCGCCAAATGCGACAGCTTTTGCTGCTATCACATGTTCGAGTGGGCCGCCTTGCATTCCAGGGAAAACTCCACTATCTAGTATAGATGACATCGGGCGTACAATACCTTTCATTGTTTTGCGTCCCCATGGATTAGGAAAGTCTTGGCCCATCATAATCACTCCGCCTCGCGGTCCACGCAAGGTTTTGTGGGTGGTCGTTGTCACAACGTGACAGTGAGGCATAGGATCAACAAGTAATTTAGCAGCAATGAGACCGGCCGGATGTGAAATGTCTGCGAGTAAGATGGCTCCTATGCTATCGGCAATTTCACGGAATTTAGCGTAATCCCAATCACGGGCATAAGCCGATGCTCCACAAATAATCATTTTAGGCTGTTCGCGTTCTGCCACCTCTGATACCTGATTCATATCTACTCTACCTGTCTTCTCATCAACTCCATAAAAAACAGGGTTATAGAGCTTCCCACTATAGTTTACAGAAGATCCGTGAGTAAGGTGACCACCATGAGAAAGATCAAAACCGAGAATCGTATCACCAGGTGAAAGACAAGCGAGCATAACTGCGGCATTTGCTGAGGCTCCAGAATGTGGTTGTACGTTAGCCCAAACAGCACCAAACAGCTCACAAATTCTATCAATAGCTAGTTGTTCAACTTCATCTACAAACTCACAGCCGCCGTAATATCGCCTCTTCGGCAATCCCTCAGCATACTTATTTGTAAGTATGGATCCTTGAGCTTGCATTACGCTCTCGCTTGTGAAGTTTTCTGAAGCGATAAGTTCTGCTCCCTCTATTTGTCGATTCGCCTCACTATTAATGAGAGAGGAAATTGCAGGATCGGTAACTTTTAGTGGCATAGTGATAATATTAATGGCGCAAATGTAGTGATGCGAATTCTTTTTTTAAGAAATTAGTACTAACTTTGGATTATGAAAAATCAAATATTTGTTTTAAGTCTGTCGATTGCACTGATTGTCTCAATTTTCGCTTTCAATACGCCTTCGCCTACGTATGAATACATGGCATTTACTACTATTGAATCTATTGTTCCTGGAGGTGCAGGGCGTAGCAGAATGCTGATAGATGGAGGAGATGGAGAACTCGATGAACAGAAAATTAAAAACCTATATTCTATGATGGGGATTAAGATGGAGAACATCTTTCAAAATGATCAAGATGTGGTCTCTAAATTAAATGAACTCAGCGATGAAGGTTGGGAACTTGCCTTTTCAAATACAGGCGTTCAATCTCCTACTGACGGAGGTTCATCAGGGATTTACTGCACCAGATACATCCTGCGCCGAGTTAAATAAGATCCTCAATATTTAAATGCGTTTATCATCCTTTCTATTCGCATTTACTGCCTTTTTAGCTTGCAGTTCGTGTTCAAATTCTATGGCTCCTATGAGTGACACTACTCTGTTTAAACATACTAACAAGCTAATAAACTCATCAAGTCCATATTTACAACAACACGCGCATAATCCAGTTGATTGGATGGCATGGGGAGATGAGGCTTTTGAGAAAGCTGAGAAAGAGGGGAAGCTTGTATTTATAAGTGTTGGCTATAGTGCTTGCCATTGGTGCCATGTTATGGAACACGAAACTTTCGAGAATGAAGAGGCTGCAGATTATATAAATGAACACTTTGTGAGTATTAAGGTCGATCGAGAAGAAAGGCCTGATGTTGATGCAGTGTATATGAATGCCGTTCAGTTAATGACTGGAAGAGGAGGTTGGCCATTGAATTGCGTGGCTCTTCCTGATGGCAGACCAGTGTTCGGCGGCACTTATTTTCCAAGAGCAACATTTATTGAAAGACTTCAAAGTATTGTAAATCTCAAGGATAATAATATTCAAAAATTAGAGCAATATGCTGCTCAGCTTTCAGAAGGTGTATCTTCTACTGATCTGCTTATTGCTCCGATTGAAGGGTTAGCTAAGGATGCTGCTGGGTTTGTTTGGTCTAAAAGTGAGAGGAATAAATTCGGAGCTGAAATAGATGCGAAAGTAGATAACTGGAGGAGGTCTTGGGACAGGGATAAAGGGCTTTCAAAAGGAGCCCCCAAGTTTCCAATTCCGACTAATTTAGATTTCCTTTTACATTATGGAACAGTTAGAAACGACAAGGATGCCCTTGCTCAAGTGAAGCTAACTTTGGACAATATGGCAAGAGGCGGAATTTATGATCAGGCTGGTGGTGGGTTTGCTCGGTATAGCACTGATGCAGATTGGAAAATACCTCATTTTGAAAAAATGCTGTATGACAACGCGCAGCTTTTAACCACTTATTCTAATGCCTTTAGAGTCTTTTCAGAGCCGAGATATAAAGAGGTGGCTCTAGGGATCATCGATTTTATAAATCAAGAACTTGATGATCCTTCTGGAGGGTTTCGAAGCGCCTTAGACGCTGACAGTGATGGGGTTGAAGGTAAGTATTATGTTTGGGATGAGGATGTGTTAGCTCTTGCTCTCACACCTGAGGATTTAAAGATTGCATTAACTGCCTATGACATTAATGGCAAATCTTATTGGGAACATGATAATAGTGTTTTAATGAGTTGGGAAAGTGACGAAAATCTCGCAGAGGCTGTTGGGTTGAGTTCTCAAGAGTTTCGAGATAGACTTAATATCATTAATAAGGTTTTATCAAACTACAGAGATGGGAAAAACGCTTTAGGAGAAACGAGTCACGTTCCAAGGATTAAGCCTGGGTTAGACGATAAAGTTTTAATTTCTTGGACAGCTCTCACAGTTAGTGGATTGTGTGATGCGTATAGAACTTTTGGCAATGAAGAGCACCTCAATAGAGCGGCAAAAGCATTAGATTTTATTTTAAAAAGAGCTCGAAAAGCTGACGGTTCACTATTTCATGTTTATCATGAAAAAGACGGGGCACGTATCAATGCTTTTTTAGAGGATTATGCATTTACAATTGCAGCTTGTATAGATATGTATGAATCAACTTTTAATCCCAAATGGTTAATTGAAGCAAGAGAGTTAACGCTGATAAGTTTCGATAAATTTTACGATACAAAAACAGGTGTGTTTTGGTATACCTCAAATGAGGAAAAAGAGCTTTTTGCAAAAAAGCAAGAAAATGACGACAGCGTTATCCCGTCTTCAAATTCTACTATGGCAGATAACCTTTTCCGCTTGGGTAGATATGATTCAAAATTTAATTGGATAGAGCGCTCAGATAGAATGCTACTTTCCGCTTGGGAAAACAGCAATAATATAAGAAGGTCTACAAATTGGGCTCAGGTTTTACTGAAGCGCACACTACCTTTTTATGAAGTCGCTATTTCTGAAGGTATTCCTGAGAAACTTAACAATACAAGAAGAAAAATAGATTTAAAATATTACCCTCAAATAATCTTAGCAGGCGGCGTTGATTTACCTGGCCAACCTGAGTTTTTGAAAGGGAAATATCCATCTTCGAATGCAGATAAATTATCTACCAGATTTTTTATTTGCCAAGAGGGCTCATGTAAACTACCTGTGGAATCACTTATTGAAGTTAATAACTTGCTCAAGGTCGGACACTGAGATTGATTTCTGTGTTAACTTGGGCTTTGTATGATTAATCATGTTTCATTCTGTGCTAACATAATTAAGCTTAAGTCTTCTGGATTTATTCCAAAAGTGGGGTTAATATTAGGATCCGGATTAGGATCCTTCGCACAGCAGGTTGAAGTTACCTCAAAAATTTCATTTGAAGATTTGTCCGGATTTCCAAAAGCTGGAGTAGGCGGTCATGCCGGCCAATTGATCTTAGGATATATTGAAGGCACAAAAGTAGCTATCCTACAGGGACGAGCTCATTATTATGAGCACGGAAAAGCTGATGCAATGTCTGTCGCTATTAGAACATTAAAAGAAATCGGCTGTGAATCTCTCGTTTTAACAAATGCAGCTGGAGCGATAAATAAGAACGTAAATCCAGGTGATTTAATGCTGATCACAGATCACATAAATATGACAGGAGTATCACCTCTTTTTGGAGAAATCGGCAACGATAGGTTCGTCGATATGTGTGATGCATATAACGCGGAGCTGTCCGATAAAATGCGCTCAGCAGCTGACGAGAATAACATTAACATCACAGAAGGTGTATATGCTTGGTGGTGCGGCCCTCAATTTGAGACGCCCGCTGAGATTAATGCACTCGGAATTCTCGGTGCAGATGCTGTTGGAATGTCTACTGTACCAGAGGTTATCGTAGCTCGATATGCTCGAATTCCACTATGTGCATTGTCAATCTTAACAAATTATGCTGCAGGAATAGGTGATGTTACTCTTTCTCATGAACAAACCCTGCTTATTGCAAAGCAAGCGGAGAAGTCTGTAACGTTAATACTTAGCTCTTACTTAAAATCATTTTCTAATGAAGATTGATAAATTAGAAAGAAATCCTGG
>LWDU01040427.1_pt1 | contig 27287 bp, 23 predicted proteins | sample 727161 | NCBI WGS metagenome assembly LWDU01 (sample SAMN04566230, study PRJNA314399) | hydrothermal vent metagenome | isolation source: deep sea hydrothermal plume seawater | place: Mexico: Gulf of California, Guaymas Basin | collected 2004-07-11
CCTGAGTTTGCCAACCAGCGAGGTGGTTGGGAAAGTTCTGTCTAGCGTTGCGCTGGCACGCGGTGCGGTGATCATCGACACGACCACGGGAGATCCCAGAGATGCGGAAAAACACGCAAAAACACTACGATCAGCCGGTGGCGTGTACATCGAAGCGAATGTGGCCGGTTCGAGTGTTCAAACCAGAAACGGCGAGGCTGTCGTCTTGATTGGAATGGACGATTCCCAAGCGAAGAACCAACACTACGGGCCAAACGGAGACTTGGTGGAGAGTGTTCTTACAGCGATTGCCCCCCGTCGCTTCATTATCGGTCCAGTCGGTGCGGCGTCGAGGTTCAAGTTGGTTCACAACTTACTTCTCGGGTTGCATCGGGCCGTCCTTGCCGAAGGGCTCAACTTCGCCGAGTCTCTCGGATTCGAGCCCCAAACGACATTGGATGTGCTCCGTGAAACACCGGCTGCGTCGGCTGTCATGGCGACCAAAGGCAACAAGATGATTGCGTCGGAGTATGCCCCTCAAGCAACGCTTTCTCAGCATCTCAAGGATGTCCGGCTGATTCTCAATCTGGCCGACGAGATCGACGCATCTGTGCCGCTGAGCGCGGAGCACAGCCGCATATTAGCCCGGGCTGAAGAGCTCGGTTGGGGTGGCCAAGACAATAGCGCGGTCATCGAGGCCTATCGCAACAGTAAATTCTCTGCTGGCGAATGAACTGGCGGCAAGCATCGGTGGGCCAATTGTCAGAATCCTCATTACCGGATGTTCGATGTGCCACTCGGAAAGAGCGAATGGGGAAGGTGTCGCGGGGCGGCTTTCAGCGGACTAACATAGAGGTTTGACGCGTCGTCACGCTATCCTGTCTTGCACCCTTGAACCGGCGGCCTATGAACTCTCCACGGTGTTCCGCGTTCCCACTCGCATCTCTTCGTCTGCTGATTGCGCTCGCCGCATTCTGGCTTTCACCGCTTGGCGAAGCCCACTCGGTGGAGCGTCTACTATCGGCAGGTGTTGAATACGATGAGAAAATACCATCTCCTGCGGCGTTCCTTGGATTTGATTGGGGCGAGCGTCACCTCTACCACCATGAGTTAGTGAGTTATTGCCGAGTGTTGGCGGAGTTGTCTCCTCGTGTACAAATTGCGGAGTATGCCACGACATATGGTGGCCGTCCGCTGTTGGCCCTATCGATCAGTTCGCCCGAGAATTTGCGACGCATGCGTGTGATTCGTCGAGCCCATCTTCAGCTGGCGAACCCCGACACACCGGCACCAAAGGGTCTCGACAAGTTGCCACTCTGCATGTGGATGTGTTATGGCGTACATGGAAACGAAGCGAGTGCAACGAACGTCTCTGTCTGGGTTGCCTATCACTTGGCCGCGGCAAAGGACGAGGAGACACGCGCGTGGCTAAATGCGACGATGATTCGCCTCGATCCGTCGTTGAACCCAGACGGCTTCGAGCGATTCGCTCACTGGACCAACAACCACAAGGGGCTGTTCCCGAGTCGTCAGCCCGAGGACCGCGAACACAGTGAAGACTGGCCGAGCGGTCGAACGAACTACTATTGGTTCGATTTGAATCGAGACTGGCTACCTATTCGACATCCCGAAAGTCGCGGGCGGATTCACGACTACCATCAATGGAAACCAAATGTCGTACTCGATTTTCATGAAATGGGTTCACACTCCACCTACTTCTTTCAACCAGGGATACCTGCGCGAAACAATCCCCTGACCCCGCAACGCGTTTTTGAACTGACGGGTCAAATTGCCGAGTATCATGCCAAAGCACTTGATCAGCGTGGAGCGTTATTTTACACACAGGAGCGATTTGACGATTTTTACATGGGAAAGGGCTCGACCTATCCGGACCTGCACGGTGGCATTGGAATATTATTCGAACAGGCGAGTGCTCGCGGAATTCAGCAAAACACGCGACACGGAAAACTGACATTCCGTCAAGCGCTGCAAAATCAATTTGCCACGTCCCTTTCCAGCCTGCGGGCGTCAGTGAAGTTGCGGCGGGAGCTGTTGGATTGGAAGAGCGAGTTCTATCGCACTGCAGTGGAAGAAGCCCGCCAAGATAAGACTACGGGCTACATCGTTACCTCACCTAACGACCCATCTCGATTGCTCGAGTTCAAAAACTTGCTGCAGGCTCATGACATTGTGGTCAACACTATCTCGAAGGATCTCGAGTTGGACGGCAACATGTATATTGCGGCTGAGTCGCTGATGGTGCCATCGGTGCAACCAGAATACCGCTTTGTGCGGTCTCTTTTTGAAAAGCGGACGTCGTTCAAAGAAAACATTTTCTACGATGTTTCGACTTGGACGTTGCCGCTTTCGTTCGGATTGCAGTTTGCTGAGTATCAAGGCAGCGTCGACGACGTGATAGCAAAAGCGGAGCCCAAACCGAAACCCCAAAAACTCGAAAAGCCGAGTGTTGCGTATGTCATCGATTGGCGAGGCTATCGAACACCGCGACTGTTGAACCGGCTCCTTGAGGCCGAAATTGCTGTTTACGCAACGCCGGCAGCCATTACGATCAGGACGAAAGATGAAGCTGCCGAGTTTCCACCCGGATCACTGATCGTTCCGATCAAACAGCAGCTCGATGCAAGAGTGATGATCCGCCGTTTGCTTTCGGACGCCGCACGTAGTGACCAGGTGCGAATTCACTCAGCCATATCGGCCTTGACGGACGAAGGACCCGATTTGGGAAGTGATCGTATGGTGCGACTCAAAAAACCGGACTTGCTTGTTATCGCCGGCGTGGGAGCCAGTGCGTATGAAGCTGGCGAAGTATGGTATGTAACGGACCGACATTTAGAAATGAGCATCACGTTGGCTCCGTCGAGCCGAATCGGGTCTATCGACCTCGAGCAATACAATCGGCTTGTGATTGTATCTGGCCGTCATCAATTCGACGCAGCGGAGTGCAAGAAGCTGAAGATTTGGTTGAATCGCGGCGGGACGTTGGTCTGTTACGGCGGTGCAGTTACAGCGCTCGAATCAGCAGATATATTGACGAACGCAATCGTTCCTCGCGAGGATGCTGGGCGAGCGGACGCGCCGCTTTCACAGCGACGGCCATATGGTTCTGCTCAAGAGGCGATTGATCTGCAGTTGATTAGCGGCGCCATCTTACAAACCAACGTCGACCAAACTCACCCTTTGGGTTTCGGGCTGCCAGCGCGACTACCTGTTTTTCGCGACCACGAAACGTTGATCGCTCCGTCGGAGAACATTTACGCAAATCCGCTCGTGTACTCATCGGACGGCGTGATGAGTGGTTATGTATCGGACGAGAATCGGGCACTACTTGAAAAGTGTGCGAGTGTCGTTGTGCATCCCCACGGTGCTGGGCGCGTCATCATTCTGGCCGAGAATCCCAACTTCCGCGCTTTTTGGCTTGGAACGGAACGGCTTTTCTACAATGCTATTTTCCTGCCGGACATGATTTCGAACAAACTGTCCGAATAGGAACGTGTTGGGTGCTTGTGGTGTTGGCAGGTAATTGCCAAACCACAATTCCACCGGCACAGGGCCGGTGGAATTGCGAGTTAGTCCCACCGATCGAGTCACAACTCAACATCTGTTGACAATGTGCATCATCGCGGCGGGTTCGTTGCGGAATAACAACACGTGGTGAACTTACGCCTGCCCGCCACTGATTTTGTGTAAGTCGTTTTGCATAGGTTGGTTGCGGCATTTCTCACGCCCCGATGACGTTGTTTGGCACGAGTGGTGCATTATGGAACTACCGAACGCCTGCAATCGACACCACGGAGAGCTGAGATGAAAAACATTCGCACCATCGCCATCATCGCTTTTGCCGCCTTCCTGGTTTGTTGCAATGTCCAAGCCGAAACGGAAGCGAGAATCACTTTGACCGACGGCAAGGTATTGGATGCGAAGATCAGCGACCGCAGCAATGATAACGTCGTCTATGTTGTTTTTGCGAGCGAGTCGCTCAAGGTCATCCGCAGGATCGATCGTTCTCGAGTGGCTCGCATCGAATGGACTCCAATCCGCACAGCAGCGATCTCAACAACGAGCAACACGGGACTAACCGACGCTCAACGAGCTCTCATCGCACTTCGACAACCCATGTTCGCAACGATCAACTAGAAAAACGCCCAAGCGTCGGGTCTCATCCGTTCGTCGCGTGATCTGGCAAAACCCGAGGCTGTCGACTCAAATCCGCATTGCCTTGCAACGAAGGGACAAAGCCCCNNNGCTTGAGATGGTGGAGTCGAGAGGAGAAAGACAGCGTTCGTTTGGTTACTTACTGCCTTCTTCAAATCGTCCAATTCAGTCGGCGACGGCTGTTGTAGGTTATTCCACGCCAAGTGATGAACAGTTTGATCGACTGTTCTCGCGACGTATTCGAACGCTGGTTCGGCGGCGAACAGCTTGGAGGGACGTTTGGTAATCGCTGCGAGAAGGCTCGCCCTAACTTCTCGTAGTTCATCTTTGAGCCTTGCCAGATTCTGCTCAAAATGTACGGATTGATTTGGTTTCAGCGCAGAGAGCCTGCGTTCAATACGTTCGGCCTGCTTGATCGCCAACTCTGGATCAAGCCACACTTCGCCAATAGTCGCTTCATGGCTGTGTTCTCCTTCCGGGCCGTGGCGGTGTACAGTTGTTTCTTTCATAGTGAGCCAATCCGTCTGAAAGCCACGACTGGTGTTGACTAGTTTCGAATCGGGAAGCGACGTCAGCGTCGTCCAGCGCGCATAGTCCGCGCCGTTGAGTAGAATGATGTCGGCGGAATGAAACGTCTCAAGAGCTTGCGAGTCGGGTGTCCATAGAGCTGGGTCACTATCGATCGGGCAGGGACACGAGGCCATCACAGCTTCACCTCCAATACGCTCGGCAAAATAGCGTAGAGGTTCATTCACGGCCACCACGACAAGCGGGCCCTCACCGCGAGGCATTTCATTGTCTGGTGTTTTCTTGCACGATGTGAGGAACAAGGCGACGGAGAGCAGCGCGAGTCGAGTGATGTGGAGCGATGCAGGCATTGCGTGATTGGCGTTTTCTTCCAGGTATAAAATACACGTCCGACGAGGCGTCTTACTCGATGCATTAGGCGATCAGTTCACGAACAACTTTTCCGTGCACGTCGGTCAAGCGAAAGTCGCGACCGGCGTAGCGGTAGGTGAGCCGTTCGTGGTCCAGTCCCAACAGATGAAGCATGGTGGCATGCAGATCATGGACCGACACGATGTCTTTCGTCGCGGCAAAACCGAAGTCGTCTGTCGCACCGTGTGCGTAACCACCACGAACACCACCGCCAGCCAGCCAGCAAGAGAACCCGTAATGATTGTGGTCCCGGCCATTTAATGCTGGCCGCTCGGCGACCGGCGTGCGGCCGAACTCACCACCCCAGAGCACCAACGTCGAGTCAAGCAATCCCCGCTGTTTGAGGTCGCCGAGAAATGCGGCGATCGGCCGGTCCCAATCTGCTGCCAACTTGCGATGTAGCTTTTCAAGATCGTTATGATTGTCCCAAGGTTGCCCTGCCCCACTCCAGACTTGTACAAACCGAACTCCCCGCTCCAGCAATCGCCGCGTGATCAACAGCTGATTTCCATGGGTGCCATTGCCGTACGCATCGTGAATATGTTTGGGTTCCCGAGATAAATCGAACGCGTCCTCCGCCTCGGTCTGCATACGAAAGGCCAACTCAAAGGACTGGATGCGAGACTCGAGTTTCGGGTCGTGTGCTCGCAATTCAAGGTGTTTTTTGTTGAAAGCCTGCGTCAGGTCAAGTTGCTCGCGTTGCCCGGACAGCTTGAGGCTGGGGTGCCGGATATTCTCGATCAGTTTTTCGAGGTCGCTGTGTTGCGTGTCGAGATAGGTACCCTGGCATGCTCCGGGAAGAAAAGCGCTTCGCCAGTTGCGAGTGGATACGATTGGATACCCTCCGGGGCACATTGCCACAAAGGCGGGCAAGTTTTGATTCTGCGTACCCAGTCCATAGGTCACCCACGCTCCGAAACTGGGACGCGGTAGACGGCCATCACCACAGTTCATCAGCATGAGGGACGGCTCATGGTTGGGCACTTCGGCTTGCATCGATCGAATGATGGCCATATCGTCGATGAACTTGCTCGTCTGTTCAAACAACTCGCTAACGTACAACCCGGACTCCCCGCGCTGCCGGAAACGAAACGGAGATTTCATCAATCCACCGGTTAACCGCTCCGTGCGAAAATTGCCCTCGGGCATGGATTGACCGTGGTATTTTTCGAGTAGCGGTTTGTAATCAAATGTATCGACGTGCGATGGGCCCCCGTTCATGAATAGGTGGACCACCCGATCGGCTTTGGGAGCGAAATGGGCCGGACGCGCCGCCAATGATGAACGTGTGGCCAAATTCTCGGCAGCCGACGCGTCACGTAGTGCTTCATCGTGGGTCAAAGATGCCAAGCCTAACATCCCAATCCCCAGGCCGGATCGCTGCAGCAGGGATCGCCGATTCATGCGGATCTGCTGTCCGGCCGTTTGGCTCGTCAGGCAATCTGGGTGCGAACGATCATTCATGAGCATTAGTCAATAAATATAAACTCGTTGGTCATCAACAGGGCTTGTAGATACATCTGCCAGCGGTCAGTAACATCGCCCTGAAACCCCTTTTGCGAATCCCATGCCTTGCCCCCATCGTCGCTAATTACGATCGGCCATAGATGTTCATCGTGAACGATGTGGCCTTGAAAGTCCACAACGAGGTCGATGGTGTCACCTACCTGCACTTCAATTGGTCCGACCCGCGTCGTCTGCTCGGAATGGTGTACTTTCCATTCCCCTAAGATTCCCTGGCGACTACTTATCAACCGACCTCTAACGCCGTTACCTTCGGTTGGCACGTGCTGTAAAGTTCCCTGCAGGTTCACTTGTCCAGCGATCGGCGAGACCCAACGGCGAATGACAGCCCGATCGTCATGCGCGGCCGGGTGGCCTCCTTGGCGGTCCACGAAAACCCAACCCAATTTGGCGTCGGGCAAATGCGACCCACCTTGCCATCGACTGCCCGTCCAATGGGTGAGTCGGGAAAACAACTGAACTCTCTGCGAGTCTTCATTCACGTCGCCAAACCCGTACTGCCATGGCGAGTCATCCAATTCGGTTGTCTCGTCCAGCACGTATCGTCGCGCAATGGCCTCTTCACCCGGGGATGGTGATCGCCCCAACACCAAGGTGAAGGCAACGACCGCTCGCTCGCTGGGATCATCAATAAGGCACAGGTCGGGATGTGTGCTGAGTGCATCGGCACATCGAATGACAAACGGGTGGTTCATAAAAAACAGACCCTGCGGCGGCACGGTCGTCTCTTCGCGCTTCGGGCTACTGGCGGCGGGATCGGGATAGTCAAAGGAGCGGAGTAGATTGGGTAGGTCCATGCGATCGATGAACCCGTAAATGGATCGGCGAGGGGGCATCGTAGTGAACAGGTCAGTGGGGGGGCCGCCGCTCTTGTGGTCAAGCAGGTCGGACACACTGAGCATCGAGTCGCGCATTGCTTCGAAATCGAGGCGATGACGGCGAAAATGGGAAAGTAATTTGTTTTCAGGATCTCGGTCGGCCACCAGACTCGCAATTTTTATCGATGGCAAACTGGACTGGCGATAGGTGGCCGAACGCAATATTAGCCGATGCAGTTCTTTGACGGACCAACCACTCTCGATGAACCGAATCGACAACCAATCCAGCAATTCGGCGTGGCTCGGCAATTCACCTTGAATCCCAAAATTGCTAGGTGTTTCGACCAGCCCCCGCCCAAAATGGTGACGCCAAGTACGATTCACCATGACTCGAGCTGTCATGGGATTGTCACCAGAGACGATCTGTTGGGCAAGTTCCAGTCTCCCACTGCCGGAACGAAATGGCCGGCGTTGCTCGGTACTGAGGACTTCAAGGAACTGGCGTGGAACGGATTGGCCTTCGCGACTCGGATTCCCGCGAAGAAAAACTGCGGGTTGGTACAGCGGTTGAACATCTTGAAGCACCATCGCGCGTGGAGGCGCTGCTTTCTGTTTCGTACTGTACTGCTCAACTTCCTTAATCAACTTCTTGTATTCCGCTTGAGCTGGCCGATCGGGAAGCAAGTCAAGAAACCCCCAGCCGAGCGTGCGTGGAACGACGGCAGGAGAACGCGGTCCGTACAGCACCGTTCGCAACAGCTGGTCGTGCGTGTCGAATTCGGTCTGTGTCTGCCCGTGTTCGGATGGGGAATTCGTCAGCGACTTTTCCCACCGCTGTTCGGATTCGTCAAATACGGCCTGGTAGAGTTTCGCCACATCCGCCATCGACTTCGGGATAGCACCCTGGAACTGTTGTCGGATCAAGGGATGCATGGTCTTACCGGGTGTCGCTAATATGGCGGCGTGAACACCGGCTGCCCGCGCGGAGAATTCATCGGTCGGTATTTTCGAGAATTGGTGCCAGGCGTACCAAATTGGATCTTGATCCCGCAACGCCCGCTTGAGGTAAACTTCCCAGCGATGGATGATCGCTGGATTTAGCTTCCCCTTTTCCGTGAGTAACATGAAATTCTCAGTGGTCGGATGGTTGCGTTTTCCGTAGACCGCTAGCAGATATTCGCCCGCGCGACGACGTGTGGTTTTCATGATTGCTTGACGCTGCTCTTCAACAAAACCATCAAGCTTTTGCACGCGTTCGCTAAGGCCCTTGGAAAACTCGGTGTACTCACTGGACGTTGGCTCTGGTCCAATTAGCGGACCGAGTGTCGGCTCGGCGGAGCTGCGAAACACACCGTACAACGAGTAATAATCGGCTTGAGGGATCGGATCGAACTTGTGATCGTGGCAGCGAGCGCAGGTGACCGTCAAGCCCATCAGACCTCGCATGACTACATCGATGCGATCGTCAATCACGTCGTGTGCGTTGTTCGAAAACCTCGCTCCGACGGTCAGGAACCCCATGGCCGCCAACGCACGCCGATCTACCTTTAGATCCAATTGGTCGGCTGCAATCTGTTCGATCAGGAAACGGTCGTACGGCAAATCCTCGTTGAACGATCGCACAACGTAATCTCGATAGGTCCAGGCCCAGGGAAAATTCTTCTCCTCGAAAAAGACATATCCCTTGTTGTCCGCGTAGCGTGCCACGTCCAGCCAGTACCTGCCCCATCGTTCTCCATACCTGGGCGAAGCCAAGAGTCGGTCGATCAGCCGCTCATAGGCGGTCGGGCCATCGTCCGCCAAAAACGTTGTCATCTCTGCCAAGGTCGGTGGTAGGCCAAGCAAATCGAGCGTCACTCGACGCAATAAAATCAGCTTCGGCGCTGCGTCGGACGGCGACAGGCCCTCCTGTTCGAGTCGGGAAAGAATAAAGTGGTCGATCGGAGTTTGCACCCATGCGGAATGGGTCATCGGGACGTCGGTCGGCCGCAATGGCTGAAAGGCCCAATGGGATCCGGGGTCTGCCGTCTTGCCGTCACTGTCTCGCGGCCATGACGCGCCGGCCTTTATCCATCGACGAAGGATATCTATCTGTTCGGCACGCAGTGGTTGCTCTGGATCGGGAGGCATCTGCACGTCCCCATCGCCCGAGACCACCTGGAGAAGCAGGCTCTCACTCGGTCGGCCGGGTACGATCGCTGGCCCGCTTACTCCACCTCGCAGTACACTGCTGCTGCGATCCAATCGTAGACTCGACTCTTGCTTTTTCGGGCCGTGGCATTTCAGGCAGTGTTCTTCCAGCAGTGGCCTGACGGACATTTCGAAGAATCGATTTGGGTCAGCCTCGGTCCATGAAAGAGCGGGCGATGCCGTGTAGACAAGACAACACCAGAGGACGTGCAACGGCGCGCCGCGAAGGTACTTCCGGAATCGAGAAAACGTCGCGGCTTTTCCGCACATGGATCGCGGCTCTCCAGGGCACCTGGCGAAATAATGTTCTCCAGCACCTGATTGTAATGGAGCGAATCGCTCGCCGTTCGATGTTCGTGTGGAAAACTGATAAAACAGCCGTTCGTGAAATGAAAAAGCCCCGTGTTCGACGGGGCTCTTTCGCGTGCTCATTTCGAATCCACAAACTAGTCGAGGAATCCGACCAGTTCTTGGCTTCGGCTAGGTTGCTGCAATTTACGGACGGCTTTCGCTTCGATTTGCCGAATTCGTTCGCGGGTCACCTTGAATATGTGCCCCACTTCCTCCAGCGTGTAGCTGTAACCGTCTCCCAGTCCATATCGCAACTTGATAATTTCACGTTCGCGATAACTGAGAGTCTTTAGTACACGATTGATACGAGACCGGAGCATTTCTTGCGAAGCGCCCGAAGCGGGACTTTCGGCGCCGCCGTCGGGTAGAAGATCACCAAAGTGGCTGTCTTCGCTGTTGCCAACCGGCCGGTCCAAGCTGATCGGATACCGGCTCATTGCCAACACCCGTCGAGCTTCGTCGACCGTCGTCTTGGCGCGACGCGCGGTTTCTTCGATCGTCGGCTCACGCCCCAATTCCTGGAGCAGTTGTCGTGAGACGTTTCGAACCCGGGACATGGTCTCGACCATATGTACCGGGATTCGGATGGTACGGCTTTGGTCGGCTACCGCCCGAGTGATCGCCTGGCGAATCCACCATGTCGCGTAAGTGCAGAACTTGAAGCCGCGACGGTACTCAAACTTGTCGACCGCACGCATCAGGCCAGCATTTCCCTCTTGGATAAGGTCGAGGAAACTCAGACCGCGATTACGATACTTCTTCGCAATGGATACGACCAATCGCAAGTTACCCTCGGACAGCTCGCGTTTTGCCTGTTGGTACTCGGAATAGACATGTTTAAGTATTCGCACTCGATTGCGCAGACTGACTGGAGTCTCCTGAATGGCAACCAAAATGTTGCGGAATTCGGACGTCACTGGAATCCGTTCAGCTGCCGGAGCACGAGCGGACTTCAATTCCTTCATTTTCAGTTGGAGACTGTCGACACGTCGGCTAAAGTCCTCCAATGGTCGCAACATCGACTCGATTCGCTGCGTCCGCAATCCAAGTTCTTCGACTAATCGGACCGCTCGACGGCGTCGACGAGCTAAGCGGATCCAAGCTTGCCGGCGATGAGCCTTTGGGTGAGATTTGGAAAGGGAAGTGCAATAATCCTTCCGATTACGCTTGAGCAGCACTTCCAACGAACGGAGGTTATGCGGCATTCGCCCTTCGATTTGCGGTTTTTCCAATCGATCAGTCACAGAGACTTGGACCGTGCGGTCAAAGGGTAACTCGCCTTGATGGACTCGTCGTAATACTTTGAAGGCGGACTGGATGACGTAGTCGCACTCCAACAGCTTTGTGCGAAATCGTCTTCGTGTCACTTCGATCTGTTTTGCGAGGCGGATTTCTTCCTTCCGCGTTAGCAATGGGATTTCACCCATTTGGGTCAAGTACATTCGAACAGGATCATCAGACCATGACTCGTTGTCGCTCGGTGGAACTTGAGGGCTGTCTTCAGCTTCACCTTCAGCGGTGAGCTTTTGAGCGCCTCCGTTTGTTGCGGAGTCATTGTCCACTTCCAACTCGTCTGCCGTACTAATCTTGGCAAACGTTTCTTCGTCTGTGGTATTCGTGTTGTGGTCGAAATCATCTAGAAGTGCGTCGTACAACTCTGTACTCCTACACCAAGTTCAGGGCGGGGACTTGGAGGCAACCGACACCAGGTGGCCTCACTATCATCGTATTGGAAGTCTAACACCGGATCGTTATTTGTCTGTTCGCTTCCCATATTTGGAAAGGGATTGTGATTACGTAGCTTGTGAACGCCCGTTAAGGATTGCCTCGACAGCAACCATTGTCGTTTGGTGACTGTCAACACATCCTCAGCCGAGCCATCGTTGTCACTACAGTAATCAATGAACTCTCCGTACATTACCCAGTCTCACTGACAATGGTCAGCGTCACTGAGCACCAAGAGGTTGAGAAACCCCCGACGGTAGTGGCGAGCGAAACACCTTAGAGTTGCACAACAGTTCGTGCGGCTGGAACCTGACGATCGTCTGACTGACCAAGTCTTGGGCAGTGAAACGATGAAAGGTTGGCCTGGCACGCCGTTGCAGGATGGGGCTTTCTCATTGACCCGTATTCGCTGGCGTTGTCGGTTGTTTGGACCCCCCGTGCGACATACGGACACCTTGTCGTCGCCAAAACTACCGGAGCGAAGTTGTTCCTTCACCTCCGATACCCGATTCAGACCCGTTGTCCTCCGTATCGCATCCGTGTCTTCCTTCCGCGTTGTTAAATTGTAACCACAGCGAGAGATGGGTCCAGTCTGTTTTTTGCATTCTACGCCAATCCGTGCAGAATCCTGTCCCAGCGGAATCCCCCAAAATGGGGAACATGACCGGCGAACACTCTGTTCAAGGACAGCATCCCGGGTTGCAATGGTCACTTTCCACGAAAGTGACGTAAGGGTGAAAAGTGATCTGCTTGCGGCATGTGGACGTTCTGCTAGCATACGAAGGTTTTTCCGCAATGAGGCAGTGATGCTCCCGGGAAGTGAGTTGTCATGAGTGCGAATTTGAAGGGGAAAGTCGCCGTTGTCACCGGCGCCAGTCGGGGAATTGGTCGTGCGGCCGCGATTGCGCTGGGGCGATGTGGTGCCTCGGTGGTTGTCAATTATCGCTCCCACCCCGACGAGGCGGCTGAAGTGGTTCAAGCGATCGAGGACCACGGTAGCGATGCGATTGCTGTTGCAGCTGATGTGGCTGATTTTGCTCAGGTACAGGGCCTGGTTCAGTCGGCGACGGATCGGTTCGGCCGATTGGACATTGCGGTTGCCAACGCGGCATACAGCGATCGAGAACCGTTCTATGAGGCTGATTTAGACGCATTTCGGCGGACGGTCGACGTCACGATGTGGGGGGCGTTTCACCTGATGCGCGCCGCTTCGAACCAGTTGATGAAACAAGGTGATCCCGGGGTCATCGTCTTGGTCAGCTCGCCACACGCGTTCATCCCGGCGCCTCTAGCGATGGCGTACAATATGTCCAAAGCCGCCATTGAACACATGGGAAAAACGGCTGCAATCGAACTGTCACCGTTTAGAATACGTTTAAACATCATCCAACCTGGATGGACGGACACTCCCGGTGAACGCAAGTTTGCCAGCGAAGAGACACTCGATAAAGCGGGAGCCCATATTCCACTTGGCCGACTGGGGACGGCGGAGGAGATGGCGGAAGGCATCCTCTTTCTTTGTGACCCGAAAAATGAATACATGACCGGTGCCACCCTGCTGATCGACGGTGGAATTAGCCTTCCATGGTGGGCGGCCCGCGGCTCTGCCGCTCCGTCTGCTTGACAGCTTCACCGCACACCTCCATTACAAACTGTTTGGGACATTATGAGTACATCTGGCTTCCGACTTCCCTGCCAGTGCGGGCAATTCGTCACTGTCACCAAACGACAGGCCGGTCAAGAGACCACTTGTCAAGCATGTGGTTCCTCGTTGGTCGTGCCTGGTTTGCTTGAACTTGGACGCTGCGAATCGGCCGATGTGGAGGAAAAGAAACCGGCAGCGGCCGAACGGAAAGGAACCGGGTGCATCTTCTCGACGTGCCTATTCATCGTCGGGATCAGCATCATCGTCGCCAGCGTGCTCTTCTACCTAAGCCATCTGTGGACGCCCAGAGACGAAGAGGGTACGCGGGTCACCATGGAGTCGATCGCCGATCATGCATTCCAACGAATCGATGAGTCCGACGACATAGGATTGCTGCAAATTTGGGACGAGTTTGACCGAGTTGGGTTAGGTGAACCCGAACCGCCTCAATTTGTGCTGGCCCTTCGAATCGGCCAACGACTCTGGAACGCCGCCGCGGCCACCGCCGGAATCGCCGTTCTGGCGTTCATCGTGGCGATTGGCATGCTCGTTAAGGATTTGAGTAGCCGTCGGGCCACGAAAAGCTAAACATCTGAATATCAAACAGGCGATACAGGTTTGTTCGCACTACGCATCCGGAGTGTACGGCAACCCAAAATAGTGGTGAATGAAGGCCATGCGATCCTCTTCGCAACGCACGTATTCGACTAACGCCAGCAATTTTCGTTGATCAGATTCGCGTTTCGCGTCCAATTGCTCGACGTCGCGAAGTGCCTCAGCGAGCGGCCCAACAACGGTCAGATTGTCTTCTTCGAGTGTTCCAATGACTGTCCCATGCCGTTCCATCATGGCCAACGCTGTCTCTAGCCGGTGGTCCTGCGGTCCCCGCACGTGCAATCGGCTTCGAAGCCATTCGTCGCCGAACGCTTGGACCTGTTCAGGTTCGTCGACTAGCAACTGATAGAGCGTCTGGTAGTAGTCGCGATCTGGATTACTCCAACGAATAAACTCCATCTGCGTCATCAGATCGGCTTGGTCATACAAGAAGCGACACTCGGCGGGTTCTCCATCTCGTCCAGCTCGGCCAATTTCTTGATAATAGGCCTCCATCGATCCGGGACATTCGGCGTGTAGCACGAAGCGAATGTCCTCTTTGTCGATGCCCATTCCGAATGCGTTGGTCGCAAAGACCAGTCGCGATTGCCCCTTCATGAACCGATTCTGGATTTGCCGACGCTGCCCTCGATCCAAGTCACCGTGATAGCAGACGTGGGGTATCCCCAGCTCAATGGCAAGCCGGCTAAACTCCTCCAGTGTCTTGATCAACACGAAATAGACGATGCCACTTCCGCTCTTGTCGGCGAGCATTTTCCAAGCCTGTTCGATTGCTTGCAATTTGTTGTCGTCACCCCACGTCTCGACAACATCCAGTCGTAAGTTCGGCCGATTAATGCCTTCATGAAACCGAGTGACATCCTCTTCGGTCAGCCCCAATTGCCGAATAATGTCGCTCTGCACGGTCGGAGTGGCGGTGGCGGTCAAGGCGATCGTCGTGGGGTTGCCAATCCTCTCACGAATCTCTTGAACTCGCGTATAGTCGGGACGAAAATCATGCCCCCATTCGCTAATACAATGTGCCTCGTCGACCGCCAACAGTGTGATCTGTCGTTTCCCTAACGCCTCCACAAAGTCCTCTTTTCGAAACCGTTCTGGCGTCACATAGAGAAGGTCGTAATGGCCTTCGGCAATACCGCGATACCGCTGGATTCGCTGTTCGCGACTGAGTGACGAGTTCACGAAGGTCGCATCGATTTTCCGTCGACGAAGTGCGTCCACTTGGTCTTTCATCAACGCGATTAGAGGCGAGAGCACGAGCGTCAATGGCACACGATGGTTCGGGTGTCCAGTCGAATCTGAACGCTTTCTCAGCTCGCCGTTCACTAGGGCAGGAATTTGAAAACAGAGTGACTTTCCCATGCCGGTTGGCATGATGACCAGGGCATGTTTTTCTGCCAAGACCGTGCGGATGACGGTCTCTTGTTGGCCACGAAACCGTTCATACCCAAACCACTTCTGAAGTGCCGAGCGAATGACGGTATCCTCGTCTTCCGGCGTCTCCTGCATGCTTTCCTCGCGTTCTTGGTCTATGGAATATTGATCATCTTGTGAGTCTGCACACTCAACTTCCACTGCGGGTGGGCAAGACAATAGTCGATGGCCATTAGAGTGTGGGTGTCGCGGTACGGGCCATCCATCGGCTGAAGAAATCGATGCCCGAATTTGCCATCGGTGAATTGATCAGGCATTGCTTCAGTCTGTGGGTAAACGAGTTTCAACTCGTTGCCGGAGCGTTGAATACAGTCGGAACCTGCTTTCGGGCTGACGCATATCCAATCAATTCCGCTAAGAGCCGCGATGGTGCCGTTGGTTTCCACCGCAACTTCGAAACCTATTCGATGCAGCGCTTCCAACAATGGTTCGTCCAACTGCAACAGAGGCTCGCCGCCAGTGCAGACAACAAATCGTCGCGGCTGATTGGCAGGGAACTTGGAAGCGATGGCGGTCGATAGCGCTTCCGGGGTCTCAAACCGCCCGCCGCCAGGTCCGTCGGTGCCGACGAAATCCGTATCACAGAACGAGCAGATGGCGTCTTCTCGATCCTGTTCTCGGCCTGTCCAGAGATTGCAACCGGCGAAGCGGCAAAAGACCGCTGCGCGGCCAACCTGTGCGCCTTCGCCTTGGAGGGTGTAGTAGATTTCTTTGACTTGGTAGTTCATCGCACCGTCTCGGTAATCTGCTCAATTCAGTCCGGTAATGGAAAGACCATGCCTTGGCGGCTCGATTCTGTTGCTAACTACAATGTCGCAAGTCCACATCGTCTCGACGTATTAAAGCTCCACCAGTATTCTGCAAACTGGCGGCGATCTCTGCCAGGGTCAATCGGCACGACGGATGGACAAACATCGCGTCCAATTCTGCCAGTGGTATGGCGACGTGGTGACGGGTGAGAATATCGGGGTCCGGAATCTGGTGACCTAACACGGTAAGCACTCGGTTGCCGTAGAGGGAAAGATCGACGTCAATTGTGCGGGGAGCATTCTTGTTGTTCGGATCTCGTTCACGATCCAGTTGGTTCTCGACGTCTGCAATCCACTCCTGATAAACACCACTTGCTGAAACATCGGATTCCAGCATCACGGCTGCGTTGAGAAAGTCGTCTTGGTCGGGGAAGCCGACCGCAGGCGATTGCCAAACCGACGAGATGGCGAGCAGATTACCACGATTTGACAGCAATCTGACGGCTGCAGGGAGATTGCACGTCGCTGCAATGTTGGAACCAAGCGAAAGGAAGATCTTCGTCATTGATCGGATCACAGATCGTCACGGCTCCGTTGGATCGTTACACCTACGGACCGAGCAAATCGGATCGCACCGGGTTTTTCGACGGAGACGTCAACCGCTCGCACGCGACTGTCTTCGAAGCAAGTTGCGGCGATTTCTTCGGCCATCCGCTCCACAAGAAAGAACTTCGATGGCTCGACCACGGCGATAACACGTTTTGTTATTTCTCGATAGTTGACCGTCTTTGTCAAGTCGTCGGTCGCACCAGCTTCGCGCGTGTCGGTATGCAAAGTGATGTTGATCAGTACATCCTGTCGGTTCAGACGCTCGTCGTCGTTGACGCCAATAATGGTGCGTAGCGAAAGATCGCGTATGTGTATCTTGTCGGTCATTCGCGTCCCCGTTGAATCGCTAATTCCTCACCGCCCGTCAATCGCAGTGTCTCGCCCGTTACAAAGGGTGTATTGAGCAGGTAGTCGACAGCGGAAACGACTGCCGTGATACCACCCGCACGACGCAGTGGATTGCGAGATTCTATGTCGAGCTCTTCGTCCGCTCCAGTCTCTGCTGGCAAAATTGCCCCTAACGCGATCGCGTTCACGCGAATTCTAGGCGCCAATTCCAACGCTAGCATTTCCGTCAGTGCGATTAATCCAGCCTTCGAAAGCGTATAACTCAGATGACCAGGGATCGGCCGAAGACCTCGCCAGTCCGCAATGTTGATGATTTGGCCGGAGGAAGCCGCACTGGCAAACTGCCGACAGAGTAATGTGGGCGCCTTGAGGTTGACCGCAATCGTTTCATCGAATGATGGCCCATCCACTTCGTGTAACGATTGGGCCGTGAAGATGGCAGCGTTGTTGATGAGAATTTGCGGCGCGCCCAACGTGGTACACGCCGAGAAAATCTGCTGAACCGCCTCGGTCGACTGCGCGAGGTCGGCCTTGACCGTTACCACCTGACCTCCACGATCTCGCAGCGAACTAGCGACCTGTTCTGCCGAGTCGTCCGACCGAAAATAGTGAAGGCAGACCGGATGTCCCACCCCGGAAAGATACTCCACCAGGGCGCGGCCGATGCGTCGCCCAGCTCCTGTGACTATGACCGCGCCTTTCGCCGTCGGCTTGCTTTGGTGTGAATTCACCAATCTATCTTCCCGGTCGCCTAATATCGAGGATTACCGATCAAGTGCTTGAGCGCCTTTATCACGAGTAAAGCTAGTGTGAATGGGCTAGCTAGCGAGGAATTTTTGGCCGGAATTCTTCGGAAAAAAAGAGCCCGCGTTGATCGGGGTAGGAAGTCAACACGGGCGGCTAGACGAGCAGGGGCAGATAACCCGCCAGCAAACCCCGAGTGTAACAGTGGATTCGCATTTTCACTAGGCTCAAAAGAACTTTCTCATCGCCAACTGGGGGTGTCGCAACTTGTTGTCGCCACCCACCAGAGGTATGCAATGGATCGGAATCGGTTGTTTTGTTCGATCGTAGCGATTAAGAGAATTTTGACGGCAAGACGGTCGATTTCGAAGAGGTGGGAGTCTATTCCTTTTTTCGAGATGACGAAATGATTACGTGGTTGTTTCAGCATTGCCGGCATGTCTACCGTTTTGTCACGAACAACGACTCTCCGAAGCAAATGGCGGTGGCCGTGGCGTTTGGCGTGTTGTTGGGGCTGGTACCGAAGGGGAACCTGCTTGCGGTCGGGATTTCCGGATGTTTCCTTGCTGTTCAAGCAAACCTGGCGACCGGGATGTTGGTCGCGTTAGCGTTTTCGTTTGTGGCCTACTCGATCGATGGCGTCTTTGACAACGTCGGACATTACGTGCTCACCGCGCCGGTGATGCAAGATTCTCTTGTCACGATCTATCAACTTCCGTTTGCTCCGTGGACCGCTTTCAACAACACGGTTGTATGCGGGAGTCTCTTGATCGGCTTGATTGCCTTTTATCCAACCTACCGATTGACCCTGCCGGTGTTTACGCGATGGCGTCGCGGTCGCACAACACCAGAGACGGCCGGATCAAGATCCGACAAAACGCGGAAGTCCGCTGAGGAGACAAAATCGAAGACAACTCCGCAGCCGACGCAGACAGCTGGGGAGACGCCATCGGAAATCATCACAAAGCCCGCGCTGTCGACAACGCCCGAGTTGACACCCGAGACAAATTCAAAGAACGCGTCAGAGTCGGCCGTACCGGCAACTTGCGCGATGCCTCCGATCGCGATCCCGTCAATGTCTGAGGCAACTCCCAAGGAAACGCAACCGACGACTACGGGACCATCTCCCGAGACACCGCCTCGGGAGCCAATGCTGCAGTCACCGCCTCAGCCATCGACCAAACTTAATCTGCTAGACGGACCGGTCGATTCCACCGACGAAGTCGCGGCGCCGCCTCCAGCTAAGCTGTCGACCACAAAGCAAAGTGAACCGCCAGGCCTATCGATCCAGTTGCCGGCCGAAGGGGGCACTGTCGAAAGCGCACCGGAAAACGCAAAGGTCCGCGAGTCGTTGCGGCGCCGTCGATTTTTACAGTTCGTGGCCGACGTCGAGTCCCTTTCAAGACGGAGAGTGGCATGAGACGTCTGATTCGCTGGTCTTACGTGATTCCTCGCCTAGGCGCCGTCATTGCAATTCTCGTATCGATGGCGGTGCTCGCTCCACGGATCGCCAAGTGGACTACGGTGCGCGTTGGGCAGGCGGCCATTGGCGCCAAGGTGGATTTGGGAGATTTGCGTTTGTCGTTGGTGAGTGGTCGTCTTGATATCGTCGACGCGGAATTTGCAGACCCAAGGAAGCCGCTGCAAAACCTAGTGGAGTTCGATCGGGCCGTACTGAAGGTGGACACAACGGCGCTAACGCACAAGCGGTTGATCATTGAATCGGGGGTCATCGAGGGTATTCGCTTCGGTGGTTCCCGTAGTTCATCCGGTGCCTTGCCGGATCTGCCAGAAAAAGTGGTCGACCAACAGAGTCGCGAACGGGCGAAGAAGTGGTTGGAGCAGCTTGCCGTGCTTCTCGGCGATCAAGTGCTCGATGAATTTGAAAGTGTACGAATCACACGTGATTTGGCTTGCCAATGGCCACGGGAGTACCAGGCTTGGGAGCAGCGCGCCGAGGTGTTTGGACAACGCATCGAGAAACTGAAACAACTGATTCACCTGACGCGGAACAATCCCCTTCGGCACTTGGTGGAATTGCAACAGATTGCTGTTGAAACTGGAAACATGGCCAAAGAGATCGAGTTGGCCAAGCGAGATATCAGCAAACTCAATAGCCGTCTTAGATCCGACAAGCTCCGTGTGACGGATGCTGTTCGCCGCGATCGGGCCCAGGTCGATCAAGCGACGCTGGTGCGATCAGTCAGCATTTCCTTGGTGACGAGTACGCCCATTATGTAATGGAGGCCGTTCGCTGGGCTGCCTGGTCGAAGACGTACATCGATATGATCGGAAACCCACCGGAACCCACACGCAGACGAGGACAGAACATACTATTTCAAGGCATCCAAGCCCAACCCACATTCGTGGTGAAGCGGCTGGGGCTGACTGGCATCTCGCAGATTCAAGGTGCTCCACTTCAATTCACCGGAACTCTGACGGATTTGACGTCGTCACCTCAGCATCATGATCGACCCACCATTCTAAAAATGAATATCGACGAGCAGAATCATCCTACCGAGCTCCAGTTCATTTGTGATCGGCGAACGGACCATCCGATTCAGGAACTGACGGTCAATTCGACGATGCCTCAACAGGGCAGGTCATTGGGAGACCGCGACTCGTTGGCGCTTCGCTACTCGGCCGGAGCAAGCGAGACCTGGCTACAAGTCCGATTCGAGAACGGTGAAATGGACGGTAAGTGGACCATCAAACAAGAGAAGATACAGTTGCAACCGCTAGTCGCGGAAAAACTGGGTGGCGAACGACTTGCCGGTCCGCTGGCTGAAGGACTCTCTGAGATCAACCAGCTTCATGTTTCCATTGCGTTTAGCGGGCCTATCAGCAAGCCGAAGATTGACTTCCAGTCCGATCTCGGCCAGCAACTGGCTGTCGGGCTCAATCGGGCCGTTCAAAATGAATTGAGCCGACAACGGGAACGACTGCTGCAGAAAGCCCGTTCGGTCGTCGCCGATGAACTTTCCCAACTGGAGGAAATGGTCAACCGAAGACAGCACCAGCTGTTGGAAAGGTACACGGCCCAAACGAATCTGTTGCGTGATTTGGCTGGTTTCAGCACTAGTTATCAAGTGAAGTCAGCGAAGTTCCTTGAAGATGAGGCGCGACAACAGTTGCAAAAGTTCGGAATTCGCGGACTTCGTCGATAGTTGAAGCGGTCGGCCCGACCATGTCGGCGGTAATGGGGCGGGACGTGCTTGAGTGTGCCCTGGGAAGCGAGAACTTCCTTGAGCACTCGCGTTTCAAGTTCCCGCGTTTCTTTCTTTCGCCGCACGTTCGCGCGGACCGCGGATGGGCAGTTCTGTCACGAATACGGCGGTAAACCCTGCACCGCAGCCTGAGCAAGTTCATTCCTCGGCTTGCTCACCCTTTTCGGGTGAACGCAGGGGTAACTGCAGTCCGCAAACGACGCAGTTACTGAGCAAATTGGATATAGAAGAAGAATCAGTCTCTAGCACGGGTAGCACGATTCTCAGGAAGACGTTTTCGTCTGATTTTCTCGCTGTGTTGTCGAACCATCACTGAGATCGGCCATGCGAGCCACGATTCTCGGATACAATCATCGTGATCAAGGCGATCCGTCTTCTCGGGTCGCCACATCCATCGCTACTGGCACAATTGATACGCATGAACGTCCGGGAATCCTCACGACCTCGACGTCGATGCCGAACGCGGCGGAGAGCGGTGCACTCTGTAGCACCTCCGCTGCGACCCCGCACCTCAGCAACCCGCCACCGCTGAGAAGCGCAAAACGATCGGCGAAACTGGCTGCCAGGTTCAGGTCGTGGATCGTCATGACGACGGTCATGTTCTTGTCTTTCGCCGTGCGACGAACATCCTCCAAAAGGCGAATTTGATGCCGCAGATCCAATTGGGACGTCGGTTCATCGAGCAGCAAAACACTCGGAGACTGGGCGAGGGTGCGGGCTAGGACCACTCTTCTCCATTCGCCGCCAGACAACTCAGTAATTCGCCGATCGGCCAGATCAGCGAGCCCGCAGCGGTCCATCGCCAACTCAACAGCGTCGATATCTTCGCTGGTCCAGGGAAGTAGCAGTCCGCGGTGGGGTGCTCGTCCGAGCATCACGGACTCCTGCACGGTCAACGGCCAATCGGCGACCTCGGACTGGGGCATGAGGGCAACACGACGGGCAAAGTCACGGGGACTCTCGCTCCAAACATCTTTCTCGTCCAGTAGGACTTTTCCCTGTTGCGGCCGCAGCAATCTGGCCATCGAACGCATCAGTGTTGTTTTTCCACTGCCATTGGGGCCGATGATCGCCAGGATCTGGCCTGGCAATGCGTGAAGTGTCAGTTGGTCAAGGACCTTCCGATTCTTGTAGCCACAACGGAGATTGTCGGTGCTGAGTTTCATGATGTCAGCCGGCGGCGCAAGAGAAAAAGAAAGAACGGAGCGCCCAACAGGGCGGTGATCACGCCCACCGGAAGCTCGGCCGGCGCGACGACCGTCCGCGCCAAATCATCGGAAAGGACCAACAATGTGGCACCGGCCAATGCACCGGCCGGCAGTGACAACCCGTGTCGGGCTGTGCCAGCACAAAGGCGACCGATGTGGGGTGCGATGAGACCGACAAAGCCAATGATACCTCCCCCGGCAACTGCCGCCGCCGTTGCCAGGCTGGCAAAAAACACCACACCTCCGCGAACCTTGCGAATGTCGTGACCCAACGAACTCGCCGTCTCGTCACCAAAGACCAACGCGTCCAAGGATCGCGACATCAAAAACAGACCACCAATGCCGACCAAGACGAGCGGCCAGGCTCCGTGGACGTCCTTCCACCCACGGCTCGACAAACTCCCCATCAGCCAACCAAAAATCATGCTCAGCTGCTGTTCGTTAACAAACATGATCAGCGAAACGACCGCGCCCAGGAAACTGCTGACAGCGACTCCAGCCAGCAACAGGGACACAGTGGGAACCTGTGTTCCGATTCGGGCTAGCAGAAAGACGACCCACACTGTGACTAGGCTACCGATCAAAGCGCAGAGGGTCGTCGCATCAACCGCCAGGAAACGAAAATTCCACTGCATGACGATTGCAATCGTGGCACCCAGAGCCGCTCCACTGGAAGCTCCAATGACAAATGGATCGGCGAGTGGATTGCGGAACAGTCCTTGGTACCCCGCGCCCGCAGCCCCAAGCGCCGCACCCAAACAGGCTGCCAACACGACGCGAGGAATGCGAATTTCCCAGAGGATGATCCGTGCGGTTTCGCTGTCGCCGCTCCACAGAGGTTGCCAACCGTCCGGGCCGATACAAGCACTGAAACCAAGCGCCACACCCAAGCTGATGACCAAAAGAGTAAGTCGAACGTACGAATTCATGGAGCGTCTTGTGACGAGGGTGGATCGGAGAATCTCTCCGGGTGTATTGACTTGGCAATGATGTCCAATCCAGCGACGATGCGCGGCCCGGTTCGCGAGACCTGATCTTCGTCTACAGAGAAGACGCGGCGTTGCTTGATGGCGTCTATCAGCTGCCATCCGTCGCGCTGCATGACGTTGGTAATCACTGCCGGTCGATTCGGCACCAAGATGATCTGCGGGTTCCTCCGTACCAACTCCTCCATGTTCACATACGGATAGGCCTCTTTTGTGTCGGCAAAAATGTTACGACCACCTGCTATCTCGATCAGCTGTCCGAGAAATGACTCCGGGCCGGCTGCCATGAGCGGCTTGTTAGAGACTTCGTAGTAGACGGTCGGGCGGTCGACGCCCTCTAGACGTTGCTTCATCGCGTCGATCTTCAATTCGAGATCGGTCGCGATTTTGTCAGCGTTGGCCTCGCAGCCTACCGCTTTCCCTATACGGCGGATCGACTTCATGATGTCTGGCAGCGAATTGGGTTCCACGGCAAGAGTGGCAATGCCTAAATCGTCGAGTTGCTCGATGATGCCCACCTGCAGCGAGCCGGCGGAAATCACCAAATCCGGTTGCAGGTCTATGATTCGTTCGATACTGAGACTCTCGGTCATGTAACCACCGACTCGCGGCAGGTCGTTCACTTCCGGTGGATAGTCAGCCAACGTCGTGACGCCGACGACTTTGTCTCCAGCCCCAATGGCGAAAAGTGTCTCGGTCGCCGCCGGAGAGAGTGAAACGACGCGCTCCACATGGCGTGGCAGAGTCACTTCGCGATCTAAATCGTCGATGACAACCTCACGACCGTTCGTCGCTTCCTCGGATCGTGGTACCGGTGCAGGATCCGGCCGACAAGCGAATGTCGAGATCAAAATCAGCATGAAGACCAATGGCAAAAACCACTTTCGCAACATCGCGTTGTAGTCGCTCTTTCCAGATGGAGGTTTCAACATTTCATTCCTTGGAACTGCCGTATTGTCGTTGACTCTATTGTTTTCGTACAGCACCCCTGGTCACGCTGGTCACGCTGGTTGGCACAACCACATCGCACGAAATTTCCGCAGGTTTCGCGTCGCGCTGTGATTATCGTCGCCTTGCAGAAGCGGCGTTCGCAGTATAGCGTGGTGGACGACGCATTCAGAAGGAGATATCGATGTTTCGCGCCGCAGTAGCCATTGTCCTCACGTTGACCGTGTTGTTTTCTTTCAACACTCAATCTCACGCTGGCAAGTACAACAAGGTTCTCAGTGTTGGAGATGACGCACCTAAGTGGAAGGAGCTACCGGCATCCGACGGGTCATCGTACGGACCGGAAAAATTCCGTGATCGTCAGGTACTGGTGATCGTCTTCACTTGCAACAGTTGTCCCTATTCCGTCGACTATGAAGATAGGCTCGTCGCGTTTAGCAAGAAGTACTGTGGCCCCAAGGGAAAAGTCGGCCTGGTCGCCATCAACGTCAACAAGATTGAGGCGGATCGGTTGCCGGCGATGAAAGTACGAGCGGATCTCAAAAAATTTGGATTCCCCTACCTTTTCGATGAGTCACAAAAGATAGCGAGAGACTTCGGAGCTCTACGCACGCCTCAGTTTTTTGTGCTCGATAGCAAACGTCGAGTGGTCTACATGGGGACGATGGACGACAGTTCCAATGCTACTCGGGTGAAGAAAAAGCACGTCGAAAATGCTGTCGACGCGCTGTTGAACGGCAAGGAGATCAAGGTTAGCGAAACGCCACCTATCGGTTGCTTGATTCGCTTGGAACGCAAACGTCGCTGAGGTGTCATTGTTCACGACATGACGATAAATCGACAAACCCCGACTAACGCGTGCCGGCCGAAAGTGCGTGAAGTAATGCGAGCGATGCCCAGCTGCTAGCTGAGCACGAAATAAACTGATCTTTTTCGTGGGGGAAACCAGTTTCGTAGTAGGTTTGAAACGGTTTGCTGCGGCTGACCACGTGCCAAGAACCGTCTTCTTGTTGCGTATCCAACAGGAAGGCAGTTCCTCGTTGGAAAATGGCCTCATCGGCGCCCACGAATCTACCGGTTCGTAGAGCTACCAACACGGATCCAGTCGCATAAGCGTCGGATGTCAATTCACCGTTTTGCCGCCAGCCGCCGTCGTCCTGTTGTTCGGCTATGAGCTCTTTAGCAGCCGCTTGTAAGCGTTGTTTATCACAATCTAGAATTTGCCACGCTCGAAGACGGAAGACTTGGTCTTCGGTATCCTTAGGCTTGGCCGCTGCGAGCCAATTGACTAATTGCTGCTCGCGTTTCCGGATCCGTTCTTTCTGTGTGTCGGTCCCAAAATGTCTCATCGCCCGCAACGCCACGAAGGACGATGTGAACGGGCTCGCTTCCGACGGTGGACGCTGACTTGAAGATCGCCAGTGATCGCGGTCGGATTGGTATTTCAACAGAAACTCGACCACAGCGGTGGTCAGCTCATCTGCCGTTCGTCCTCCGGCGGCAAGCGCCCACAGGGCATACCCGGCCGTGTCTACTTTGCCGCCCTGCCCTTTTCCCTCGAGATAATTTTTCTTGCCGCGTTCGAGGTGTTTGTACGTATGTTCAACTTGTCTCTTGAGGTTGTACTGATCGACTTTAAAACCCTGCCGCTGGGCCTCAGCAATGACCAGTATGGGCATTGCCTGGTTGTGACAAGTGAAGCACGTGCGTTCGTCCGCCGAACCAGCACTAGCCAGCTCAAGGCGTTTGAGCGACTTCTCGATCGCCGTGCGAACTCGCTGTGGATCAATACGATCGGTCGCCGATTCAGCCGTGACGGCGCATGGATATGCGGCGACGAAGCAGACAGCCAGACAGGTAATGATGGTTGATCGGAGGATTAAGTGAACCATGCTCGTCCTCAGTTGAGTGGCGCTGATGTGTGGTACTGGTTTCGCAATTGCTTTTGAGCCGAACGCGCTAGCCTCGGGTCTTGTCGTTAGCATCGCGAGATCTTGCAAAACCCCAAGGCTAGCGCCTGCGGCTCAAGTCGCCAACAATACAAGCACGAAGCGCGAGCGAGTGAGTCATTTGCCGCTCTCGAGACTCACTCGCTAGCGGTTCGTGCTTGTATTCTCAATGCCCCAGTCTTTAATTTACTGGACGCTATTGGGCCAAGCCAGTGCCACGCATCAATGATAGTGCCTAGCCCACGCGATAGCCAAGTTCGACGAGCAATGCGGTAATGCGCTGTTGGTGGTTTCCCTGAATCTCGATGGCTCCATTTTTCTCAGTCCCACCAGAACCACAGCCGGTCTTGAGCCGGGCGAGTAACTCTCGGCGTTGCGCATCGGGGCCCATTAGTCCGTTCACGGTCGTTACCCGTTTTCCTTTCTTTCTTTTTTCGACTGCGATCCGCACACGCTGTTGGTTGGCAGGCACGAACGGTTCCGGTGGCTCTTCGTCTGGCGGGCAACAACATTCGGCTTCACCGCGACCACATCGACCGCAGAGCACTTCGTGTTCCCACGGCGTACCGTCTAACAAACCCATGACTTTCTCTCAGTTCGCGGGATCTAGGAAACGGCCACTGCGTGTCCTGTCCTAATCGACTCTTCGGCGGCCAAACAGAGCATCGTACTCCAGAGACCGTCGACACCCGTACAAGGAGGTGGCGTGCCGTTGCGAACGGCGGTTGCTACGGCGACAACTTCATCGGCCAATTCCAAGAGTTCGCGTCTCGTGTTGTATGTTGTCTCCCAATCCGCAGGTCAGCTCGTATGTGGATTGATCGGAACGCGCATCCGCCGCAGACCAGCGAGCCCAAATCGTCCCTTCAGTACCGACAACTTTGCCCGTTTGGTGATGACCGAAAGCAGCTAGCGTTTGAGATACGACAGCATACTCATCGCCAGCGAAATCGATCAGGGCCGTAAAATTGTCATACAGATCGGGTCGAGTATCGTCGCGGGAGTTGCCTCGAGCTGTCACACTTACAGGCTCCCCGGCAGATCCCATGTACCAACGGGCGAGATCAAAGAAGTGGATTGGTTCCTCCAGCACCCAGCTGCCCACTCGCTGCTTGTTGTAACGCCA
>LWDU01036257.1_pt1 | contig 27272 bp, 17 predicted proteins | sample 727161 | NCBI WGS metagenome assembly LWDU01 (sample SAMN04566230, study PRJNA314399) | hydrothermal vent metagenome | isolation source: deep sea hydrothermal plume seawater | place: Mexico: Gulf of California, Guaymas Basin | collected 2004-07-11
ACGAAGAACTTCTGAAGACACTCGTCAGGCAGCAGTCCGAAGTCTGGGACGAACAACTGGCGGCATTCCGAAACACGTGGGCCGGACTACTGGATCATCACGCCGACGGACTCCGCCACGCCCTCGATGCAGACCTTGACGAGACCTTGACGTTGCACCGAAACGATGCGGCCGACACGCGTGATGCGTACGCTGCAGCACTTCAGGACAGCAGTCAGTCGCTCGTTGATCGCACGGAACAGCTGTTGGATTCGTTCGAAGATCGTATGTCCAGTTGGCAGGACGCGATCTGCGTGAGTTCGCAGTCAGCCGTTGGGCAGACAGAGGCCATTCATGAACTGGGAGCCACAATGTTGCGAACTGCAGCAACAGCTCAACGAGAATCTGCAGTCCATCAACCTTGTGGACACGATGGAACAAACAGCCAGCAGTCTGACCGCCGCCGTGCATGTTCTGACGGCCAAAACGTCACAACGGAAAGCAGCCTAGTTAACAAACATGGCTCGGCGAAGACATCAAAACGCAATTTCGTTGTTTCCCTTTCTTGCAGTCCTGGTCTGCACGATGGGAGCGTTGATCCTGTTGCTGTTGGCGACCACCAGACGAATTCGTAACGATCAGCGGCATGCTCAGCTTGTTCAAGTCGATCAACGCCCGTCACAGCCGTCCGGGTTCGCAACGCCGTTGTCGTCCGATTCCGGTGATGATCTCGAGGCGATTGGCCTGACTCCGTTTGCTGATGAATCTCTGTTCGACAGAGACGGATCTCTGGTCACTCCGCAGACCGTCATCACCAGCCCGAAGATTCCCGGCGTGAATCGCGATCATTTCGCCGCCGCGGCTCAGCAAACAAAGATCGAAGGTCTTCAGGATTCGTTGGCAGACGAATCGGAGCGTCACCGGTTGTTGCGACGTCAGGTGGACAGTGCCAAAGGCGAACTGAAGACTTACTCGCCTGAGCAGGATGACGATCAGGCGGGAATGGGGGAACTTAACGCGTTGCGCACGCAGAAGATCAGGCTGACAGAGGAACTGAGTCGCAGAAACCAGGATCTGTCTCAACTGCAATCGGCACTCGAAACGAGTTCGGAAAAGGCCGAACAGGCCGAGAACATTCTGTCGTCGCGCGAGTCCGCTTTGATCAGCCTGCGGCAAATTGCCAAACAGACTGAACAGCGGGCACACGATGTGGGCACTGACCAGACCATTGTTGAATTCACAAACAGTACCGGAACTCGGCGCTCCCCTATTCTGATCGACGTGACAAAAAACGGTTTCGAATTCCAGCCAGCCGGAATAACGGTGACAGCAGCGGATATGCAGGGCTTTCCCAGCAACGACAACCCGTTGATATCAGGAATTCTGGGCCTGCACGAATGGCGGCATGGCGGTTCTCTGTCAGTGAAACCCTACGTTCTGTTGCTGGTGCGATCGGACGGCAGCCTTCCGTTCTATGCCGCCCAGCGATTTCTGACGCAGGCGGGCATACATTTTGGTTACGAGCTGCTTGAGCAGGGCAAACATATTTCGGCAGGCCAATTGGATACTGATGAACGGAACGCTGTACGCGACGCGGTGCTGTCGTCTTTGACGCGTCGACAGCATCTGTACGGTGGCGTGGTGAGCAGAATTCAAATGCGACCTGATCCACGGACGACGTCGAAGTCACGGCAGGCGCGAGTCCTGCCGGATGGGCGAGTGCTGTTCGGCGATGAACTCAATAATGTCACTGACGGCCGGTTCTATGCTGGCGGCGAAGCACCTCCTGCACGGCGTCGGTTTGCTGCAACACCACCGAACGAACGTGTTGACCCGAACAGATTTCCTGGCAGTCGCGACGATACCGTTGCAAATTCCGGCCGAGCAACTGACGAATGGTCATCAGGTTTTCGCGCTGACGACAGCCAACCAGTGGATGCTCAGTCACATCTGCCTCGCGCGGAGGAGCATGACAACCATGACGTTGTGATTGTGCCACGAGCGACTGTTGATGACGGTCATGGCAATGCGTCAGGCACTGCGGAATTCGAAGTGGCCGAACGTGACGTGCGACAGTCTCTGTCGAAACAGCGCCTTCTTTCAGGTGACGCGGAAATTAGTGATGACGCCTCCGTTGCACCGCCGAAAGGCAGTCTAGCCAGCAACGACCCGCAACGATTCAATGCGGTTGATCCTTCAGCCCAGTCCGGCTGGCCGACATCCGAGTACGCACACTCCGAGTCGGCAACCCGCACAGCCGGACCGGCTGGGGATCCCGCTTCGTCAGACGTCGCCAACATGATGCCCGGCGCCGTTGTTGGCAGCACTCCCGGGAGTCCTTCCGAGGTGATGCGGCGTTTTGGAACGCCAGCGACCGAGATGGGGGCCTTCGGAACACCGCAGCAGACCTCCGACTTCCGGGCCCAACCTGATCCTTTCCTGCGGGCCATGTTGAACGACGGCCGGGGGAAGGCACCTGCGGGACTGATCAGTCGCGTACCCGTCACCGTATTTGTCGATGCGACAGCCTTGACGGTCGGTGCTGCAGAAACCATTAACACAGCAGGTTGGGACATCGATCGAATCCTGGCAGCAACACTGCAGGGGTTGTCGCAGGAGATGAAGTTCGCACCGAGCATCAGCGACGGATATTCGCTGCCCATGGTCCGTTTTGTCGTTGGCCCGGGTGCCAGTTTGACGCAGCTGCAACTGGCAGGACAACTGAACCAGGCCGGTATTCCCTGTACGGCGGTGACGGTCGACAGGTCGTATTCACAGGAACGAGTGTTGTTTGAAGGACGACTCGATGCCTGGGAAAAGGATTCCCAGCCGAAGCCAGAAGTGGACGACAGAGCGGAACCAGCCGAGCCTGTTCCACCATCGGGAATTCTCCGTCCCCCACGTCGCGATCGGAGGCTTGCCATATGACTCGTCGCAGAAGCAATGGCGATCAGGAATTCGGTTCCGATTCGTTTCTTGACATCATTGCCAACATCGTTGGCATTCTGATCATTCTGATCGTCGTGGTTGGCCTGCGTGTGGCCCGGCAGCCGGCAGTTGCGGGACCGGCCGAATCAGTCGGCGTTGCTGCTGCGGTCGACGCCGAGATAGCTGCACCTGCTCCGTCTGATGTGGTCTCGATCGCAGACAACGAGCCGGTCACGTTGGCCTTGAATCCGGCGGTCCTGAACGAACCCCAACCATCAGGCATCGACACAGCTGCCTTTGACAAACAAATCGAAGACCTGTCGCTGGAATTAACGACTGCCACGGTGAACACCGCCACATCAGAGGCGGAACTGCAGCAACTGCTTGCCGTATTGGAACAGCAACGCGGCAACGAACAGCTTCAACAGACTCGACGAACAGGTATGAGTCAACAGAAGGCGTTGCTGACCGCGTCAATTTCAGAACTCAACGAGTCCGTCGGAGCCACCGAGGCAAAGGCCACAGCATTCGCATCCACATTGTCGTCCCTGAGTAATCGTCAGACGTATATCACGAGTGCTCTGAAACAGATCGGCCGGGAAACTCAGCGATTGAGCGAGGTCCTCGAAGCCGTTGAAGAACAGCAGCCAGTCGGGGACCGTCTGCGTCATCGATTGTCGCCGGTCGGTAGTTCGGTCACGGAAGGTGAAGTCCATTTTCGCCTCAGCAGTGGTCGCATCGCCCACATACCTCTTGAGTCGCTGCTGGATCGATTGAAGGCACAGGTTTCGGCACGTCGCAGTGTCGTTATGAAATTTCATCGCTACGAGGGCGTGATCGGACCAATTGGCGGATTCCACATGCGGTACACCGTTGAACGACAAACCGTTTCGCCTCTGCAGGCGCTGCAGTACGGGCAGGGTGCTTACCGCGTGAGCGTTTCGCGTTGGTCGATTCTACCGGCGGAAACACTGGAGGCGGAACCGATGGAGGCGGCCCTGCGAGTTGGTTCGCGGATGCGTCAGATTATGGAATCGACCGACCCGGACACAGTGATTACGGTGTGGCTGTATCCCAACGACTTCAAGCACTTTGGCAGGGTCCGTGAATTCGCCCACGGCCTCAATCTTCGAGTCGCAGCGCGTCCATTACCGAACGGGACGCCCATTGCCGGATCCCCCAACGGCAGTCGCTCCACGTCGCAGTGATGTGCAACGGTTAAGGCAGATCACCGGCAATCGCAGTTCAACCGGGTGGCCGGCGGCTGGACTGAGCCTGCGAAGGAGAATCAAACCGGCACTGCCGGCCCCGGGGTTTCGCGCGTGCCTCGCAGCAACCACCGGCTACCCATCCGGTTTCACAACATTCTGTTGCTGCACCGGACGTCGTCGGTCATTCCACGGCGACTCAGTTTTTGAAGTTGCGTAGTTCTCGGCGTGAGCGGCACGGCGCTAGCCGCCGGTAATTCCCAAACGAACCCGCGGCTAGCGCCTTGCGGCTCACCTCCCAGTTTGAAAAACTGAGTTGTCGTGTCGGTCGCTGATGCGTGACTGACATGATGTGCCTGCTCGTGATAAGATACCGGTGACGTTTCCTGCGTCGTCAGAATGCTGAATTGGCCGGGGACGAAAGTAATGAGCCATTGACAGATGTATCACCTCCGCGTTTTTTCCACCTTCTTCCGCAACGCTTTGATTCGCGAGATGATGTTTCAGGGGAACTTCCTGATTCAGATCATCACGCGAGCGTTCTGGTTTTTCGCGCAGATCGCCTTGTTCGAGATCATTTTCTCCAAGGTGCTTAAGATCAACACTTGGGAAAAAGATGAGTATTTCGCCTTCATGGCAACGGGAATGCTGATCAATGGAATCGTGGAGACGTTCTTCATGCCAAATTGCGCTAACCTAAGTGAACAGATCCGGACCGGGCGTCTGGATTTTGTTCTGGTCAAACCTGTTGACAGTCAGTTTCTGGTATCACTGGAACGCATCAATCTGGCAATGCTAAGCCAGGTGGTGCTGGCATTGGGACTGCTGACACGCTCACTGTGGAGAATCCCCGACCTCTCACTGAGCGTTCTTCAGGTCAGCGTCTTTCTGTTTTATATTGCACTGGGAGTGATGTTCTTTTACTCGTTGATGATCGTTACGGCGTGTTCCAGTATTTTTCTGGGACGGAATCAGGGGCTGTACGACTTCTGGTTCTACATCACGGTCTTTGCCAGATATCCTCGCAGTATCTACGACGGGCAGGATAACGAGCGTTTCGAGGCTGGCGAGATTCTGCAGACTGGCTTCTCTTATGTCATGCCGATCCTGCTGGTGGTGACCGTGCCCGCTCGAGTCATCGTGGGCACTCTCACAGAAAAGCACTGGGCGGTTGTGTCCCTGCTGGCTGCTGTTGTGGGAATGGTGATTGCGCGAGTGGTGTTCCGCTGGTCTCTGAATCATTATCGCAGCGCAAGCAGTTGACGCACTTCGGAGATGTGCCCTTGCCGAGCAGGACCTGTATCGTTGGATTCTGCCGGACCGCGCATCACCTATTCGGCAAAAACCGCCGTCGCTTGCGCAGATGCCGCCGACGCATCCGCACTACAGTGATACGCCGACCCACGTGAGGACTGATTCAACGACACTCACGACGGGGCTATGTTTCCAGCGGACAATGGTCAGGCAGGCCGAATTTCGTCTGCTGGCCATCAACATTCCCAGGCATTAAGTCTTCCTGGCGATTGCCACATCGGTGATCACATGCAGTGCGCCCGGAAAGCTCAGTTTCATATCCAAGGAATTCCACGTGGAACGGCGAATCTCCGTCAAACAGGATTCCCTCATCAGCGCATTTCGCTTTCGACTGTTCGGTTCGGCCGGATGGACGGCGGTTGCGTCTCGAATGAGTGTTGACTTCACGATTGCAAATCTTGCGTTGATCGCAGCGGCCCTGTGTCGACTGTTTACCAGTCACATCGGCGCTGTTGCCGAGCGAGTCAACTCAACCTACCTGATGAACGCCGTGTGGTTCTGTCTGACGGCCATTGCCCTGCTGGCACTCACCGGTGTCTATCGCCCCATGCCCAGCGGTCGATTGCCGGACAGACTGATTGCCACCGCCAAATCCTGTGTGGCCGGTTTTTTCCTGCACTTCTGCTTCGGAAGTCTCGTTCTGGGACGTCCATTGCCGGCATTGGAACTCGGAATCGCTGCGTGGTCGATGCTGTTTGCGGGCGTCGCTTTGGTACGAGTTTCACGCTATTCGATCTCGTCGTGGTTTCACCTGATTCCGAAGTCGGAATCGCGTGGAGTGGCTCATATCGAATCTGTTCTGGTTGTCGGTGGAGCCGGTTACGTCGGCTCAGAACTTGTGCGGCAGCTTTTGGATTCGGGCTACCGGGTGCGCGTGCTGGACCTGCAGTTGTTCGGACTGGATCCGTTGCACGATCTGCTCACCAACAAACGCCTGCAGGTTCAAAAGGGAGACTTCCGCAACATCGAGCACGTGACCAAAGCGTTGCGAGACATGGATGCGGTCGTGCATCTGGCGGCGATCGTTGGCGATCCGGCGTGTGCGATTGATGAAGACACGACAATCGCGGTCAACTATCAAGCCGCCAGAATGATGGCTCAACTGGCTCGAGCCAACGGCATTTCTCGTTTTGTCTTTGCGTCCACATGCAGTGTCTACGGAGCATCCGATGGCATGGGAGAAATCAGTGAAAATGGAACTCTGAATCCGGTATCACTGTACGCCACAACAAAGATCGATGCCGAACAGGCGCTGATGGAAACGGCCGACGAATGTTTTCAGCCGACGATGCTGCGATTCGGGACGGCCTACGGTCTGTCGCATCGACCGCGTTTTGATCTCGTCGCCAACCTGTTCAGTGCAAAAGCAGTGACCGATGGCGAGATCTGTGTCTTCAACGGACACTATGCTCGTCCCTTTATCCACGTGCGAGACATGGCTCGCGCCTGTCACGCCTGTCTGGAGGCTCCCCTGCATCGTGTGGGCAGCGAGATCTTTAATGTCGGGGACGAAAGCCAGAACTACACCATCAGCGAACTCAGCCGGATGGTTGCCAGTCACGTGCCTGGCACAACGATCAAAGAGGAATGCGACGACAGCGATCCCCGCAGCTACCGGGTTTCGTTTGCGAAGATCCGTTCGACTCTGGGCTTTGAGGCCAGCATCGACGTGTCTGAAGGCGTGCGAGAGATGGTGGAAGCCGTACGGAACGGACGAATCGGCGACTGGCACGACCCGATCTACAGCAATCAAATGCAGATGCAGGAGTACGGTTTGCAGGTGCTGAAGTTCCCTGTGCCCCGTCCGTCTGATATCGACATGCCCGCCACGTCAGAATTCCTCCGCCGCGCTGCGTGACATTACTGTCGATGGAATCAGCGTTCCAGTCGAAATCCGCGAGGCAGCAGATCCCACAGCAGCACACATTCCGGTTCGGTGTCGGCAGGGGTCTCGGGATTGTCCAGCAGCACTGACATTGACGGGTTGAATTCGTGCAGGAACTGTCGACACGCGCCGCACGGCACGGGAGTTCCTGTCAGCGAAATGCAAACTGCCACAAGATCCTGCTGCCCGGCTGCAATCGCCGCACAGGCTGCGGTACGCTCGGCACAGATCGTCAGTCCGTACGAAGCGTTCTCGACGTTACAGCCAGCGAAAATGTCACCTGCTTCCGTCAGCACGGCCGCACCAACGGTGAAATCTGAGTACGGCGCATAGGCATGAGACCGGGCGCGGCGCGCTGCCGCGATGAGGTTCTTCCATGCCGAGGGAAGGGCTGCGTTGGAGACGTCTCGCATTGAACTCTGTCCGTCATGTGTTTTGTCATTTTGAGGTCCACAGATTACACAGATGACACCGATTTTGCGCGGACGTGGGACCAGGGATACCTTGCGATTCTTTCCCGCAATCTGTGAAATCTGCGTAATCTGTGGACAAAGATCCGGTGATCGTCTCAGCTTTAGTTCGTGACAGGACATCGTTCACGGTACGATAGCATGCCATTGGCACTCGTTCTCACCGCTGCCTTTTTACATCCCAACAGATCGCATTTACCGTGGCCGAAACTTACCGTTTGCAGAAATCCGCCAAACCCACGGCAGCTCCACCGGTCGCCGGGCCGACTTCCACCGGGAAAGTCAATACTCCTGCGCCGCCCAAACGACTGGTGTCACTGGATGCATACCGCGGTTTTATTATGACGATGCTGGCCGCGAGTGGCTTTGGCATCTTCCGCTTTGCACAGTTGGACCCCGATAATTCTGTCTGGCAGATCTGGGACTACGAAACGTTTCAGCAATTGAAACCTCACTTTACCCATCCACCATGGGAAAGCATTACGGGGTGGGTGGGAGTTTCATTCTGGGATCTGATTCAGCCAGCGTTCATGTTTATGGTCGGTGTCGCGATGCCGTTTTCGTACGCTCGACGCGGCGCCATGGGCAGTTCAAATAGTCGACGCCTGTTTCATGCCGTGTTTCGAGCCATTATCCTTATTTTGATGGGCGTGTTTCTGGCATCGCTGAATTCCGTTTCGACCAAATGGATCTTCACCAACGTACTGGCGCAGATTGGGCTAGGTTATGTTTTTGCCTACCTGCTGCTGGGCCGGTCGACTTCAGTTCAGCTGGGGGCACTGGCGATGATTCTGGTGGGGTACTGGGGATTCTTTGTCTGGAATCCCCCACCCGCTGACTATGACTACGCGGCCGTCAAGGCATCCCTCGAAGATCGTGAGATCTACGAAGGCGACCAGGAGAAATTTGCGGCCTGGTCAAAGAATGCGAACGCCGCGTACTTTTTCGACAAGTGGTTTCTGAACGTACTGCGAACTCCTGAGGATCCACCATCCGAACCTGCGGCATCCTCCAATTCCCGCGCCGAGGATACTGGCGAAAACGGGGACGCCGCCACAACGATTTCAGTGGCGACTGAACAGGGACTGCTCCGACGGTGGCTGTTTTCCAATCCGGAACGGTACACGTTCAGCTCGGGAGGCTACGTCACGCTCAACTTCATTCCGTCGATCGCGACAACGTTGCTGGGCATTCTTTGCGGTCAGTTGTTGATGGGGCAATTCAGCACAGGCAAGAAGCTGGCGACGTTGATTCTGGCAGCAGCGATCTGCTTTGGCCTTGGGATCCTCGCCCACCACACGGTCTGTCCGATTGTAAAACGCATCTGGACGCCCAGTTGGGTGCTGTTCAGCGGCGGCTATGTGATGTGGATGTTGGCCGCGTTCTATCTGGTTTTCGACATTCTGCCGCTGCGAAAACTTGCGTTCCCGCTGGTCGTGGTGGGAATGAATTCCATCGTCATGTACATGCTGGGGCAGATGCTGCGTTCGTGGACGGGGCAACACATTGTCCGAACACATTTTGCGGGTCTGTTGTCGGCGTTCTTTGGCGAAGGTTGTCTGGAACTCAATGGCATCGGCGCAATGCTGGCTCCGACAGCGACGTTTGTTGTGTTCTGGCTGATTGCGTTCTGGATGTACCGAAATCGTTACTTTGTGCGAGTCTGAAAGTCAGGTGTGAAATGTTTCTGCCAGGACCACAAGAGTGTCTGGTACTTCTCGTGATCCTACTTTTGATCGTGTACGGCATCGTGAAAGATCGGATGTAGGGCCGGTTCCTACCGGCCGCGCGGTGCGATTTGGCCGGTAGGAACCGGCCCTACGAGAGTCGCGTAGGTCAGGACCTGTCCTGACGCGCCCATTATCGCCAGAACAGACCCCGGCCTACGCAACTTGAACAGGAGGGCGCAGAGGAAGTAGACAAACCATGATTCGTGAACGCTGTTCTCTCTGTTGCCTTCTGTTCAGGATTGGCCCAGCGATCCCAGGGAATGGGACCGAATCTCTTGCCACAAAAAGCACGAAAAGACGCAAAAACTCGCACACATAAACCGACTCGGATGTGTGGTACAGTGAGGTCTTTACGGGAGGGTCGCGAGGAACGAGCGGGGAGGGTCATTGAACGTTGAGGCGCGAATGTATGGTTGCGGTTAGTGCAAACCCTCTCCGGGCCTGATAGCCCGACTCTCCCGCCAGCAGGAGAGTAAATACGTCAATCGATCTGCACGCTGACGCTTCGATCGCAGTCTTCAGATTTGGGTAGATACCTAGGCCCGAAGGGAGAGTGATATTTCGTAGTCCGTGTTCACATCGTTTCGGCCGGTTGTGCTCACCTGGCTTTCGATACCTTGATGGATTTGACGAAGGCAATCACGTCCGCCAGGTCCTGAGGTTTCAGATCTTTTTCCAGGCCTTCCGGCATCAGCGAGACGCCGCTGGCGATCAGCTCTTCGATGTTGCTGCGAAGCACAACGTCCTGCTTCGCTTCGGCTCGTTTCAATGTAATGCTGTTGGCCGTTTCTGCGGCGATGATGCCGTTGAATGAGCGGCCCTGTTCCGTCACAACCGTGTAGGTATTGAAATTGGGCTGAGCCTCGCGATTGGGGTCCAGAATCGCCAGCAGCAGATCAGCCTCGGACTTGTTTTTCACGGAGGCCAGGTCCGGAGCGACCTGATGTCCTACGTCGCCCACTTTATGGCAGGCGGAGCAGATTTTCTTGAAGATCTGTTGTCCGTTGTCGACGTGTCCCTGCAGTGTCAGGACGTGTTGGTGGTCGGCCACGACTTTCGAACGGTTGGTGACGATCTCCGAACCAAACAGCTTGCTGCTTCTGGATTTAATTTCACTGTTGCGGTGAGACAGCAGCACTTGTTTGTGATCCCGTCCGATGTCCCCTCGTTTGACCTTACCAGCTTCCACTGCGTTCAGCAGTGCCCGTGTTCGAGGAGTCGTCGATATCATCGCGTCAACCACGTCCCGACGGATCTCCGGGCTGTAGCTTCGCCAGCCGGCCAGCAGCAGAGTGGGCACACGATCGGATTCGTGCAACGCCAGCGCATTCACCGCCGCTTTCTGCAGTTTCTGAGGTGTGCGCGAAGAAAGGTAATTCGGCAGGTGTTGCGCGGCCGTAGCGAAATCAGCGAATGCAAGTAATCCAGTGGCCAGCTGACGATCCGCTGCAGTCTGTTTGACATCGGCGGCTGACGCGGCAGCTCGTTCGAAGAGCTGCTGCACCTGTTCTCTTAGTTTCAGCGACGCTGAGTCATCAGCGAGCAGCGAGGTGACCGATTTTCCTCGCCGACCGAGACCTTCCCCGAGCGCTGACAGCAGGAGTTGCTGTGTTGCCAGTGAGTGCGCCCTGCCGGTGACAGTTGCCAGGAACGTCAAGGACTGAGCGGCATCCGGGTTGGCCCCGATAATCAGTCCCAGTTCGGAAATGATGCTGCGGAGGTGGTTTTGCATTGTTGTTGTCTCCGGATCTGACAGCAACTCAGCGGCCAGCTGGTCGGCCGTGTCGCCAATCGACGACAGCAACGCGGTTCTGATTTCGCGACCGTTTCGCGGATCCCTGGCCAACAGAGCAAGAGCTTTAACCGCAGCGGGGTCTGATGATTCGCCGAGCGAGAATGCCAACTGAAATCGAACGTGTTCGCTGTCGTCATCGCACAGCGGAAGCAACGCCTCAAGCAGCTGGGGTGATTCACGCAGGAAGCGTTCAGACAAACGCACGGCATGAGTTCGAACGCGGGGATGGGTGTCAGTCAGTCCCGTTCGAATGTGCTGCGGCTTCAACGCGTTCATGGCGTCCAGGGTACACAGACAATGCATTCGTCCCTGCGGTGTCTGTGCGTCAGCCAGCAATGATTCGACCAGAGGGATTGTCTTCGGGTTCTGCCGCTCCCACAACAGTCGTTGAGCCGTGTCGCGGTTCCAGCTGTTGTCAGAATCCAGTTGTTCGACCAGATCTCGGTCGCTCATCGTTCCGATATTTGCTGGACGAATTCGTTTCATGTCGGGACTGACCAGCCGATAAATCCGGCCTCGGTCATGGCCGCTGGTCAGATGCAGGAACTTCTTGATCTCCTCAGGAATCGAATACGGATGTTCGACGGTCTCGCGGTACATGTCCAGGACGTACAACGTTCCGTCGGGGGCGTTGACAAAGTTGACGGGGCGAAACCAGTTGTCCGAACACGCCAGGAATTCCTGTCCCCTGTCGGCGCGTTCCGCCCGGTACACGATGCTGTCTGTGTGCACGATCTTGCGATGAACCAGATTCCCGCCAACGTCGCCGACGAAAGCGTTACCTTGGTACTTTTCCGGATACGCGTTGCCTCGATAGATCGTGATGCCGGTTGCCGAGGTGAAATACCCCTCCGGATATTCCGTGGGCACCGCACCTTTCTTCTTTGTGGGGTCCAGCGGAATGAATTCCCAGCCGCCGTCGCTGTTGATGATCAGTTTGTAGCCCTTGTCGGCGGCTCGCCATTTCTGGCGAACGATGCGCCATGGTTCCGGCGGGCTGATTCTGAAAACCTGTGCGCTGGCACCATCGGCGGCGATACTGCGAATCAGACCGGACGCAACGAGATACGGATTGCGAGTCAGATAGCCCTGAGGAAAAATGACCTGTTGAATATGGTTACTGTTGCTGCAGACGAAACGAGTGCCCCAGTCATCCATCGAGTGACCAAACTGCAGTCCCCCCGTGACCGAATCAAACGTTTCGGTTTTGGGGTCAAATCGCAGATCAACGCCGCCGCTGACGGGCAGCAATTTGCCCCGATGTCGCAGAGTTTTGGGATTTCGACCGGCCGCGAAATAGATTCGATTGTCAAGCCCCCACTGCAGACCGTTTGTGACGGCCTGGACGTTATCGCGTCCGAAGCCGGACAGCACGACCTCACGAACGTCGGCCCTGTTGTCTCCGTCAGTGTCCTTCAGGTAATACAGATACTGCGGAGCGATCACAAAAACGCCACCGTTGTAGCAGCAGATCGATGTGGGCCAGCTGATCCCTGCGGCAAAGACAACGCTGTCATCCATTCGCCCGTCGCCATTGGTGTCTTCCAGCAGGCGAATGATACCCGCGTCCTTTTTACCACCCCCGTTCGGATTCAGTTTCGTCGGTTCCTGCGAGAATGGGTAGCCGTGCATCTCCGCGACGTACATCCGACCAAACTCGTCAAAGCAGGCGGCCACGGGGTCACCGACCAGCGGTTCGGCCGCCACCAGTTCAAGACCAAAGTCCTCGGCCAGGCGAAAGGTCTGTAGCGCAGCGGTGGCGTCGGTATGAGGAATCCGGGGCATGTCTGCGGCGGTGACCGTGCGACTGATTTCATCGCCGGATGCATCAGGCAACACAGCCATGACGCAGGCACAACATGCGACCAGGATCGCGAATGTTGATTGGTACGAACGGAGTTGGCGTGACCGAAGGCTCGGGGGCATGGCGATGCATTTCTCTGACGGGGCGGGCGCAGACCTGGCCGATGCTTAGCGTGTCCTGGCGGCGATGGAAATCAGTTGCGGCTGAAGGCCCGGGCGGTGTCGATTTCGTAGTCGTCCACGAAGGCTTTTTGGAAGTCGTAGACGTCGACGAAGTCTTCCAGGTGGTCGTCGTCCGTTCTCCGCATCTCGCCCGCCTCAATCAGTTCAAAGACAATCTTGCCGAAGTCTTCGGTGGCGGTAATGCCCCAGTCCGTAAAGACAGCAACGGTCATCAGACCGAAGTGTTCCTGAGCAAGTTCCTGAACGCCGTTCAGAAGTTCGTGCGCAGAGACGTGTCCGGTGTTTTCGTTGCTGCGATCCCGGCCCAGATTTTCCTGCGCATGACGGAGAGCGGAAAACACGAACTGATAAGCATTCGCGTGATAAGTGCGTCGTTGTGATGACTTGTGGACAAGCGTCATGAACAGGATCTCGTGACAACCTGGTAAGTTAAGCGGCGAGGGCGAAAATGTACAACGCGTGATAATACAATCTCGGACCGGTCGACAGAAGCCCCTATTCCGAATTTTGCTCGGGTTCGGGCTGCGGTTGACTTTTCGTGCCGTGATTTCCGCGAGATACGACTGTAACGATATCGGACTGATCCATCATTACGCGCCGACCATCCTCCAAACTAATCAAAAGTTTCCGAACAAGCAACTCCTGGGCCAAAACCCTTCCCTGGCCCTCACGGGTGACCACAGTTGCGCCAACCTTCGGCAATTCCTTGCGGTGAGCTTCATACGTATCGAATTCATAACGCAGACAGCACTTCAGACGCCCACATCGACCTGAGATTTTGTTGGGATCAAGGGTCGCCTTCTGCATCTTTGCCATCTTCATGGACACCGGAGGCATTTCCCGCAGATGCGTGTTACAACAAACCGGCTTTCCGCAGTCCCCGTAATCCGCAAGAAGTCGCGCTTCGTCACGAACGCCAATCTGCCGCATTTCGATGCGAGTGTTAAAGTTCCGGGCCATCGATTTGACGAGTTCTCGAAAGTCCACCCGCTTTTCGGCAAGGTAGTAGAAGACGATTCGTTCGCCGCCGAAAACCTGCTCGACATCGACAAGCTGCATCTGCAGCCTGTCGTCGTTGATCATCTGCTGCCCGTCGGCGAAGAACGTTTTTTCCTTTGCCGCCACTTCTTCCTGTGAACGCCGATCCTCATCTGTAGGCAGCCGCAGAATTCTCCCGGTGATTACGTTTCTGCCGAGCCATTCCGTGGTGTTTTCATTGGCATCGCACAGGACTGTTCCCCATTCCACACCACGATTGGACCTCACGATGACGTCGTCGCCACGGTGAATCGTGTGCTGTCGCTTTGACGAGAATTCGCCCAGGTGCCGCATCGTGCCGTAACGCACCACGTATGAGGGCGGCTCGGTAGACGGTCTCGGCGCTGATTGTTTCTTGATATCAGTGGACATGGAACGGGCAAGTCTGAAGAAGGGGCAGCAGTAATACCAAGTATAGCCGTCCGAACGGTCGCTTGAACAGGCAGCAGGGATTAAGCACCAAAGAGATGTCTGCAACCAACACATTGACCGTCCAGCAGAACGACGCAGGGTAACCCGCTAATTGCGCAGGCTGAGGCCGAAATGCCGACGCGCGCTGTGTGCCGTGCAACTGTTCTTTGGCGTGATTATTCCTGTCGAAGGGGCGTCGACCGATATTCTGCATTCCAGCCGGGCTCTGTCCCGATTTCGGAAACAGGCCATCAGGTTCTGCCTGCGCGGGCCAGCGCAGATATCAAACCATCGAACATGATGTTCGATGGTGATCCTGGTTTTGTGTTCCGGAGGTGCGCGCATTCCGGGAAGCGAGTAAGGAGACTGCTGTATGGATGGCCGCCGATTGACATGTGGGGGACGGTGGCGACGACTTCGAACACTTCTGGTTGTTGTGTCTCTCTTCACGACGTTGTCCGGCTCAACCCTGTTGGCTCAGGATCCTGGACGGTATCGGCCAAAGTCGCCGATTGCACGGGCCATGACTTTCCGACTGGCGGATCCTCCGTACCAGCCCCTGGAAGATTCCACCGACGTGCTGGTCGAGGAACTGAGGGGCATCATGATCCTTGACTGCGCCAGCCGTGTGCAGGACCTGATTGCACCGTTCGACGGTGTTCGCACCGATCCCCTTGCGAATCTGACCGTCGCTCGAGAAGTCTGTTTCACGGGAACTATAACTCCGTATCTTGGTCGGCCGATCAGTCCGCGATCGCTGAGCGAGATGGCCCGTAACATCGTGTATCTGTATCGCGACCGCGGACAGCCCGCCGTCGATGTCAGTATGCCGCCAGGCCAGGACATTACGGATGGTGTCGTGCAGGTTGTTATCACCGAATCAACGGTCGGCTGCGTCCGGTTCGATTGTAATTGCCGGTTCGACGACTGCGTTCTGCAGCAACAGAGCTGGCTGCGATCCGGGCAACACATTTACGCACCGTGCCTTGAACAGGAATTGATCTGGTACAACCGGAATCCGTTCCGCGACGTAAGTGTTGACCTGCAACCGGGAATTCAACCCTGCACGACCGACATCGTCTACAAAGTGCGTGACAAAAAGACTGTTCGCTGGTACGCCGGATATGAAGACAGTGGTACTCGCCTCACATCAATTGAGCGACTTGTTTTTGGATTCAATCTGGGGAATGCCTGGGGCAAAGACCGGCAGCTGAGCTATCAGTACACGACAGATGCGGAATTGGACGGAACGATCGGCGTGCATTCAGTGATCTATCAGGTGCCGATTTTTGAAAACCGCGATACGTGGACCGTGTTCGGCAGTTGGGCCAACATCGATGCTGACCTGGTCGGCCCCAACATCCCCGGCGAAGGATGGCAAATATCCGGTCGATACCGTCACACTCTGTGCCAGACACGCTGCCAGGTCGACGAATTGCAGTTTGGGTTCGACACCAAGGGCACCAACAACGACCTCGACTTCGGCGGCAGTACTGTGTTGAGTCAGAATGCAGAAATCGTGAATTTCATGGTGGGCGTGAACAGTCAGCAGCAGTACAACGACGGTACCACGAATTACGCTCTGGACATCTTCGGCAGCCCAGGATATCTGCTCGGACGCAACACCAATAGCGCGCTGAGCATGTTGCGTCCCGGTGCCAAAGCAACGTACGCTTACGGTCGTGCGTCAGTGGAACGAGTGTACAACATCGATTGCCGCCGCGATTTTGTGGTGCGTGCCGCAGGGCAACTGTCAACGGATAAACTGTTGCCCACGGAACAGCTGGGCTTCGGCGGATACGACACACTTCGTGGCTACGACATGCGTACCGTCAACGGTGATGCCGGCTACTTTGTCAATTTTGAATACCGCACAAAGCCGGTTTCCGGCTGCTGTAACGGAAAACCAACGTCGTTGACGTTGCTGGCGTTCAGTGACCTTGGTCAGCAATTCAATTATGGAAACAACGCCGGCGAGGCCGACGGCGAATTCCTTGCCAGCGCGGGCATTGGCTTCCGCTATCTGGTTGATCCGAACTGCACCATTCGCTTTGACTACGGCGTTCCGCTGACTCGCCTGGGTCCGCTGACGACTGCTCGCGACAACAGCGCGGGCCGCGTTCATGTGGGAGCAGTTATCGCTTACTGACAGAACGCCGAGTCGTTCGTGGCGGTGTGGTTCAGCGTCAGTGGGCGTCGAATCGAACGTTGACTATTCTCCGAGCGCCGCGTCTGCTTCGATGATCACGTGATACGCATCGACACTGTTTTCTGCAGCTCGCAGATCGTCCAGAAAACCGGGCGTTTGAAACAGACGACCCAGTCGCGCAAGAATCTTCAGATGAGTGTTGCTGTCTCGAGACAACACAAGAAAGAACATGTCGGTCAGCTGCCGCCCAGGACCACCGAATGGGATGCCGGAGACCGTTCGGCCGAACGCAATCAGTGGCTCGCCCAAAGCGTCCGGCATGCGGCTCTGCGGATGAGGCACTGCGATGCCGCCGTCGAACCCCGTTGAATAGAAGTCCTCGCGCTGTCGGACCGCCTGCAGAATGGCGGACGAATCAAACACCTGCCATGTGCGGCCGGCGGTTTCCACCAACTGCTTCAGCACAGACGGTTTTGTTCCCGCGTCCAGAGGTACGGCCACAAGATCCGGATGCAGCAGGCTGCTGACCGGCGAATGCGACGCAACTTCTGTCGAATGCTGAGAGCGTTCCAGCACGGCGAGATCGGCCTGGTTGAACTGAGGGATTTCCTGTTCCAGCCAGTTTGTGATTTCCGTCTTATTGAACCGCCATCCGCCGGCCACGCGTCGACCCGGAATGTGGCCGCGACTGACCTGCTTTTCGACAACACGCCGTTCTTTGCCAAGCTGACGAGTCAGCTCTTCTATTGTGTAGTAGTCTCGAGACATGATTTGTGACCCTCCATCACGGAGGTGCTGCACAGTCGGAGTCGGGTCAAAAACACAGGCAAAGCACTTTGCAGACTGCAATTCAGGATGACCGTTGGAACTGTTCAGGAATATGGTGAGCACCGACGCCACAACGGGACGTCAGCAAAATAGGGGGGCGTACATGCCGGGGAGACGTGGGACAGCCATTAAGCCACTTCGGTCACAGGCAGGACCACCCACTCTAACGCTGAATATCGTCCGTCCTAACACAGATTCGTTAAGAATAGGCAGATTTTGCTGATTAATCGCACGGATCCAGGCGGCCTGCAGCTGGCCGGTTTTCTGCTGCCTCTACACCGGCGCCACGAATAACGCGCTGTTCACCGGCCGACATGGCTTTACTTCAGCCGATACAGCTCAAGCTTTTGCACTCGGCATTCGGGGTGTTGGCCGACCCACTCAGCAGAGAATAAGTTGTAAAGTACAACTTCGCTGGGAATGAAATGGAAATCCGCGACGTGCTGAAATCGATATTGTTTGTCGGCCCAGTCATTCAACATGCCGGGCGTGCGAAGTGCGTTGGGGCCAACGATCAGATACGTCGGGATCTCTTCACGGTCGAGTGACGCCGCAGGAAAGCCGACGTCCTGAACCGGACCTACGTTCAATCCGGCTGCAAACAGATGCCCAAGGACCCCGGGTTCGCCGTAGGCATAGACAACACATGTTGGCTGAGACACGTCTGCCAGCGGCACGGTGGTGTCGAATGGTGACACGACCTTCTGTTCCAGCAAATCCAGACTGGTCGCGTCTGCGTCGTATTCGTCGCTGATATCGTCCTGCGGGTTCGGACTGATGATCGTGTTTGAGGGAACTGCAATCTGCGGATTGATGCGTTCATATTTCCCGTCGACATCCTGCAGGACGGCGCTTGCGATATGCCACGATGCATCCCGCAGTGAGGTTCGGTTCTGCCACACCAGTGGGCGTCGAAGTTCGCCAGCCCCTGTGACTGTGATGGCGACGGCGATCAGGACCATTCCCATGACAAGGCGTTTCATGACTGCCTGCTGCCTGGTGACGGCAACTGCGTCGCCACGTCTGGCCACGTTGATGGTGGCTTCCATCCACCAGGTAACACCGCCCGCCGCAGCCAGCCAGATGGACGCCAGCAGTGGCAGTGCCAGCCGCGGGAAGGGATAATACATCGGCGTCGTCAGCAGCATTCCGCTGAACCATGCCACCAGAATACAACTGCTGAGCGCCGGGTCGATGCTGGCGGCGCTGTTCAGATCGGCGTTGTAATATGGTGCGGCTCTCGCGACCGCAGGGGACCGATCGTCGCTCACACTGCGGCGGTGAAGCTCATGCAGCGCGGGCCACAGAAACATTCCCGCGATGCCGCCGATGGCCAGGCACGTGAGCAGTCCGGCAGACCCGATTCCTGCTGCGACGACCGCCAGCACAATGGCCGCCACCACAAACCGAACCAGTATTGCCGGAGACGGAAATGCTGCCACCGCGGCATGGTTCCTGCCACCTGCAGCAGGGGCGGACGATGCGTTCCACGTGGAACGCTTCAATTCCATCCAGCGGCGGGTTCCTGCTGCCAGAAGTCCGAGTCCGATGGATGCAGGGCCAAGCCAGCTGTCGAATCGAAAGTGGTAGAGCATGTGGTCAGCCAGGCGATCCTGCCATCCGCTGAAGCCGATCAGGTACGCCTTATGGTTCGCCGCGACAGCCGCATAACCGCCGACATCATTCAGCACCAGATACCACGGCAGCATCAGATACCACGGCAGCCATACCAGAACTGCAACTGCCACTGTGCTGCCCAGCAACTTCACCAATTGCACCGCGGACATTTCTCGACGACCTGTCAGAATCCACCAGAACCCTGTACCGCTCAATAGAATGGCCAGTGCCAGCCAGCCGGTATACTTGGTCCACCATGCGATGCCCGCGCACAATCCGGCCAGTGCCATCGTCCGCACGGATCGGGATTGAAGCCCTTTCATTCCGATTCCCACCGCCACAGAGATCCAGAACAGCGCTGGAACATCCGTCATCGCCATCCGAGAAAACAGGATGTGAAAATCGCTGAGTCCCACAACATAAACAAGCAGCAGTCCTGCTGACTGGCCAAACATGGAACGGCCCAGCCACCACAGCAGCAGGATTGTCAGACTGCCCAGCACCATTGACGGCAGGAACGGTGCCACTGACGACAGGCCCGGGATCGCAGAAAGAATCTGAATGGTCTTCGGCAGCAGCGGAGGAGCATACAGATGACGCATCGGCCATGGCTGCCCGGCCTGACTGTCGTACCACGTGGAGGAGGCATAGACGCCTTCGTCGAAGTGTTCAATTGCCAGCTGATCAGCATGCAGACCGCGAAACGCAACTCCCAGCAGCAGCGCCATTCCTACCAGCAGCAATTCCTGTTTTGAATAACGTGGGGGCATTGAAAGCAGTGCGGTTTGTGATTGATGAAGCGGGGATCCTGGACGATGTGGCCGCGAAATTCCAGTGGCATCGATTACGTTCCACGTGGAACGCTCATGCCCCCTGGTCTGGCTCGCCTTCTTTGGCTTGCTTTGCCGCCTCGGATTCCTGCTCTTTGCGGACGACGTAGGCATACAGCCATTTGCCCCACACAAAATACTGCGCGACAAACAGCAGGCCCAGGACTGCCAGTGTCAGACCCAGCAGTCCGGCACCAGGGAACACCATCCCCAGCAATCCAAAGAATCCGCCGCCACAAGCGATGGTCAAAAACAGGGCCGCTGAAACCGTAGGTGGCTGGGTCGCGGCGGGCCGTTTCTGTGGAAGACGAGGAGTCATGGATCTGCCCACCGTCATTCACCGGAGGTTTCAAGGAACCCGCGTAGTGCTTCGTAGCGAAACTGCATTCCATCTTCCAGCGATTGACGAATGCTGGCCTCAGTCAATACGAATCCCATCATGCCTCCGGGAGGTTCAAATTCGACAAGGTCGGTCAACAAACAGGTGCCGTCGTCGTTGAGGACAATCGACTGGCGATGGACCCACATCCGCGTCGGCCCCTCGACCTGTTCGGCCAAGATTTCGGTTTCCCCGACTTCGACGTATCGGTGCTGGATTCGCTGTTTGAAGCCGAAGGCCGTAATCCGGAATTCAATAATGGCGTCAGCCGTTACCTGCTCCGGGGCCTCAAGTACCTCCAGCTCCAGATCCGGATCGCTGATCGATGGGATATTTGCGGTTGCCCCGAGATATTGTCGTAACGCTGCGGCGGAGCACCTGAGCGTTGTCGAGGCCTTGAATTCTGGCATGAACGTTAACCGGGAAAGTGTGTGACGGACCAGTAGATGATACCAGTGTACCGGATCGTCGACGCCCAAAGAAGTCCGTCAGATCGTTGTTCGATCGCAACTCCGCCCACTGCGTGCGGTGGCTGTCCGGGGTTGGACTGAGCGGAGCGAGGCAAATCCCGGGGCAGCTGCAACTCACACTACCACGCCGGCAATGGCGTGAAACATCACGTGTGACTTTGACTCGAAATCTTCTTCGCACTCTCAGACGGACCCGTTTCCGGGGCTCAGTCCAGCCCTCGGCCACCCGTTTGTTCACGTCCACGAGGGTGTCCGGGGTTGGACTGAGCGGAGCGAGGGAAACCCCGGTGCAGCTGTCTACGGCTTAGGCGATGCGACGATTTCCTGTTGCATCTGCAGCAGCGTTTCCGTGATCTTTCGCGATGCCGGCAGCTCAACATAATTTGTGCCCAGCCATGTCTCGTAGCCGCCGAGTTCATGCTGTTCGGGAGTGGGCAGGTATCCGTATGACCCGTTGGCCAGTTCAATGGTGAACGTGCGCGTGAACGGGCTGCGGTCCTTCAGCTCCAGACCGATCTCAACAAAGGTCTCAAACGGGATCGCGGATATTCCCAGATCGCCGATGCGAAACACCTGCAGCGCCACGTCGATGGTGTCCGGAGCGTTCTGCAGTTTGGCGATGCGGTCTGCGTAGATCAGTTCACGTCGGTGGCTGGTCGCGGTATCCGCCTTCGCCGCCTTGATCTTTGCGAAGTGATCGATGATCTGCTGAGTTGGCTTGCGAACCTGCAGAGTCAGATCTCTGTGCTGTGCCCCCAGAGATACCCACGACTGAAATGTGATCGACTGATGAGCATCGTACACGCGGTCGGCCACCTTCTGTGCGACCTCCTGCATCTTCTGATAGCGTTCTTTTCGCGGGGTGTTCTTCTTAGTGAAGTTGATGTTGTTGATGTCACCACTCGTTCCGTTGGACATGATGCCCACGAACGGAATGGTCTGGTCAGCTGCTCCCAGCTTGTCCTGGATGAACTTCGAAAAGTACCCGAAGTAATCGCCCGACACCTCGCCGGAGACTACTCCGCCGACGTAGTGCAGCGAGTAGTTCGCCAGCAAAGCGATGGGCCGACCGTCTGTGCTTTGCACAGAAATGAAGCTGACTTCCGGATCAATTGGCCCGGCGGGACGCACCAACGCTGCATTGCCACGAGGCGGATTCATCCGAACTGTGTCCACGCCGCCAAACGGATTGGTCCGCATGGCCGGGTCCGTGACGTGCCATCTGCGCCGGTTCCAGCTGATTCAGCGCGCGACGCACTCCGTCCGATATTCGGTTGGCAAGGAACGTCTGATAGTCCGTCAGTTCATCTTCCCAGATCACTTTGCTGGGGCCCCGTGCCGTGGTTGCGGAGTGAGTATGAGTCGACGCCATCAGCAGGTGCGAAGCCGGCAGGCCGGTGGCGGCATGGACCTGCTGCTTTGCCGCGTCGAACACTTCACGTGGAATGCCGACGTTGTCGCACAGCACGATCGCCAGCTTTGTGGTGCCATCATCCAGCACCAGACAGCGGGCAAACAGTTCGTCGTGAATATGCTTCGCCGGGATGGGAGTCCATCCGCCCACGACCAACTCCCCCAGTGGTGGCGTGATGTTACTGGTAGCCGCACCAGCGCGGAACACTTTTTCCTGCGGCTCTGCAAAAACAGTATTCCGGCAGGCAGCACTTACCAGAACCAGACAGACGACGGGCAATAGCTTTCGCACATGATGCTCCAGGCGATGAAACGCGAACGTGAATTTAACGCGTCGCATTGTCCTGGACCCAGCGTGCGTTTTGCAACCGTAGCGGATTGTATTGGGAACGACGCCGGATCGTGATTGCGGACCAGTGGGTGGCCGGAGGCTGGACTGAGTTTGCGAAGGAAAATTAAACCGGCACTGCCGGCGCCGGGGGTTTTAAGCGTTTCTCGCTCCAGCCACCCTTTGCAGTCGGAATTACTGCCGGGCACCGAAAGGTGCGTCGGCCAGTCACGGAGCGTCGGTGAACGCCTTTTCCACACCATCGCTGGACGATCGTTCTTCGGAACTCTCCGACGCCAGGGCCTCCATCACTGCATCAACGGTCAATGACATTCGAAAGCCGGTCCAGCGTATTCGGTGCATTCGCCCTTGCGTCGGTCGGACGGCGGATCGACACAGAACAGCGGGGTCGTTCCAGTCTCCGCCTCGAAGGGTGCGTTGTTCATTGGTGGAATCTCGAATGATCGGATCTGTGGCCAATGGGCCAGTCCTGTGTAGGTAGGCGTTCATTCCGGAACGGTCATGGACCCATTCCCAGACGTTGCCGTGAACGTCGTGCAGCCCGAACGGATTCGCCTGCAGCTCGCCGATGGCATGCGTTCGCTGTTCATTGTTCACGTCGAACCAACCGGCGCGAAGCAGATCTTCGTTCGTATTTCCGGACCAAAAACGCGTCGTCGTTCCTGCTTGGCATGAGAACTCCCAGCGAGCCTCCGTCGGCAGTCGGTAGCCGGTGCCACGCAGTGTCACGGTGTCCCCAACACCGGGGTGTGGCTGTCTTGCGTCGTAGTCGTTCTGAAGACCTGAATCGACTTCGACAGGACCTTCTTCACGCACGTAGGCAACGTCGAGTCCTTCCCGTTCGCTGAGTTGGTTGCAAAAATCGATGGCGTCGTCCCAACTGACCATTTCCACCGGAAATTTGTCCGTGGAAAGTCCAGCGACATTCACTTCGCCGGTTGCCCCGGTCGCAAACCACGATGGGTTGGTCCCGGTCACCTCGCGATAGACATCCTGACTAACCTCGTGAACACCCATGTAAAATGGCTGTGTGAGCACAACCGCGTGCTGAGGCTGCTCACCCTTCATCAGTCCTTCGTAGTAACCGCTGGTGGCGAACGGCAGGGACTCTTCAATCTCCGTCGAATCACCTGCTCCCATCATGAACTCGCCAGGTGGAACAGCCGAAACTTCAGGCCGATACTGTTGACGTACTCGACTGGCACGCCCAGATGCTTTGCCCAGGCCTGTTCGGCGCCGAAAGGTGCAACGGCTGGCGATGGAGGTTCAATAGGAATTACGGCTGTCACGCGAAATCCAATTGACGTATTTCGATGGTTGGGCTCACTCCAATAGCGGACCGCTGCACGGCAGAACTGGGGAGTGAAGAACCATCCACCACCTCGATAGACTCGATCGGTACCATCTACAGATCCCTGCGGATCAACGCTGGGGCTTTGCCCGTAATACTCTGCATCGAACGGATCGGCACACCATTCCCAAACGTTGCCGTGCATGTCGCGAAGGTTCCACGGATTTGGGGACAACTGACCGATGGGATTCGTCTGTGGATCGTTGCTGCTGTCCAGCCACGCGAACTCATGAAGTCCGTCCGGGCTGTCTCCACAGTGCCATGGCGTTGTGGAACCGGCACGGCACGCGTATTCCCACTGTGCCTCAGTTGGCAGGCGATATGTGATGCCTTCTTTCGTTGATAGCCACTCGCAGAAGGCGACCGCATCATTCCATGATACGTTCATCACCGGATGATTGTCTGTATGCGCGAACCCGGTACCGGAATTCCAGAGGAACGCGGGGTCCTGAACCAGCTGTGTACCCTGCAGACCGAATCCGCCCTGGCCGTCTTTCTGAGCATCCGTGACATACCCGGTGTCTTCCACGAAGGACCGAAACTGGCCCTGTGTGACCTCGCAAGTGCCCATCTGAAACGGTTGCGTAATGACGACTCGATGCTGAGGACCTTCGTTCTGCCAGAGGCGGGCGTTATCATCTGATCCTGCAACCATCTGCTGGATGTCTTCGTTGGTTGAGCCCATCAAAAACTCACCTGGCGGGATCAGGGCCAACTTCATTCCGATGGAGTTTTCTGTTTCGATCGGTACGCCCAGGCGCTTGGCCCAGGCCTGTTGATGGGTTTCGGCTTCTGCTGAAGTGAACGGTGCGATCGCCGATGGGGGGGCAGGAGGGATTGGCGTGTCAATTTGTTTCGACGTGGCCGAGGCTGGCAGCTCATTGTACGGCTCTCCCTTGGCCAGTCGCTCCTCCAGGGTCGGCAGGCCCTCGGCGGACCAGATGGTGAAGCTCTTGAACTCGGCTCTAACGGCATCGATAGTGGTGGCGACCGCGCCGAGAGCAAAGCGCCCCGGCGGTGCAAATTCCTCCAGAACAATCGGATCGCAAATGGCCACGTCGTTCGCGAAGATCTCGATCCGATTGCCGATGGCCACGACCAGAAGCTTGTTGAACTCTGCGCCTTTCTTCAGCGCGTTATGCCTGATTGTTTTGGCGTTCCGCGGCGGGCCGTCGTTCAGGATGGCCAGCTGCAAACCCTGCAGGCCGTTCAGATGGAAGCGGACGGAGACCTGGTTGGTCAAGGACGTGTAGTCGAGGAACCATTGGCAGCCCTTCGACTGGACACTGCCAACCACCTGGCAGGCGAAGTTCGCGTACGTCTTGTCATCGATCCATGCGGCCCGCACAAGACCGGGATCGGCGCTGATGAAACACGCGTCTAGTTCACGGCCAAACTCAAAGGCAGCCCCCTTGGCGGTTGGCCAGGTGTTGGCAAAGTCATGGCGGTACAGTTCCTTCGCCTGGCTCAAATCCGGCGCCGCGATCTCTCCCTGCCACAAAGCCTCCTCGGGCCAGGCAAACGTTTTCTCTGCGTCGCCTGCCTTCGCCTGTAGCGTGACCGTCGACTGTTCGGTGGCCGCTGATGGATCCTTGCCGGCCACGACCGCGGGCTCGAACTCCACCGTCACCGTTCTTTGGTCTTGGCCGCTCTGGATCTCGAACTTGTTCGTGGAGAGTTTCAGGCCGTTCTTCCCCTTGACCAGTTCAATCGTATACTCGCCGACCTTAAGCGATATTTCTTTCTTTTGCCTGGGGAAGAATAACGCCACTTCCGTACCGCCCGACTTAACAGAGATTTGCACGTCCGGATCGTCCGTCTTGATGATGAGCGTCCCGTGGGGGGTCTCCACCCGAAACACGATCTGCGCAATCCCGAGACCGACGAGAGCAATCATCAACAGGGCGACTGCGAATAGCCGCTTGCGAATTAACCGGGGTGCTGCCGACGTCGACGGTGCGATTCCGTTCTGCAAGTCGTGTTCATGACGAGCGAGTACTTCGGCCACTTCGGAGGCGGTTTGAAATCGGTTGTCCGGCGACTTCGACATCAGCTTTTCGATGACGGCAACCAGCCAGCCGGGCGTCTCGGGACTTATTTCGCTCAGTGAGGGGGCGGGTACGTCCGCTACCTGCCGCAGAATGGCAACGGCAGATTCTGCCGAAAACGCTGCCTGACCGGCACACATCGCGTACATCACACTGCCCAGACTGAACAGGTCAGACCGCACGTCAAGTTCCCGGCCGCTGGCCTGTTCGGGCGACATATACTGCGGTGTGCCTGCAATCACACCGGGACTGGTCAGCTGTGACGTGGCAGCTACTCGGGCCAGCCCGAAGTCTGTGATTTTTACATGCCATGTCGACAGTGGCCGCACGCCGCTTTCCTGGTCGTCGATCTTTTCCAGCAGGATATTCGCCGGTTTGATGTCGCGGTGAACCAGCCCCTGTTTGTGAGCGGCGACCAGTCCCAGAGCGATCTGGCAGGAAATACTGACGACTTCGGCCGCGGACGGTTTATCACGACCCCGCAAATACTCCTCCAGCGTTATGCCATCAACCAATTCCATCGCCAGGAATGGAATCCCGTCGATTTCTTCGACGCCGAAGATTCTAACCACGTTTTCGTGCTGAATTCCCGCGACCGCCTGAGCCTCACGCAGGAAGCGTTTGTGCGCATTGGCATCGTGAGACAGGTCGCAGGACAGGACTTTGAGTGCCACGTCCCGCCCGAGTCTGGTGTCGTGTGCTCGCACTACCAGCCCCATGCCGCCTCGCCCGATCACGGACCGCAGATGATATTGTCCCAGCACTCCGTCAGCCGGAAAATCGGCCAGCGGTCGCCCCGAGGTGGACTCACGCCATTCGTCCGCCCAGCTTTCGCGCGGTGCGATCTTGCCCGTCCACGTGTCGGACAATGACGACTGGTGTACAGTTTCGGTCTCTGCTGCGACGGCGGCAGCACGATCGAAATCTTCGATGGTCTGTATGACCAGTGAACGTAAGTCCTCAGCCCACTGCGGAAATCGTCGGGCATATTCTTCGGCCGTCGGGACCTGGCCACGAGCGTGCCGTCGTTCGACTTGCAGTTGCGCAAGCTCAAGCACCAGCAGCCGTTGCTGCGATTCAGGCACATCGGCGAC
>LWDU01031925.1_pt1 | contig 27251 bp, 21 predicted proteins | sample 727161 | NCBI WGS metagenome assembly LWDU01 (sample SAMN04566230, study PRJNA314399) | hydrothermal vent metagenome | isolation source: deep sea hydrothermal plume seawater | place: Mexico: Gulf of California, Guaymas Basin | collected 2004-07-11
ACTCGCCTGGCATCCAACCAACGGTACCTGAAACTCCATTACATAACACACCTGAATCGGGGAAATATCCACAATAGAAATACAACCCCCAGCGAGATAACCAAAACCCACCAAGCACAGCGAATAAATGACCAAATGAGAGCACATAATCATGGACAATTGAAATCGTTTGATGCCTGCGATACTGTACCTCAACAAAACCATAGGAAAAGAATACCATCAAACCAGCCCCAAGAGCAAGATACAGGAATTCCATGTCGCTATCGAGTTCACTTGTCATGAAACGCCCGATAGCGAAAGCAAGCGCAATCATTCCGCCAATAATTGAGAAAAGCATTCCCATTTTTGCACTGTCAACATCAACAATTTTAGAAATTGGAGATTCAACAGAAACTCCGGGGAAATATGTTGATTGTTCACTTGCAGTTGATTCAGTTGTTGCTTGTTTCCTGACTTTAGAAAAATCTCGAAACCTAGTCCTACCCTCTTCAGTACCCTGTGCCATGAAGGAGCATTGTACATACTTGCACATTAACTCTCACCCGACCACTAATGGTTTTCCTAGAATAAAAGTGAAAGACTACACCACCCACGCAGTGAGCGTGCAGGAAGTAAGAATTCGCTGGTCTGCCGAGACTGTAGCAAAATCAGAGTTCGCGGAACTACTGAAAATATGCTCAACTTTTGAAGTAGTGGCACATTTAGACGTCCAACCTGAAGGTGTGCGGCAACTAACTCGCTGTGAAATGAGAAATGGTGCTGACTTTAAATCAATTAATGATGTGTCTTTCCTCACCTTTGAGGGAATTATCCCTAAGCGAGGTGATGGGCCTGAAGCGATAGTCGTGATGAATCGCCATCCACTAGTAATCTCAGCCATCAGTTTTGACGACATTGCAGTCTATCCACCTTATTCTATATCTGATGAAGGAGTTGAAATCACTCTACGCGGCGTACCATCAGGAATTAGTCAATTCTTAGCCCAAGTAGACATTTTCTTGCCCCCTGACAAAGTGTCAGTTACAACTCACGAAGAACCCAAAAACGATGCTTTAGAATTGTTAGGTCAACGCCAATTAGAGGTGGTTCGTCAAGCGGTATTACTCGGTTATTACGATGAGCCGAAGAAAATATCCATGCGTGAACTCGCCACCCGCATTGGAATAGCGAGAAGCACTCTAGGTGAGCACCTTCACGGGGCTGAATCAACACTCATCAAATGGATTAGCGATGAGAACTGAAACGCCTCTCGGATGATGACTAGAAAGCCCCGGCGATTTAATTGAGTTAATCGTCATCAATCTCGTTTACTTATTCCTATTCAAATTCCTCTTCTTTAACTCCGAGAGCGAGGCTCTCAGTTGCACCAGTTCGAATGATTCCAATAATTCCCATTATTACAAAACTAATAGCAGCGAGGTAAATTACAGCAGTCACTTGGTCAATGAAGAAAGAACCACCATCAGTATCAAAGTTAGTCCAGTAGGTAAATTGTTTTTGATTATCCACGATTCCAGACTGCATCAACTCTACAGTTTCAGCATCAGCACCGCCACCTGATTCAATCTTGAAAATGACTTGCATATTATTCATGTCAGGGGAACTAGAAGCTTGCTCATCCATTGTTCTCATATCAATATAGAAATAACTTTCAGAAGCACCAGCAACGATAATTCTCGCAGTTGGTTGAACCTTCAATTCAACATCACCTGCAAAATATATTGGGACTGCACCAGGGAAAATATCCAGTGCAGAATGTGAATTAATCAACTTGCCTTGAATCAATCTCTCATTTCCATCAATGTGGCAAGTCCAAGTCTCAGTCAAAAGACCAAGATGATCACTATCTGCCTGCTGCATCGGCGAGCAAATCGCATAATCACCAAGATTCAACAAGTCACCTTCACCAGTGATGAACCCACCCGAAGTGCCAGCCAATGATTCGTTCGTAATCATCCCATATGTATCCGCTTCCATCTCGGGTGTACGCCAACCGAGGTATTCCGAACCGTCCTGTTCGAGAGTTTCTCCAGTATCACAATCGGGGTTTTCTCCGGTGCATACCTTGTACAGAGTGCCATCACCAGTTGAGACGCCATTTGGAGCATCTGCAGATATTGACCCGAAGAAGGTCTTGTTTGTCTCAAGAGATTGCCAGCCATAGGTCAAATCATTGGAATTACCTTCAAGCAAAGCCATCAAAGGGTCGCGCCAACCGAATAACCATTGGTCAACAGTGTGGGACACCCACTTGGTTGCACCGGGGTATCCTGTAGTTTCTTCACCAAACATACTACCAAGTAGATTTGGGATTTGAGTATTGAACATTAATTTATGTACGAAGTAACGAAGTGCTGCTGCACTATTCTCGTCTATATCGTATAATTGTGAAACTAACGAAGTATTCCACTCAAGTTCAACCCCGCCCGTTTCTGGAATCATAGTAGTAGGATTAACTGGCAATGTATGTCCAGTCGTTTCACCATAGAGGAATCCTACTACAGCATCAGTTGTGATACCCATTGGGCCATATAGAATGTTATCAACTTGTGAATAATTGAGAATAACATCATCACCTGAAACGCCGTATGTGTTCCCAATAAACGAACCCCACATTCCAGCAACATTGAGGCTAGCACTAGCAAAATATCCAGTTAAAGGGTCAGGCCCAGCAAACTGGGTATAGAGATATTCAGTGGAGTTCAATGTTCCTGAACCACCATTAAGAATCATCGGGTGGTTAGTAACCCCAAGCAACCAGTTGCCAGCATATTCTCCAATATAAGCCACATCAGAAATCCCAATATTATAGTCTAACATAATTGCAAATGGATTCTCAACGGCTGTGGATAATATGAGGCCAATACCCCACATAAGGCCACCAGAATCTGAAACTAGAATACCGCGTGGTGTACCTCCATCCATCCCCCAAAGTAGGTCATTTAGTGAATCATGGTTTGAAATCCTTGAACCAGATACTTCGTAGAATCGGTCTTCAACCTCGTCCATATCATCTGCCCAATTTGCATCCCCTCCACCTTTACTAGCAAAGACGCTCCCTACAAGAGCATACATTGCTTGATCACGCGCAAAGATTTCTGTAAAGTCAGGAATTGTCTCATTTTGCATAGCCAAATAACCAAACAAGGTTGCTCTAACCATAGATGGATTTTCTTCAGGACTAGACATCAAATCTGAAATTGAACTGCCTGGGTTACCAATCCCCATGAATACTGCTGGCCCCCACTTGCTGTCAAGCGAGATGCTTACTGATGAATCACCGGGATCAACTGCTTGTCGGAAGGCAAACTCAAGTCCATCAGAAAAATCTGGCTCATCCCAAGTATTGATAGTTAGTTCACTGCCATTAATTAGTGTCATGTTGTATGCTGCTGAGGCTTCTGAAGTAGCATTCCAAGTTGTATAAGCCTGCATTGCCATATTCTCACTAGCAACTTGTTCGTTAGAAAGAGTAGTAGCCAAATCAACTAATGTTGAATCTAATTCATTTGCTGTCCTCTGGCTTGGAACTCCCACCTCCATATCGTTTTCAATCATTCCAGCAGCAAATCCTGCTTGGGTCATGCTAGCAACAATACCAATGAAAGTTGAAGTTGCACCAACTCTTTGAGGCTCAAATAAAATATTGAGGTTTGTAATTTCTGTATCTGACGAAGTACCTCCAGCCCAAGTGAATTTATTGACTTGAGTGTAGGATATTGTCCCTTCTTCAGCATCGTGTTCAACCAAGGTTCTCTCTGCTGTTATCTCGTAAACCACCGGCCCAACTTGCTCAAACTGAGGCTCAGTGGTTGGATTTGCTCGAACATCAGCGGAATTCGTTATATTCCACGCGTAATATGAGCGCTCACTGGTAGAGGTCGCCCAATCATCATTCACTTCTGAGCAGTCATCGTTTGCACAAATTTCATCCTTTGTGTAAGTCTGAAAAGCCGATTGTACTGCACCATCTACTGCACCAGTTGCAACGGTTCCAACTACAGCCATATTGAAGCCTGCGAGCATCACCCCAACCACAATAAATACCATATTCTTGTTCGCCATGTATAACACCTAAACTGCTCGAGAACTGCTATTTGGGATGAACCTTACCTTTGAACAATTTAGTAAGTGCAGGGGAATCACATATTGCCTAAAGCCCTGCGTTGTCTTTTACACAGGAGGAGATGGCGTGAACAAACCCCCGCTTGTCTATCGCGTTATTCGTTGGCTTTGCCGCCAAATCAGTGCCTCATGGTTTCGTGAACATGGTATTGTTCATGAAGAGTGTATTCCTAAACAAGGAGGGGTCCTTTTTGCTGCTTGGCATCCAGCCTCTTTGATAGACCCGTTATTGATGCTTTCATTACTACCTGGACAAATGACTTTTGTTGCAAAACATACGCTATTCAAAACCCCTATCCTTGGTCATCTTATGCGTGGTGCTGGCGCAAAACCAATCTATAGAACGCAAGATGTATCTGGTTCAAACGATTCTAAAAAGGCCGCCACCGGAGGGAATACTGGACTTATCGATACACTCTCAGATGTACTTTGTGACGGCGGTTGGTGTGCCATTTATCCAGAAGGAATTTCACACCTAATGAGTCAACCGCAAAAGACCAAAACAGGGCCCGCACGAATAATGCTGAAAGCATTGGTCAAAGCCCGTGAAAGTGGTGAAGAACCACCCTCTTTAGTGCCGGTGGGTTTGCATTATTCGGATGCCAGTAAATTCCGAGAGCGAGCCCTAGTGTCAGTACATCAGCCGATGAGCATGCCACCACTACCTGGTGAAGAAAGAGCGCCTACTCCAAGCGAAGAGATGATTACAGAGTTTGGGGCTGATATCGCTGCTGATCGTGCATGGGTACATGCGGTAACCGAATCCCTAGGTACTGAGCTGCAGCGCAGTAGCCAAGGGCTTGACACATGGGAAGATCGCAAACTACTTTGGCGGACTCGTGGCTTACTTTCAGTACATCGGAATCGAATGCTCGGCCGGAAAACTGGAGCGACCTATGCAGAAGCAGTCATGGGTGCTAGACGCACCCGTGCCGCTTGGCTATGGTTATCTGAAAACAAACCAGAGCAAGCAGTCAACCTAAAGTCAAGAGTTAGCAACCACGCTCAAAAAATGGATAAATATCAGCTTAAGGAGCATGAATTGTACGACCGCGATAAAAGGCCTGGGACGATTGATTTAATTTCAGCCGTATTCCAGATAATCGGTTCTTGGATATTCATGGCAGGGCTCATCACTTGGGGTGCGTTAATCGGTTCGTGGCCACCATACCGTCTCTCTGCACCTATTGCAACTAGAATGTCCCTGAAAGAGAACCATACTCTTGGCACTCACAAAATTGTTGTGGGATTTGCGTTGCTTCCTATTTGGTGGGTTCTGGTTTCATTCCCTGTAGCCTTTTTGCTAGCGGCACCAGCTAGCCCACTTTGGGATCTGAATTTGTATGGTTTATTACCACTAATTCAGCCCTATGTGACAAAAATAAATTGGATATTATTGGCTTTCATCTTGATGCCTTTGTGGTCTGTAGCAGCAAGACTACATCTGCTCTTATGGAGCCGATCAGTACGTTCTATTGGCACATTAAAACAATGGAAAAGATTACGTCGAGGCGAAATCCCATGGGATGAACTAACTCAAGAACAGAAAAGTTTGGCCGAAACACTCAATGAAATTGGGCAGGGACTTGTACTCCCCAGTGACGATGATTGGATTGAACCAACTACAGGGAAAGAGGATTATGAATCAGTATATGTGCGAACATAAATTGACAATAAACCACGGCTAATGCATTCTAACATTAAGGCGAACTATCAAAGACGGGGGCGGACTCGTAAGTATGCCTACGGAGTAGGCACTGGGCTTTTGTCATGTCAAAGCAAAATCGTATCCCAATGTTGCCTCAAGCGGGCAAGCGTGAATGGATTGCTTCTGTCAATGAAAAAAAGGTCGTAGAATCAATTTCAAGTGATTCAATCCTCCTTGATGTATTACGTGACCAAATCGGCATGCTAGGCGTCAAGAGGGGTTGCGATATGGGTACTTGTGGATGTTGTGCCGTTCTTGTGGACGGCGAACCAAGGCTCTCTTGTCTGACACTCACAAGTGAAGTTGAGGGGTGCGATATAACCACTGTTGAAGGGATCGCTGATGGCCACCACCTCTCACCTATCCAAGAAACTTTTACCACATATGGTGGTAGTCAATGTGGATTCTGCAGCCCTGGTTTCTTAATTGTGATAACCGCACTTCTAGAAGAAAATGACAACCCTTCTGAGGCTGAAATAAAGACTGCAATCGAAGGCAACCTTTGCCGCTGTACTGGCTATCAACCAATTATTGAATCAATTCAAGCTGCTGCTGAATTACTTCGCAGTGGGAAATCAACCTCAAACCCCACCTCTCCACACTCTGACCCACATCCCGGTTTCATGGGAGATGACGCTTAGTTAGGTGATACTTACATGACTGACGAAGAGGAAATGGTTGGCTACAAACAGCAACCGGGTAAAATACCATTCTCCCGCCCCGGAAGTGGGGGTAAAGACCAATTTAGTGCTCTCCAAGATGATGAAATGATACCTGAGGGACAAGGAGGAAAGTTATCTCAACCCTGGGGGAAACATCGCCACGATGAACTAGTCACTAGTACCTCTATTGGCAATCGAACCCCACTGATAGATGGGTGCTACAAAGTGACAGGGCAAGCAAAATATGGAGATGACATTCGCTTAAGCAACGAATTGATTGGCAAAATTTTGCGCTCACCACACCATTTTGCCCGCATCAAATCAATTGACACCTCTGCAGCAGAAGCACTGGATGGAGTCATTGCTATCGCAACAGGTGCTGATGCAAGCAATACATTCGGTGTTCTGCCAGTGACCAAGGATGAACACGCCTTAGCAGTCAGTTTAGTACGCCATGTTGGTGATTTAGTAGCTGCTGTCGCAGCCGAAGATGAAGCGACTGCACTTCAAGCACTGCAACTCATTGAAGTTGAATATGAGATATTAGACAGCATTCACGATATGAAAGATGGATTAGAAGATAGTGAAAACCCAATCCATGACCGCGGGAAATATCACATTGGTGAAGCGAATATCCAAAAACGGGTTTTCCAAGAGTTTGGTGAAGTCGAAAAAATGATTGATAATGCAGAAGCATCCCACCACTCAAATTGGATTTTTGGTGGTGTCAATCACGGCTTTACAGAACCACATGCCACGGTTGCAAACTGGGACCCAAGAGGTCGCCTCACTGTCTACACACCACAACAAGTCCCACACTATTTGCATCGATCACTTGCGGATGTCCTAGAAATTCCGATGCATCAAATAAATGTCTATAGAACGTTTGTAGGTGGTGGATTTGGTGGCAAGTCTGACCCGTTTCCTCACGAGATGTGTGCCGCGATATTAGCACGTAAATCGGGGCGCCCTGTAAGAATCACATTTGACAGAGAAGAGGTTTTCTTGACTAATCGTGGTAGACACCCTTCACACATTGAAATGAATCTTCACGCTGATTCACAGGGGAGACTCTGTGGAGTTGAAACTGATGCTTTGATTGATGGCGGTGCATTCGCTTCATTCGGCCACGTTACAACCTACTACAACGGTGTTCTTCACACCGCCCCATACGAGATTGGAGCATTCCATTACACTGGGGCTAGAGTTTGGACAAACAAACCTGCAAGTGGCGCCATGCGCGGTCATGGTGCTGTTAACTCACGTTGTGCCTTTGAAGTTGGATTAGATGACCTCTCAGACAAACTCCAGGTTGACCCGATGACCTTCCGTTTAGCCAATTTGCTACCACCACTTAGTGCAACGATTACAGGCTTTAGAATCACTAGTACTGGGATGAGAGAATGTCTAGAAAAAGTTCGTAAAGCATCTAATTGGGATGATAGATTTCGCAAACTACCATTAGGACACGGTATCGGAGTGGGCTGTGGATTCTTCATTTCCGGAAGTGGGTTGCCAATCCATTGGGACCCTAACAAGTTCCCTCACGCTACAGTTCATCTGAAAATTGACATGGATGGCGGGGTCACTATCCACACTGGGGCAGCAGATATTGGACAAGGTTCAGACACTGTTGTTGCTCAATCTGTAGCCGAAGTATTGGGGCTCCCATTAGACATGATACGAGTTCGCTCTCAAGAAACAGACACTGCACCTGTTGATCTTGGCTCATATTCAAGCAGAGTGACATTTATGAACGCTAATGCGGCAATCTCAGCATCAATGAAAATCCGTCAAGAATTGCTTGATGCAACCGCTGATATTACCGGTGCTGACCCTGCAAAATTGGTGATTGGTGACCGTCGTATTTACGATAAAAGAGATCCTGCTGTCGGTGTCTCTTATCTTGAAGCACTTCACAAAGCACAGGAAGAGCGAGGAGCACTCGTTGCGTCAGGAGCATATCGGACACCTCCAATGGGTAGAGCACACAAAGGGGCTGCAGCAGGATTAGCTCCCGCTTACTCATTTTCAGCGTATGTCGCGGAGGTGAAAGTCGATGTTGAAACCGGACAAACCAGTGTCATCAATGTCTGGGCTGCACACGACTGCGGAAAAGCCCTGAATCCTTTGGCAGTTGAAGGACAAATAATTGGCAGTTGCCATATGGGCTTGGGTCAAGTGCTATCTGAAGAAATGGTATATGGCAGAACTGGACATTTACTGAACGGAAATCTCCTAGATTACAAGATACCAACAGTTCATGAAATGCCAAAGGTGTTCCCAATCATTGTCGAGAGTAATGACCCAGAAGGACCATTTGGGGCAAAAGAAGCCGGCGAAGGGCCGCTACTACCAATTCTACCTGCAGTCTGTAATGCGGTATACGATGCAATTGGTGTAAGAGTGGATGAACTCCCCATAACACCTGATAGAATGCATAGAAATATCGAAAAATTATGTCGGGCACAGGGTATCTCCGACTCACTAGAATTAGAAACACCTACACTCAAACTCTCACCACTACAAGAGTTACTCGCAAACCGTGCTGAAGAACATGAAAAACGTGACATCGCTAGACGAAACAACGATGATATCGAACCATACCATAATGGTGCCTTGTTTGGATTTACAGCCACACTACCTGCAGATGAACAATCCGAGGATTGGAAAGTTTCTGTAATCCCGTCTCAAGAGTATATCGACAATCCTAGATTAGCAGGTTCGGCGTGGAAACACATTGAGCGAAGGCACCGAGGTGATGATGCATGAAAATGCCTCCATTTGAGTTACTAATGCCAACCAGCCTTGAGCAGGCTTTGGAATTGGCTGACGGCTTTGTTGCAGCCGGTGAAGAATTTGATTGGATCGCTGGCGGCACTGATTTGATTCCAAATTACAAATGGCATCTTAATCCAAAAGCAAATGTTATCTCACTTGCAAAAGTTGCTGAAATGAGTGAATTATCTTCAACTCATATTGGCGGGATGGTTCGATTACACGATTTATCAGAGAGTAAAATCACACATCCATTACTCAAGGACGCGGCTGGAAGCATTGCTTCAGTAATGATTCGACGGTCAGGTACAGTCGGAGGCAATATCTGTTTGGACACACGATGTTACTGGTTCAACCAATCAGAGGATTGGCGTGAATCTATTGAGTGGTGTCACAAATGTGAATGTGGTACGGATGCTGATTGCCGTGTTATCGCTAACCAGAACACGTTGTGTGTTGCAACTTATCAGGCTGATTTAGCTCCCGCTTTACTATGTCTAAATGCAACAATTCATCTCGCTTCCTCAAAAGGAAAAAGAGAGATGCTTCTATCCAATTTCTTTGAGTTGGATGGCATGACGAGAAATGTTTTGCAACCTGGTGAATTAGTAACCCACATTACTTTACCACCTGAAAGTTCAGAATTGATTGGCTGTTATCACAAGTTAACATTACGAGAGTCTTGGGATTTCCCAGAAGCAGGAATCGCTGCTGCATGGAAACTTAATGGGAAGGAAATATCTGCTCTCAAAGTTGCTTCCACCGGACTAGAATCTATTCCACGCGTTCATGACGAAGAAGTTGCGGCGGTTCTTCCGGATTGGAGTGGAAAAGAAAGTATTGAAATTCTTTCTGAAGCGCTGAGAAAATCAATAAAACCAGTCAATAACACCGGTTTAAAGCCAAATTATCGTCGCAAAATGGTAAAAGTTCTAGCGCGCCGATGCTTGAATCAAATAATGCATAAGTAAGCGACGGTTTCAACAATGAGGAGTGTGTCGAAGTGAATGTGCGAGCCAAACTACTGACCCTCTTACTGGTGCTTGCGATGTTGCCTTTCTCGGTCACAGCACAAGATGACCCACCAGATATTCCGGCTGGGTGGGAAATAGGTATTGATACACCACAGGACACTGAACCTATCTTTGATATTGGGTTAGATGGAGAAGTAAGCGTGAAATTTTGGATTGATAATCAAAATATGGTTTCAATAAATCTTGACATTGAATTTGACATACCATTTGATGGCTCAGTCAATGGCCCTGAAACAGTAGAAGTCAGTGCTCAAACCAATAAATCGTTTGATTTTACAATCAACCAAATTGATGTAGCGGCATTCGCCGCTAGCCAAAGTGACCGCTTCATAGTAACTGGAACGGTCACAGCATATAGTAGTGTAATCCCAGTCCTTAATGGCGATTCAAAAGATGGTGAAGGAAATATCACAATACCAATGGTTGTTGATTTAACCATTGATTTATCTGAATCCAATGGGCCTCTGAATGCTGGCACAACAAGTTCACTAGAAGTAATTGTAAGCAACCAGGGAAATGCAGTTGATTCGGTTTACAAAGTGACTGTCACTGATTCTTGCCCTCTCTTAGAAGTTGGAGGAGCTGAAGAACTAGAAAGCATCGCTATTGAGATGGGGGACAACCTTACTCAAATACTCAATATTTCAACCTCTGACAGTCACCCGACGAAAAACTGCGTGATTGAAATTTCAATTCAATCAAGAGGTGATGTTGATGCTGGGAGATCACAAACTGCTGACTCAGATGAAAGTACACTCAGTATTGTTGAAGACCGCGGCGGGAATTCCGAAGGAGGCGACACATCTGACAACAATGATGGGACATCAAATGATGGAGATGTTGTGTCACAGAATTGGACACCAATATGGCCGGGAGCGGCGATTTTTGCTCTTTCCATAGGTGCATTAACCCGTAGAAAAAAATGATAGGAAAATTATCACTTTTTCCTACTCTTATGCAGCATATTAGTAAATGATACGCAACACCTTTGTTTGAAACTACTACAAACGCGCTACTCTAACAGCCCCAACCTATATTTGGGAAACTTAATTCCAAGAATTAGCAATCGTAGGCTCAGGCCTGTTCAACCACAAGGAAGTGACTGGGAAATGGCAACAAATGATGATGGCCCAAAGCACTTTGGAACCATCATTGGGGCAACCTTTGCAATCCTAATTATTGTGATGATGTTATCAATGACATTAGTCACTGCAAACAAAGAAACTTACTATTCTGCATATGTCACTGAGGCTAGTGATGAGAAAACGCAATTGGCACAGGTCACAGACATGCGAGCCAGTCTTGGAGGGGATTCTGGTGGAGAAGGATACAAGATTCGTAACACACTTTCCACACCAATGTTAGTCAATGACTGGGAAGAACCACATCGTACATTGTTAGTAATTGCTGGTACTGAAAAACCAATTGATGAGACTGAAGCAACTGCGATTCATCACTTCGTGACTGAACTTGGTGGCAAGGTAATCGTTGCGACCGATGGCAAAAATGCAAACCGGCTTGCAGTTAAGTTTGGGGTCACCTACTTTGGTGACGATCTCCTTGATGAAAGCCAAAGTTGGCAGACCTATGATGATGATGGTGTTGCTGGAATGAAAAACCCCACAAATGTTTGGGGTATTTCAGCCATAAGAAATGATATTGTTTCAGGAGAACAATTCGGAATGACCCCGATAGGTTGTAGCGACACAATGCTCAATGAAAGAAGTGATGATCTTGACCATTGCCGTATGCCTGTAATGTTCAAGGCACCTACAGCAATGCGGTGGGAAGCGCTACCCAGTGATGTCACAGGTAGTGACGATTATGTCAAGAGAGATGTGAATGTTCTATCAAAAGCAAGTGAAGGGTCTTGTATTGACCGAATAGGTTCAAATTCCTGTGACGACCAAGATAACCCGATAAGTAACCTATCTCTTATCCTTAGAATGGACTACCCTGATGTTGAAGTCCTTGATGAGCGAAAGATCCCCGGAAAAGATGGGGCTTCATTCGGCTCCCTAAAAGCCACTGGTTCAATCGTTTTCATTGCTGATGATGAAGTGATTTCAAACAGATTTTGGTCTGCATCTAAAGCAGCTGAAACTGATGTCCGTCAAGACTGTAACACCGAGGAAACTTCCTGTTGGCAACGCCACCTTGAAGGAGATAATGGCTGGAAAGGTAATGACGCCTATTTCAAAGCACTAATTTATGATATGATGGAATTTGACAACGAAATGTTGCCATTCAGTATCAAACTAAAGATGGAAGAATTCAGAGTTGTATTTGATGAGAGTCGCCACGTAACTGGCTCTATTTCCAACCCATTCACAGAAACTATGAGTACCATTGTCCTACTCACATCAGATAGTTTCCTAAAGTGGCTAATCGTACTCAATCTCTTACTACTGTTACTTGTGGCCATTATGGTTGTACCAGAAAAGGAAAATTGGCGACACGTTTTCGATTTGACTAGATTTAGAGAACGGCCAGACAAAATCGACCCTAGCACTTACAAGCAGAGAATGCGAGAGGCGCTGATGACAAAGATCAGAGTTTTCTATGATTTAACGCGTGACGAGATGGCAATAAAGACCCCAGCCGAAATTCAATCAATGATAGGAGACCCACGATTAGTGGAGTTAGCCTACTCGCAAAATGTATCTTATTCCCCTGAAAAACAGCGCGAATTACTTCAGACAATTCGCCGATGGGGTAAAAAGTAAAACACTGATGAGAAGAAAATGGAGAGATGAAAAATGGTACAAGCACCACCCCCCCCGCCCGGAACGAACCCAGCCACTGGAGGCGCAGCAGCGCCACCACCACCAGCAGCAGCACCAGCCGCACCAGCGGTTCAAGCAGCAGCCGCACCAGCGGCACCTAAACACCAAAGTAGCCCTGAAGTGAAAGAACGACTAGCAGCCGTAGCCGCTATTGGACAAGCAATTAGTGCTGAAGTCCAAAAAGTAATTATCGGTAAGGCGCACGTGATTGACAATGTTCTTGTCAACATCCTTGCAAACGGTAACCTACTTTTCGAAGATTATCCTGGTCTAGCTAAGACTTTGATGACGAACACTTTCGCTGACGCACTTGGTTGTGACTTCAAGCGTGTTTCGTTTACTCCGGATTTGCTACCTGCAGATATTACTGGAACTAACATTTACGATGCAAAGAAGGGAGAATTTACCTTCAAGCCTGGTCCAATCTTCTGTAACCTATTACTTTCTGACGAGATTAACCGTGCTCCACCTAAGACTCAAGCTGCTTTGCTTGAGGCTATGCAGGAAAAGCAAGTGACCATTGGTACTGTGACTCACAAGTTGCCAGCACCGTTCCTAACAATGGCTACACAGAACCCTGTGGAGCAAGAAGGAACTTACCCACTACCTGAAGCACAACTTGACCGATTCATGTTCAAGATGAGCGTTGGATACCCAGACCGTGCAGATGAAGACGAGATTCTTGCCCGCCGTATTCAGAGAAAGAAAGATGCGGTTGATGTTGAAGTTATTACTGACCCGCAGCGTGTGATTGCAATGCAGCAAGCGATTGAAGATGTCTATGTTGACCCAGCAATACGCATGTACATGGTTGAATGTGTAGCCCGCACTCGCGAGGATCCAAGAGTTCTAGTCGGTGCCTCACCAAGAGGTTCACAAGCACTACTCAAGACCGGTCGAGCCGCAGCAGCAATGCGCGGACGAGACTTCGTAACACCTGATGATGTGAAGTCAGTTGCAGTTCTTGCATTGGCACACAGACTAATTCTAAAGCCTGAGCACCAAATTAAGGGTCTTGAGACTGATGAAGTTATTCAGACAATTCTTGGACAGGTACCTGTCCCAACTGTCTGAGTGATTAAAAACTCAGATATGCGGAATTAAGGGGGATAGTTGAATGGCATGGAGCCGTAAATCAGCAATGTTTGGCAGTTTAGCGATAGCGCTATACCTGCTGGGCTTGACTTTGCGAAACCATCAACTGGTAACTGTTGCAGTCGTTCTACTGTCCTTTTTGACTTGGGCGGCCCTTCGCGCCGCACACGCAGATGTATCAGCGAGTGGCCGACGAATGGATGAGCGTACTGATGAAGAAGCAGGGGCTTCTCTCAGCCGCTTAGAAGCAATGCGTAAACTCAGTGCAGCACGAGTGTTTGAAGATGGGACAGTTGATGTCACTCTCAAAGTACAGAATATGTCACCTCTCTCCAAAGTATTGGAAGTTAGAGATAGCCTACCTGAAGTGATGAGAATCAAAGAGGGAGCTAACTACATTCTGATGGAACTTGGTCCACGCCGTGAAACTGTCATTGAATATACCGTTGAATGCCCGCTTCGTGGATTCTATACTGTTGGTCCTGTCTGTATCCGCATTCAAGATTCATTCGGACTCTTCCACAAGGAAAAGGAATTACACGTCTATGACGACTTCCTCGTGTTCCCTAAGACAGAGGACCTAAAGGACGCATTTGTCAAGAGTAAGGTGCCCAAGATTTTCACTGGTGCAGTAAACATCCGCCAGCCTGGACCTGGTTCTGAATTCTACAATCTGCGTGAGTACATCGCTGGTGACCCAATGAAATCGATCAACTGGCCTGCTTATGGTAGGACTGGAAAATTGATGGTGAACGAACGTGAACGTGATGCGGTAAGTGATATCATCTTAATCCTAGATAGTCGAGCTGTCTCTGAAACAGGACCTGTTAGCAGGAACTCTTTGGTTTACGGAACTCGTGCCGCCGCTTCATTAGCATCCTTCTTCCTTTCAAGAAGAGATTCTGTCGGACTAGTTTCATACGCTGACGAAATTATCAGCGTTGACCGTGACACAGGCAAGAAACAACTGTATGTTATTCTAACAAAATTAGCAGGGGCTATGGCAAGAGGTTCTACACCATTACAAGTGGTAACAAACCGAATTCTCCCTCATATTAACAAAGGAAGTCCAATCATTATTCTATCATGCTTAGAAGATGACAGTACCATCGTCAATGCAGTTCGTGATCTTCGCGCCCGTGACTTTGACACTACAATCCTCACCCCATCAAGCCTTGAGTTTGAATTTGATGCTCGACGTCTTGATAGAACTGGGTACGAGGTTCTCAAGACTGAGCGTGATATTCTCATCAGCGAGTTGCGTGGACTCGGTGCTTTCGTGATGGACTGGGAGCCTGATATGTTGCTCTCTACCGCTCTAGCAGGGGCAAGAGGATTCTAGGTGGTTTAGATGGTTCAGAAAGGAGCAAGCAGTGATACCAGCCACCTATACGATGGAAAGGTTGTCCGTTCCTCAGCCCCAAGCCGCAAAGCCTTGGCAGCAAAGATGACTGGTTCAGCCAATACAATCCCCAAGGACGCTATTCCTGAAGTTCATATCCCATCCTTCGTTGAAAGTCTATTTGGCGGACCTTTGGTACCAAAAATGAAATTCCTTCCAGCAGATAAAATGGTTCAAACGTTGCAAATGGCTGCTGGCGCAGTAATGATAATGCTAGGTGTTCTCACTTACATAGTCACACCAGTATCAGGAACAGCATGGTTTTGGTTTGGGGAAACCATCGGCGTTGAAGTGCTTGGTTTGGCAATTCATTTACTACTAGTACTCGGCGCAATTGGATGTGGGTTTTGGGGGATTATTTCAAGAGATTCAAGATTCCTACTTATCTCATATGTATTGTTCATCATTGTATCATTCCGGTTTGCAGCCAGCAAAGTAAGTTTTGAATGGCTTTCATTTAATGATGATGAACTACTACAAAAAATTGCATTAGTTGCTTACGCTGTATTATTGGTAATGTACATTGAATTGACCAATGGTGTAATCCGCTTTTCAATGTTAGATACCAGTATTAGAACTGGTGAAGTGTATGTGATGAATGTCAAGAAAGTCTTGACTAAGTATCACATTAGTCTAGTAATCACTCCAATAATTGCTGCAATAGTAGCAATTACCACATTATTATTCAAAGATGTAATATCAGGTTTTGTCGGGATATTTTCTGAAGTCTCTGCTTTAAGACTAGAGGAAAGTGTTGAACTTGAGAGCGTATATGGGGTCGCTTTGGGAACTATGATTGTATTCTCGTTAGTTGCAATCGTGTTCGTTGCCGATATCCCTGGACGCTACCAGAAAATGCGTGAAGGCGGCAGTAGCGAATAACTGACTGATTCTCACGGGATAAGAAGATCAAAGTTTTTTGCAATTGTAATCAAGGCTTCTTGAGTCTGGCTATTCAAAACAGTGTAATGTAATGCATTGTCTCTCTTACCCTCATCTAAATGAGTTAATTCCAAATCAGATTGTCGAGCAAATTCTTCAATCTCTGAACTAATTGAAAAATTACTACCTATTGACTCACCGACAAGACATAGGATTGAAATTGTATCACCTTGATTTGGTGTAGGTAAGCCTGGACTTTCTGAAAGTAGTCGTATTGCAAGGGAGGCGACTCTCTCTGAAACTAAAAATCGTGCCTCGTTTGGTCTTGCGCGAAGTGACCAAACGCGAACGTGGGCACGGTCTAACAAAATCGTAGCATCTGCAACAACTTTAGCAACTGACATCACCCCTGACAATCTCATAGTCAATGGAACAAGATGTGGGAGACATCCTATTGCACGTACTCTTGGCACCCCAGTTGCTATTGAAGGACCTATACAACTACCTAAATTACTCGGGTCATGCAAAGGCCTCAACCGCAAAGGTATCCCTTCTTTTCTAAGTGGCTCTACCGCAAATGGATGTAATACCGGTTCACTAAACAACGCTAACTCTTGAGCCTCGGTGTATGATAAATATGGGAGATTACGAGACGGTATCGCCCACCTAGGAGATAGAGCCAGTACCCCAGAAACATCTCTCCAAATGGTTACTTCTGACGCATTCAAGACCGCTGCAAGAGAGGTCGCGGTCAAGTCAGAACCACCTCTTGCAAGAAGAGCTGGCACCTCATCATACATACCATACCAACCAGTCACCACTATCACAGGTACATCTGGAAGATTAAGCGATTCAATGGTTGAATTGATGTCGATAACAGATTCCCCCTTGACTTTGTGAATCTTGATTCCAAATTCTTCAGACCATACTGGTTTACTATCAATCCCACACGCTCCAACTGCTGCAGAAACTGCAACACTGCTCATCTGTTCACCAGCAATTTGCGCCCTGACTCGTGACGGCTCTGATGGATTTTCACAATTATCTAAGAGGGCGTCCGAAAGTGCTGATAAGGCGTCCTGAAACTTGTAATAATATGCATCATTAACTAATGCTGGTGACATCTCTAGATGCATCATTTCAATAGAAGCCACAAAAGCAGGTATTGAATCTCTTTCATTCCTCTCCAATCTCTCAAGTATACGGTCTGTAACCCCGTGCAATGCTGAAACTACAATTACAGTTTTTTCACAAGTTGATTCTACTATTCTCTGAACCACTGCTTCTAGATCATTAGACTCCTTTAGACAAGAACCACCGAATTTGAATATTTTCACTTCACTCACTAGACCACCCCCCTTGTATAGATAGGTCGGATAAAACTAGACGCGCTGAAGATTCTACTACTGCAACTGCACGTGGAGCAATTACGGGGTCATGCCTTCCAAGAACAACAAGTTCCTCATCTTCACCTGATACTACGTTGAGAGTTTTCTGAGATTGTGAGATGCTGCTTGGTGGTTTGAAATGAACCATTACGAAAAGGTCCCCACCTGTGGCCATCCCGCCAAGTGCGCCATCAGGGCGTATCCCGGTGGGTTTTGGGCCATCATCTCCCTCACTCCATGTATCATTATGTTCACTACCGCGCATTTGACTGGCTTTGGTGCCGCGGCCAAATTCAACTGCTCTTGCAGCAGGAATTGCCATCAGAGCTTTTGCTAATGCTGGTTCAATCCCATCATACCATGGTTGACCAAATCCTAGAGGAAGTCCTGAAATTCTCAATTCTACTGAACTTCCTATTGAGTCACGCTCTGAACGCATTTTCTCAACTAGCGCCACCATCTTTTTTGCCGCATCTTTGTCACGGCAGCGTGTTCTTTCCCATTCTGTCCCTTTGCCAGTTGGAAGCATCTCTATCCCAGCAGATAATACTTCACCAATAGAATGGACATGTGCTTCAACCTGCCAATCTGAGTTTTCTTCAATTGGCCTGCAGAGATTAGCAGCGGCAACCAATCCTGCTGTAAGCCGAGCGCTATTGCCGCCGCCTCCACGCAAGTCAGCATGCCCTTTGCTACGAACCAATTCAGGGAGGTCAGCGTGACCTGGACGGGGCTGGTTCGGGAGAAATGAATAATCTGATGACCTCGCATCTTTATTGGCAATTACTAACAAAATCGGCCATCCGGTAGTGAATCCTTCATTTATGCCACTGAGAATGTGGCATTCATCATCTTCACGCCGTTTGGAAGCTAATTGACCACCAGGGCGCCTTCTGGATAAATCGTCAGCCAAAGATTCTGCATCAATCTTGATGCCAGGCGGAATCCCTTCAACTAGTGCGCCAACTACCAAACCATGGCTTTCACCAAATAAGGTTACAGCCAATGTGTCGCCCAAGCGCATAGACAGGAACCCACCACCTCAACTATTCAACCCAGAAATCAGTTACGATCGTTTTGTGCCCACGTTGCTCAGTAAGTTGTACAATACGTCTCAAAGTTATTTCACTATGTATAGGAATTACGGCAGCAATTGCAGGGCCCGAGCCAGTTATACCTGCGCCACGCGCACCCCACACTAGCAAATCATTTGCTAATCTACGGCCTTTGGCATCCCCTAATGCATTAGCCGTGGCCCTTCCATTCTCGGTAAGCGCAACAAGAAGAGAACCTTGCTCCATTGCCCCTATTGCTTTCTCGAATTGTGCAGCCATCTGAGAAAATCTCTCAGGGTCAGGTAATAACTCACGCTCACCACGAGGTATGATGAGGATTTTCCAGTCATCGGGGTCAACGAATTCACCTTCTAATATCACTCCTTCAGCCGCTGGTAAATTTGGATTTACGATTTTCCATCCCGGCTCAACAGCAGCCCATGAATCGTCAACGCTACCTGTAAATGATACACCAGCAGCCAACTGAGCTCTAGATGCCAAATCAACAATGTCAGTATTTGCCAATTCGATTTTTGTAGCATCCATCAAAGACCTGATTGCAGCGACAGCAATTGCTGCAGAACTTTTCAATCCTATCCCCATTGGAACAGTACTACGTACTTGCCAGAAAAGTTCGTCGGCCGGCTTCTCTAATCCAGCCTCAACCCAAACATCAACAACCGCATCCAACACACCATTTGGGTCTTCAACATCTTTACCAGGCTTGTCATCTCTCAATCGGACTTTTGTTGACAAATTTACTCCAATTGAACAACCATAGCCTGCGCCAAGAGCATGAAGGAGACTGACGCCCCCATGACCTTCACCTTGACCTATGACACCCATTCACTTTTCCTCCACATCTCCACTGATTGCTTGACCAATATGTCGCCCTGCCGTAGCGGCAGCACCGAGGATATTCATCCCCGCCTCAAGGTGCGTGACGGAGACTGTCTTTTCAAGTTTTAACACGAGCCTAACGGTCTCAGCCTGTTGTAAGAACAGTTGACCTTCACCAAACTGGTCATTTTTGAAGCGAACTAACAGTAGTGGCCTAGGCTCAATTTTCAAGCGACCTACAGCAACCGCCCTTGAGCCAACAGGAGAAACTACCAACACTTCATCACCAGCCACTAATTCTGAAAGGTATTTCGTTGAACCATCAGCCATGAAAATATACGAGTGAACTGGCCCGGCATTAACCCTGAAGGGACGTGGTGGGACAAATTGAGATGACAATGTTTCACCATGTACGAGAACTAAAAGTGCGGCGCTAGAACCAACTAACACACCTTCACCAACCTCTAGCATTTGCACTAAATCTACACAAACTCGGTCACCCATCCCACCTGTTTCAACGCTCATAACCTGTAATTCAACAAGTTCAGGGGATTCCATCATCACCACCGAACTTGATTCATTGACATCACCCCAATCTGATAAGCGTTGAGCCGCAAGTTCTTGAGCAACTCGCCAAATATCATCATCATCTGGAAGGATGAGTGCGTCAACACCTCTCTGGAGTGCGAATGTTGCCCCTTGTAATTGATCTGAGTTTGAGATTGCAGCCGCTAATTTAGTGGTAGTTTGGTCAGCCGCTGCAACCAAGTTTTCAAGTGGAATCATCTTCCAATCAGGGCAGTCAATGAGCAACCATTCGGCTAAGCCAACGAATTCTAATGCCGCTGCTTGACCTTCATCATTTTCAATTTGAATGAAAGCGCCGATAGTTCTGCCATCACTATCAATGACTGCACCATCATCAACCTGATATCTTCTAATTTCACTTTCATCACCAGCCCAATTGGGGAAGGAATCATCCTTTGTGCTGATCAAAGCGTCTGCAGGATGTTCCCCTACACCATCTTTAGAAGAAAGCCATAATTCCACAAAAAACACCTCAGTTATTACCGAATTTCCCAAGACTATCTCTGAAAGATTCCACCAAATCTTCTAAGTCATCTGCTTCATCTGAATCAAATTTGAAGCGCCCATCAGCATCCCACGGTATTCCATGAACCACCTCTACAATCTCAGCGACTCTAGCCGCTGGGTCTGAATCAGAGAAAATTTGTCTACCCATACAAACTCCAGCAGCCCCTGCTGCCATTGCGGCTCTAACAGTTCGGACTACTGCTTTGAAGTCATTTTGTTTAGGACCTCCTGATACTAACACTGGAATCGGGACTGAAGATGTAACCTGTTGAAATGACTCAATTGAGCCAGTCCAAGGTACTTTGACGACATCACAACCCAATTCCCAACCAATTCTTGCTGCGTGAGCCACGGCCTCGGTTTCATCACCTTCCAAGACATTCAAGTGTGGCCCACGTGGGTAAATCATACCCAAAAGAGGAACACCCAAAAAGTGACATTCATCAGAAACTGATGCTAGAAACTCAAGCATTTCCCCTTCATTTTTATTACCAAGATTTACTTGAACACTCACACCAACTGCTCCCCTCTCTAGCGCCGAAACAACAACATTGCTCGGCTCACCAGCTAGCACTTTGAAATCTGATTTCTCCCCTCCATGCCTAGTAGATACTGAAAGGTGGAGAATCCAGCCACCACGCCAATTTTCTCTAGTATCTGATTGATGATGTGAAAGAGGGCCACGATGTGAAAGGATTGCGTCTGGACCTCGGCTAGATGTGAGTTTACTAACCAACGAACCAACATCACTTAGGCCCGATACTGGCCAATCAGATGCTCCGTGGTCAATCGGTATCCAAACACCTCGGCCGGTTGGTAGTATTTGCTTGAGGCGCTCCTGTTTCAATTCATCAACTGTGATTTCTGACACTACGTCCACCCCTTCCGCCCCTACGGGGCGGCAACTATGCTAAAATCTGTCCGACCGATTAATAATCTAAAATTTTGCTAAAACCCACTACTAACACTATGTCCTGCTAACAATGTGAGTAAAATATCACATCTCTAAATCGACTATTAGAGGTGCGTGGTCAGAGATAACTAGGCCCCCTTCACGCATGACTTCAGCTGATTTGAATAAGTCCTTTGCGGCTTGGTTAGCAAGAATATAATCAATTCTCCATCCCCTATTCAATTCTCTTGCGCGCCCCCTATTTGACCACCATGTGTATGGGCCCTTATCTAATCCGACATGAATTCGTAAAAGGTCATGCCAACCAGTATCAAGTAAACGAGAAAACCATTGACGTTCGTGCTCTAAGAAACCTGATGTGCGGCGGTTGCCAGATGGATTCCAAATATCATCTTCGGTATGTGCAATATTGAGGTCACCACAAAGCAATGCTGGCTCATCGGAATCAATAAATTTCTGAGACCAAATCAATAAATCTTCCAACCATTGATCTTTGTAATTTTGTCTCTCAATACTTGCCCCCCCATTTGGCAAATAGATATTGATGCAATGGAGTTCACCATGCTTAGTATGTAATACCCGGCCTTCTGGGTCTCGTGTTTGGTCAAGATTAGTGTCAATCCCACGACCTTTTTCCTCAAGCCCAACCCTAGAACAAGTCATTACACCAGAGTAACCTTTTTTTTGCGCGGGATGCCAAATCACATCGTGGCCTTCTGGTGCTTGCCAATCATCTGGCATCTGTTCAGGCAATGCGCGAGTTTCCTGAAAGAGCCAAATATCCGCATCAATACGTGAAACGAAATCATCCAAGCCTTTTCGATGTGCGGCGCGTATACCGTTGAGGTTCCAAGTTACAATCCTCATAACCAACCCTACCATATTCTGTTAATATAAAATAATCATTTGAAATAAAACATCATTTACCATTCATTTCTTCACCAAACAATGTTGGGTCACCCTCAAGGAAATATTGAATGATTTTTGCCTCTGATTTAATCAGATGTTCTGAAACCGTACTTCGTCCCAGCCCGATTTTATTGGCTAATTCCCCTAAAGTGATGTCTCTCGGGGTATTGTACCAACCTTCAGAGTAAGCAATTCGCAAAACATCCATCCGTTTTTCAGAGAGGATTTGGTTGCCTCGGAAATCAGTCTGAGAAATCGTTGTTGCTGAGATTCTGTCTGGTTTTAGCATCATTCTTGCAGCAGTTGTAACTATTTTGATTGATAAAGGGCTACCTCTGATAATGTAGAACAATCCTTCATCATTTAAACAAGAACCCGGTTTAACTGTCAATTTGCCAATTTTCGCTGATAGAAGGGTTAGAGGATGCTTGATGTTAATGACAAACATCCATGCGGGATCATTACCAGATGGTTCAGATAAAATTTCTGTAATCTCATAATCATCACTTTCATCCATATCAAATGGAGTCTTTCCTGGTTTACAAATTCCACGCATGAACGCCAAAACAACGGTTGGAGTCCTTTCAAGATAGCCTAGAAAAACACATTTTTCAAAAACTTCGGCCACTAAATTTACACGGTTAAGGGCTAATCTTTGGCGCTTCCAAAAAAGTGTAATCTCACGCAACTATTTGACCCCCGGAGTGCACCAAGTTAGCCACCACTATTCAAGAATCACCCCGGCTTGAGACATGTTGTGAAATAGAATGTTGAGAATATTAATTCAATAATCATTCCAGTTCAATAGCAACTTTCCACTCGGTATCTATCAAAATACTGCGTAACTAATATAATGGCAACTAATCGCAAACAGTGATACCAATGACACTAGTTGAAATTTCAGAAATGGAAAGGCATTATGTAATGGCCTCTGAGACAGTGAGAGCCCTTGATGGGATCGACCTCAGCATCAATAAAGGAGAGAGAATTATCTTACTTGGACCATCTGGTTCCGGCAAAACTACTCTACTAAATTGTGTCGCTGCACTTGACAATCCGACCGCAGGGGATTATTCGTTTGATGGGGAAAGTGTTCCACGCAATCACGCAGAAAAAATGACTACTTTCCGCAGAGAAAATATTGGCTATGTGTTCCAATTCTTCAACCTCCTACAAGACCTAACAGTTTTAGAAAATATTCTGCTAATTCAGGAATTATCGGGTAAGAGAGACAAGAAACGAGCGATTGAACTTCTCAGTTTAGTTGGACTTGAAGCAGAAGTAAACCGTTTCCCTGCAGAAATCAGTGGTGGGCAACAACAACGAGTTGCAATTGCTAGAAGTTTAGCCAAGAGTCCGAAATTATTACTGGGAGATGAACTTACGGGGAATTTAGACTCTGCCACATCATCCAAAGTGATGGAGGTGCTTGTCAAAGCATGTGATGCAGAAGGAATCACAGTCATCATGGTGACTCACGATGAGTCCCTTGCAAAATACGCTACAAGAGTTGTTCGTCTTGACAGTGGGAAAATAATTTCAGATGAAAAGGTAAACAATTGAGGTGAACTGATGTCGATGTTGTTAACCAAGCGATTGGCTAGAAGCCTGTGGCGTACCAAGTTAAGACTTTCAGCAGTAATTCTAATGGTTTCTGTAGGTGTTTTTGCTGGTATAGCATTCGGTGCTTATGCGAATTCCGTGACTACCTTGTATGATGACATCTATGCAGATGATGACGATGGTGTGAATCTGCCTGATGTTTGGGTAGAGAACAATGGTGGGAATTGGGATGGGAACACCTCTGAGAAATTATGCCAAGATATCACAAATGAATGGCCAATTAACGAATTAACATTAAACAAGTGCGAAGCACGTTTGAAGTCTAGCGGCCAACTGTTCAGCGATGATGATGAAATCGGAATGGTAACTGCAGTTTGGCACGGTATCGATGAAGGTGAGTTAGACAGAGTTTGGATTCCTGAACATGATTGTTGCTCAGGACGAACTGCTTCGGCCGCCAACGAAATCGTAGTTGATCAACACGCTGCTGACGCTTTACACATTGGAATTGATGATATTATCAATATCAGTGCTGGTGCTGGCTATTCAATGGGTTTTAAAGTCGTAGGAATTGGCTTCCATTCCAATCATCTTTACTTTGCACAGGCAGGTGACCTGTTACCTGCGGAGCCTGGAACCTTTGTTACAGGGTATATGACAGATGAGGGATTGGAGGCACTAGCAAACTTCAATCCGGGTGAATCTAATTTACTATTGTTAGATATTAGTGGGACACCAGAATCAGAAGAATTAGCGTCTTTACTTGAAGAAATATCTATCATCGTATCCGAAAATGACGATTCACCAATGATTGTATATGACCGTACGGGAATTGCATCTGTTGAATTCCTAAGAGCTGATGTCGAAGGGGCAATGAAGACTTACCCCATTGTCACAGGTATGCTCGCCATGGTTGCAGGAATTACAATCTTCCTTAGTTTGCAGAGATTAATCCAATCTCAGGCCAAAGAAATTGCAGTTCTCAGAACTCTTGGAGTCCGACAAATCTCCCTTATGCCTGGCTATGTAATTGCACCGATTTTCATTGGCATCACGGGAGGTGTTTTGGGAATTATTCCGGGCGTGCTTTTCGGGGCACCTGGTATGATTACAATGTATGAATCAATCATGGGAATTCCAATTATTAATCCTGAAATCTCGGCCTCAATGGTGTTACAAAACTTTGCAATTGCAATGGCTATTGTGTTCCTTTCAGGACTTCGTCCTGCTTGGCAAGCCTCACGATTACAACCATTGGAAGTATTACGTGGACAACATGAGATTCGACTATCTTCGAAAGGTCTCCAGAAGGTGACCTCTATATTCCCAGCAACTGTAGGATTGACAATTCGTTCAAGCGTACGAAAACCGGTTCGGCTAATGTTTACATTCCTTGCAGTTGGCCTCTCAATGTTGCTTTTTGGTTCAATGATAATCATGATGGATTCAATGGGTAATGTTTTCCTTGGGGGGCTTGAAGACCGTCAAAGTTGGGATGCTCAAGTATTCACCTTAGATGGTCAAGAAGGCATTATTGAATGGGCAGATGAAAATGATGCTGTTTACGAAATGGCGCTCATGTTCCCTGGCACTCCTGAAAACGATTCTCGGCAATTATTAGCATACGGTCTTGAGAATGTGGCAACCGAAACTGGTGAATCAATGTACCTTGTTGATTTGGCCAAAGGTGAGTTACCAAGTAGCGGCCTAGAGACGCCTGAAGTTCTAATTGATGAGGGAATCAATAATTTCCTAGGTTGGGAGATTGGAGAAACACATTCACTGGTGTTTGGCACTAAAACTGTAGATGTAAAGATTACAGGATTTACTAAAGGTGAAATCTCTAGAACTGTGTATTTCTACCGTGCTGATTTGGCTGAAAAAATCGGTCTGCAAGCCACTGTTATTATGCTACAACTCCCCGATGGTGTTGAGGTGGATGATGAACTTGCTCAGAACTCATTAGGGATCACAATGCGTGAAGATACGCTGGCTTCCTTCGAAACCATCATGGAGAAACAACAAGGGATGTTTTATGCTATTGAGGGGCTTGGAATCATGATTGCTGTCGCTGTTTTGTTTAACACACTAATCATGAATCTCGCTGAGAGAGACACTGAATTAGCAACCCTTAGAGTATTAGGAGCCTCAAACAATCGGTTGGGATTGATGCTATTTGGTGAACATTTGGCAATTGGATTAATTGGTGGTATTCTAGGGTGTATTTTCTCTTTGATAGGAACAAAAATAATGATTTCTGCATTTGCCCAATGGACCATGTATTTCACCATCTCCGCGTCAACATCATCAATTTTCATACTCATCGGGATTGTAGTATTCATTTCGATATCACTCACACCGATTGGGATGTGGCGGATCAAGAAAATGAACCTAGTTGATAAGGTCAAGGATCTATCTCAGTAATTCTCAAGATATACCCGAATATTTTGTTGCTAGTTGAAGTCCGATGTAATATGCGATAATCGTCAGTCCACAAGCAAGCCCCAGTGAAGGCCAGAACTCCATTCCTCGACCCAAGAATACAGGAAGTGTCACGAATAGGACTAGAGATGGTATGACTAGCCAAAGTATTCCGGTGGTAAAATCAGCAACCTGTTCAGTGTCTGATGTGTCACGATAAAGCCAAATGATTGCTAAAATTGAGACTAAGGGGATTGACACAAGCAAAGCACCAATCAACTCATTTCGCTTTCCTAACTCACTTGCGCCAACTACTAAGCCACCCGAAATCAACCATCTTGTTGCCAACTGCCACCATACCATGTGCAGGCGATGTGGGGCCAAGGCCCATGAAATCCACCCCTAAAATAATGGATTAATCCAAGATTTCGCCAGAAAAGAATGCCCGTGAACCTTTGAATAATTCTTCTTTTCTCCTCTTTTTGTTGGTGCGAATATGCATAACTGCAGCAATAAAAATCACTATGATTATTATTGGAATGAGCAATTCTGCATTCAGTGCATGTAATACTTCAATTATGCTTTCAGCAGTATA
>LWDU01036189.1_pt2 | contig 27220 bp, 18 predicted proteins | sample 727161 | NCBI WGS metagenome assembly LWDU01 (sample SAMN04566230, study PRJNA314399) | hydrothermal vent metagenome | isolation source: deep sea hydrothermal plume seawater | place: Mexico: Gulf of California, Guaymas Basin | collected 2004-07-11
ATTTTCGGAACCGAGTCCGTACGAAATCCACGACCCAAACGTGGGATGTCCCGGAAACGTCTGCCCGGATACCAGCTTAAAAATGGCCGGTTCGTGGTTGGAATGCACATTGAACATCGACCGGACAATGCACAGCTCATCGACTTCGCGGGCGATGTGCGGCATCACTTCCGAAACCCACGCCCCCGACGATCCGTGCTGTCTGAACTTCCACGGACTCTGCATTAACTGACCACGGCGATCAGTTTCGAAAACGGCGTTTTCTGTCAGTTCGCGAGGTGGCTCCTTGCCGTCATATTTCTTCAGCGCCGGCTTGGGATCGAACAGATCGACCTGCGACGGCCCTCCCTGCATGCACAGATGAATCACGGCTTTCGCTTTCGGCACGAAATGTGTTTTCGGTGCGGCGAGGCCGGATTCCAGAGACTGCCCGTAGACATCGTTGCTCAGCAGCGATGCCAGGGCCGCGCCGAACAGACCGTCGGTGGTATTTCGAAAGAAACTACGACGCGTGGTGTGTTGATTAATCGACATAAAGCAAACTCGCGGAATTCAGCAGCCCATGACAGAAACCGGCAAGGGCATTAAGTTTAACATCGACGCCAGCGGAAGACTTTGTTTCCGAATCTGATTCGCCGGCGGCCTCGGCAGCCAATTCCTGTTCGATACTGCGTATTGCGTAAAGTGAGGCCTCTTGTTCTTCATCCGATGGCTGACGATTTAATGCGATTTCGAAGGCACGAGTCACCAGCTGAGTTTCATCGTCGCCCGCTTCGCTTTGCACTCGCGACGCAAATGCATGGGCCAGGTCAAAAACCATGCGGTTGTTCAACAGGTACAATGACTGAGTCACAACAGTGGACGCCGTTCGTTGGGTGCAGTTTGGTGTCATCTGAGGCAGATCAAAGGCCTCGAAAACCGTTGGCATTTCCTTGCGCCGCTGACGGACATAAACACTGCGACGCCATTTGCCGTCGACCGGCTTTGAAGTAACCAATCCGTCCTTGCGAACATCCACCGCATCCGGTTTGCCGTATGGTGTTTCGTTCAAACGAGCAGCGACCAGCAACATCGTATCCCGAACTTCTTCCGCACTCAGGCGACGCATGGGCATGCGCGACAACAGACGGTTATCCGGATCCTGGTGCCGATGGACATCCGTGACAGTTGAGCGTTGCATCCAGACAGCAGACGTCATGATTTGACGGTGCAAACGCTTGATGCTCCAGCCATGTTGGACGAAGTCCGCGGCCAGCCAGTCCAGCAGCTTCGGATGTGACGGAAGTGTCCCCAATTTTCCGAAGTTGTCAGCGCTTTCGACAAGGCCTCGACCAAAGTGCCGCTGCCAGATGCGATTTACGATAACTCGCGCGGTCAGCGGATGATCATCCGTGGTCAGCCAGCGAGCGAAGGCCAGGCGGCGCCCGGTTTTGGGCGTGGAATGTTTCAAGACGACCGGCTGAAACGGAGTGCGCCCATCCGTCAGCATCGATGGCACGCCCGGTCCCACCAGTGTGCCCGGCTGAGTCTCGTCGCCGCGACGATACAGGAACGTCGGTGACGGTCGACCACGGTCCCAGAGTGCTCGAATCTTCGGTGACTGCTGCAGCTTCGCAGTCAGTTGTGTCTGTTCAGCCTTCAGCTTCTTGTTCTCGTCGCCCGACAGCCCCTTCTGTTTCAGCTCAGCGGTAATCTCATCCAGCCGTTGCTGCGTCTGCTGTTGGTGCTCTTTAATCTCAGCACGCTGATCCGGTCGAAAAACTTCCAGCAACCGCTGCTTTGAATTCTTCCACTGATTGTTGAACGCATGCGGCGTCATCCAGTCGTATTCGTCGTACGCCCCTTTGAAGACCGCCACCATCCGATAATAGTCGCGCTGAGGAATGGGGTCGTACTTGTGACTGTGACACCGAGCACAATTCATCGTGAGTCCCATCACGCTGCGCGACACCACATCGATCGCGTCACTGATGACTTCCATGCGATCAGGAAACCGATTCACCGGATCGGCCGCTGTGCCGTCCGGAACCATACGCAGAAAACCTGTCGCAGTCAGCTTGCTGATGACATCGTCCGTGACCGCAGACTCGTCGGCCCAATCAACCAGTTCGTCGCCCGCCAGTTGTTCCACAAGAAAATCGCTGTACGGCTTGTCTTCGTTAAAGGCTTGGATGACCCAGTCACGATATCTCCACGCGAATGGCCGTACAGAATCGGCATTGCGTTTGCCTTCGGAATCGGAATAGCCGGCCAGATCCAGCCAGAACCGGCCCCACTTCTCGCCGTAGCGAGGCGATTTCAGCAATCGATCGATCAAACGTGGCCAGGCATCGGCGCTGTCATCGTCGATGAAATCACTGAGTACGGAATCACTCGGCGGCAGCCCCGTCACAGCAAACGCAGCTCGTCGCGCCAATGTTGTGCGATCGGCTTCGGCTGAGAACGCCAGTCCGGCACCGTTCAGCTTCGCCAGTACGAACGCATCGATTTCTGTTTTAGTCGATTCCGGGTTAACCGTCGGCGGTGTCGTCTTCTGCGGCGGGACGAACGACCAGAACTGTCGTTCGTCGTCCGTCACCAAAGGATCCGGTTCGGCGGTGGCGACATCTTCCTTCATCGGATGCGGTTTCGCGCCGGCTGCGATCCACTGCTTCAGTTGGTCCAGCTCAGTCGGCGTCATCGGCTCGATGCCCGATTCGCCGATATCTGCCTGCGGCGGGCAGAGCTTTTCAACAACTCGCGTCACCATGAGACTTTCGCCCGGCGCACCGGAGACAAACACCGAACCGTTTTCGCCACCCTTCAACATCAATGCATGCTGTCGCAGATCAACCCCGCCAAACTGATACTCCGGACCGTGGCACATCACACACCGCCGCAGCATCAGCGGAACAACGTCGGCGTAGCTGACTTCCGACGACTGGCCGGGCGGCTGCCCGATCCCGCTGGCGCCGGATTCAATCCACTGCCGGATCACGTTGATTTGTTCGGCACTCAGCGACGGTTCATCTTCGGGCGGCATCGAGCCGTCACTAATCATTTCAAAGAGTAAACTCTCGGCCGTGTCACCAGCCTCGATCACGTCACCGGATTCGCCACCGCGTTTGACGGCAGCAAAATCAATCAGATTCAAATCGGCTTTCCGCGTCTTCTGCCCGTGACACTTGCCACAGTGTGCAACAAAAATTGGCTGCACATCACGTTCAAATGTCAGATCCGAAGCACTGGTACTGACACCGCTGAAGCAAAACATGGCGACCACGCCAACGGACAGAGACGCGCCGTGGGCAAGCTGCAATGAGCAATAGATCCGTGTTGTGAGGACGCGGCACAACATCTGAATTGGGCCTTCAGTCGGTGGATTTGAGCGAACTGGGGGCGGCAGGCGGGGTCCGTCAGTGTACACGTTGACGATACGAAACACATGTGAATAGCGTTGTTGCGGCGCGGGACGGGCGTGGGAGCTGCACGCGGATATGGTCTCGCGATAAGCTCTGACTGTGCGGGGAACGAGAATTCCGGCGACGCGCACGAAAAAAGCCGAGCGTGGTATACACCAGACCCGGCTTGATTTAACCCCATACCGTCGACGGTTTTAGTCGTCGGACACGTATGGCAGCAGACCAATGAAGCGAGCTCGCAGGATCGCTGTGCGGACGGCTCGTTGATACAGAGCCGACGTGCCGGTGCGGCGGCGTGGCAAGATGCGACCTTCACGGTCGATGAGAGTCTTCAGCGTTCTCAGGTCTTTGTAGTCAACATAAACCGGTCGAGGCACGACGCCTCCCGCGGTAAATGGGCAGGTCATCGTCTTCTTTTTGAGACGTGCGCGGCGTTTTCTGAGCTTCTTGAGATCTGATTTCGAGATTGTGGCCATAAAACCGAGTTCGCCTTTTCTAATTCAAGCGAATGTGTGGAACGGGCTAAGTCCCCGTAAAGTCTGCCATGTCAAGTAGTTAGGCAAACCGCCCGATCGGACCAGTCATAAAACAGCGACTGGCGGGGAATACGGAAGTCCGGCATTGTAATCGGACGAAACGGTTGAGCAACACAAACCTGAGTCGTAGTTTTATAGGATGCCAAATTCTTCGCAGATCGTCCCGTACGCTCGTGTCGTGAGCGGCAGGAAGAAACGATCCAATGTGCCCGGCACGACGTCACATGACGTGCTGGGCGCAGGTGTCTTGATGCAAATCGACAGAACGAATTCGCATCCACGTCTCCGGCAATGGCGGTGGGGCAAACGCATTCAAATCAGGGGACTGACGTCCCCCGCTTGCCGGGATACCGGCGAACCGAAGCCGGCATGAATGCTATGGCCTTGAATTCGCGTGACGGGTAGTCTTCGCGTTGCACTACGACAACTGCAACGACGTGAACCTTTCCGTCGTCCATCAGGAAAAGCACGGATGTTTTTGTTTCAGGACGATCCCGCTGCACAGCAGCAAGCCGAATCCGTTGCCGCCAAAGCCAGCCAGGAGGTCAACGATGCACTTCAGGGGTTGCGGGACGGCGACTTCCAAAAGGTGTGGCCGCTTTTGCAGGGTTACGTCGTACCGGCCATTGAGGTGTTGCTGCTGCTGATCGTTGCCTACATGGCGGCAAAGTTTATCTCACGAATTGTCAGCGCTCCTGTGCAGAAACGTGTCGACGAAACTCTCGGCAGGTTCATCGGAAAGGCTGTGTACTACGCGATCATGCTCAGTGTGCTGATTGCAGTCCTTGGCAAATTCGGTTTTCAGGTCACTAGTTTCGCCGCGATTCTGGCATCCGCTGGCTTTGCCATTGGCATGGCGTTCCAGGGCACGTTGAGCAATTTTTCCGCGGGAATCATGCTGCTGGTCTTCCGCCCGTTCAAAGTGGGCGACTTCATTAGCGCCGCTGGAATCAGCGCCACGGTCAATGAGATTGATCTGTTTACCACGACCCTGGACACGACCGACAACCGACGCATTATCGTCCCCAATACGGCGATTGCTGCGGGGACGATTGAGAACGTCTCGCACCATACAGAACGGCGCGTTGAAGTTAAGGTCGGCTGCGCCTACTCCGCCGACCTGCGAAGAACGCGAGAAGTCTTGTCAGCTGCGGCAGAAGCACTGACGGACAAAACAATTCTCGGCGATGGACGCGGCTGTCAGGTGATTCTTGGCGACCTGGGTGATTCCGCAGTTGGTTGGACGGTACGTCTGTGGACAACGGCCGACCAGTTCTGGGGCGTCAAAGAAGAACTGACTGAGTCCATCAAGAATCATCTGGACGAAGCGGGGATCGGCATTCCGTATCCACAAATCGACGTACACGTCGACAACGCCGCTTAGAAGGCTGTCCGGATACGTGAAACAGTGAGCCGCAAGGCGCTAGCCGCGGGTGAAAACACTGCCAATAACCGGCGGCTAGCGCCGTGCCGCTCACTGCAGCTTCGTTGTGGCGACCTGTTCTTCAGGAACCAACGATCGTCGCTACGACGTAGCATCCGGGCTGGGTCGACTTGTGCCATTCAGTTGCCCTGGGCTGCTGTTCTTTTGCAACCACAGCATCAGCAGGCAGCCGGAAACGAACAGACCAATGCTCATCAACTGAGAAAACGTAAGGCTTGTCCCCATTCGACCAGGTTCGTCGTCACGAATGACTTCCAGGGCAAACCGGTTGATCGGATAGAGAATCCAGCCAAGTGCCAACACGGCTCCTTCGAATGGCCGACGTTTGAAGAACCACATCAGAAAGCCGGCCAGCAGAAACGCCAGAATCGAACTGTAGACCTGGGTCGGATGCAGCGCGATCGTGGCCGTCTTATCCGGTGTCAGAAATTCTGCCCCACGCTGTGAGAGGACAGCGTATGTCATACTGTCCTGCGGAAATTGCACGGCCCACGGCAGAGTGCATGCTCCGCCGAAACAGCAGCCGTACAGAAAACAGCCGATTCGGCCGAAGCCCAGCCCAAAAAACAAGGACGGCATGATGACGTCGCCCAGCTGTAGTGGCCGGATTTGGTTGCGACGGCAGAATATCAACAGGCCAACAACGCCTCCGATGATTCCGCCGTAGAAGACGATTCCGCCGTCCCACAGTGCCACGGTGGCCTGCAGAATCTCCGCACCGCTCTTGTCCGCGTACACTCGGCCACCGTTCTGCAGCAGATAAATGATTCGCGCACCGATAACGCCGGGGATCATCAACCACATCATCAGATCCCAGATCACATCAGGATTCAGCCCTACAGATTTGGCACGTCGGCTGGCCAGAAACGTAGCTGTCATGAAACCGATGCACAGCATCAGACCATAGCCGAACAGCGGGATGCCATTTTGTACGATCGGCAGCCCCGTAACGGGGATCAGGGCAATGGCCGTCGGAATCGCTGCCCAGAAGAACAGGGAAGAAAAAACCTGCTTCGAATCACGCGTGACCCTCCACAACACGCCCAGACTCACAACAGCGATCATCAGCCATGCAGCGATCATCCAGCCGTAACCAACCAGCAGTTCGTTGCCGACGGACTCAAGGTGCCAGAGTTGGTCAAAGACAATTCGAAGAAGAACTTTTCGCATGATTTGTTGTCGTCGGATGACAGGTCGAAACGCAGTCCTGCCCATACCGACTGCTTACTGTCGCCGTCTCGCAACCGGGCACGACAACGACACCAATCTGTCAGCTTGGGCTGGACCACAGTTTAGCGAATTGCGGCGGTTCAGCGAAATCGCAGTATCTGATTGTCAATGAGCCGCGTTTTTCCAACGCGTGCGGCGATCAGAGCAACGGCGCGTTCCGGGCGTTGGGGCAACGGTTCAAGCGTCTCGCAGTCAACGACAACGGCGTAGTCAGGATCTACGCCGTCGGTGCCTGAAATCAGCTGCTGCAGCTGCTGAGCGATCGAATCGGGAGTCTCGGATGCCGTTTGCGCAAGTTCCTGTGCCCGCGAAAGTGCGCGGAACAGGATCAGTGAGCGTTCCCGATCAGCGGGCGACAGATAACGGTTACGACTGCTCATCGCCAACCCGTCGTCTTCGCGAACGATGGGACATGTCACGATTTCCAGCCCCCAGTCCAGGTCGCTGACCATTTGTCGAATGATCAGCTGCTGCTGGTAGTCTTTTTGACCGAAGTACGCCAGATCCGGAACCGCGATGTTGAACAGCTTTGCGACCACGGTTGTCACACCGTCAAAGTGCCCCGGACGGTGTCGGCCTTCCAGCTTCCGGGTCAGACCGGTCAGACGGACTTCAGATTCCGCATCGGCAGCGTACATCTGCGATGTTTCCGGAGTGAAGACCAGGTCCACTCCGGCAGCCTCACACTTTTGCAGGTCATGCTCAAGCGAACAAGGATAGCGATCGAAATCCTCATTCGGCCCGAACTGCAGGGGATTCACGAAGATCGTGGCGACGACAAAGTCGCAATCCCTGCGCGCGGCGTCCATCAGACTGACATGCCCTACGTGCAGCGCGCCCATCGTGGGCACAAGGCCTATGCGTTTGCCGCCACATCGGTGGCTCTGTACGACGTCGCGGACCGCCGATGGTAAGGCTTCAACCTGCATCGTGCCTTACTAGAAAGCGTACTTCGAGTTAGCCCGGTCGAAGTCAGCATCGGTCAGGCGGACGTTCGTCCTGATATCGCTAAACGTATAGTCTTCGACAAGTGGTGCTTTGGTGCCCGACACTTTGGGGAAACCATATTGCTGTACGCGAACTGGCAAGCCGGTGGCGTCATCGATCCACAGACGTGTTTTTTGAAAGCGAAACTGACGCCGAGGCTGTGGGTGCGAACATTCGATCACGTGACACGTCATTTTTCCCAACTGAGCATCTTTGTAGTACTTAACGTCGCTCTCGCCGAACTTCACTTCTTCCTGCCACTGTTTCATCACGGCTTTGACAAGGTTGCCAATCCCGGCCATGGTGATGGGATAACGGTTTTCGCTCATTGCCGTGGAATCGGTTGGCACCAGTTCCATCGTGCCGACGATGCTCAGCAACCCGGCCTCATGGGCCAGCAGGTTGCCGTTGTTCCGGCCTTCCACGTACAGGACTTCGCGACCTTCGTGGGGGTTTTCGAAGTACAGATAAACACTGAACGGTTTGTGCCGAACCTTGATCCTGATCTTTTGTTTGATCAGGCTGGTTCCCACGACCTCGTGTTTAAAGAACGCCGCTTCGTAACTGGGAATTGCTTCAATCTTTTTCAGACAGGTCTCTGCGTACCGAATGGCCGGCTGCAGCGGGTGTTCCTTCTTGCCGGCTTCATCCGCCTGAACGGTGCCTGCCAGAAGCAGAATCATCGTGGCTAAGATGGTGGGGCACTTGATGCATTTCATAAATATTTCTCCGACGGGCCGGATGCGGTGGTTGAAATACCTCAGTTCAAAACAGTGTTTGGGCAGAACGGCCACACGGCAGCTGCAAAGCGCGTCCCCGCAATTGTCGTGCATTTTACGTTTTGTAGCGAGATGACAGCCGTGTTGTTGAAGTGTTTCGCAGGAATTTCAGGATAACGAACGCGTCCGGGGCTCCGATTGCTGTGTGGGAAAACTGAGATTGTAGTGAATATCACTTGTTCTTAGACTTCGGCAGAATCTGCCTCATCGGAGAAGGATCTCCCGAAATTGGTGTGGAAGACAGAATGGAATCTTCACGCGGCGGACCGCTCACAACATTTATCATGATGCTGCCACTAATCGTGGTGCCGGCTATCGCTATGTTGAGACCATCCAACCCTGAGGGCGGCTTTCTTAGCTCGCTGCTTTCGGCGGGTTCCGGCGATTCAGCGGAATCGGAATCTTCAGGCGATGAGCCTGACTTTGATGGTTTCTCGGAAAGCGACTTTGAGGCCGAATTTGCAGAGATATTGGATTCGGACGACGAGGACAGTGGTGCTGAGGCTCCCCTGTTTTCAGAAGAACCCTCGTTTCCATCAGAGTCTGACAGGCCCAATTCACCATCGGTCGTGACACCACAGGCATTCACCCAGACTCCCCCGTCTGCCAATTCAGCGGCTGAGACCGGAGTCGAAGCACTGACCGCTCAGGTTCGAACACTCGGGGCCACTCGCACCTTGTGGTTTTCGCCGGGAGACACTTCAACATATGGATTCGTTGCATTCTTCCCCGCAGGTCAGGGAATCGTGCGCTACAGGTTCGAAGCGATTGCCACTTCGAAAGCTGCGGCCGTACGGGATGTGATACATCAGGCCAGCGAATGGAAATCATCGCAGAGCCCGTAGTCAGCAAAGAACTGAATCCCGATCTTCTGAAGGAACCGGCACTCTGCCTCTGGCAGCGGCGTAGAAATGTCCTTCCGATGCCGAACAGCGAATTTCGCTGACTCATGGCCGCGGTTGACGCGTTTCAATAGCAGAACGGCTGCCCCCACGAGCCAGAACTGGTTCCGTCAATTTGTAAACTGCTCTAACGGACGCTCTTGCCGCATTGCCGAAGCCTTACGCTGGCTGAAATTTTCTGGTATCGGTCGTCCGAACATCCCTCCGTCCGTGTCTCCATGACCAATCCCTTCAGCACACAAACGATCCGTCAGCCTCGCAGCTCTGACGCCTGGGAACAACTGCGACATGATCACCGTGTCCATTCCGGGCAGCAACTTCACACCGTTCGGTTTATCTCGGGGCCACTGTTTACCCTGAAGGACTCCGTTGACGAGTCCTTTTTTCTGGCAGACGGACGACTGGTTCGATCAAATCGCCTGGCTCGCCTGGAAGCGGTCCTGCTGATTTCGAACTCAGCGGTAACTGCTCGAAAACTGGTTCAGCAGGCCGGACTGATCGACACGCAGGAGGTGAACCAGCTGATTGACCTGTTGAACCAAAACTACGATCGCACTGATTCTGCGTTTCGAGTTGAACAGACCGCGACCGGTTTTCTGTTGATGACCCGCCCTGCCCTCGTCAGCTGGCTGGATCGACTTCATCAACGACAGTCACAAATGAAACTGTCTCAGCCAATGATGGAAACGCTGACGATCGTCGCGTACCAGCAGCCCGTGACTCGAGCAAACGTGGAATCCATTCGCGGCGTCCAGTCAGCGGAAATGATCCGGCAGTTGATTGACCGCGGTTTGCTGCAGGTTGGAGGGGAAGAGGATTCCCTGGGCAGGCCGTTTCTGTACATCACATCGCGACAATTTCTCGATATGTTCGGCCTGGGCCGAGTCGAAGACCTGCCGGACTACGAGACGATCGCTCGTCGACCGGAGATGGACGTCGAAGCGGAGAGGGAAGCGGACGAAACTGAATCCGAGGACGAGGAAACCGAGGAGGAGAGCGACGGCAACAGGACGGGGCAGGCCGATTTCGGCAACACGGGGTAGCCCTGTGTGAATGTGCCGGGCGTGAGGAACGAGTCGACCGTTACACGTCAGCCGTATTCTGCGAAAGACCGGCCAGCGGCCTGATCAGTTCGAACAACTCGTTATTGATATCGCTGACCGAGCGAAGCTCATCGTCTTTGCTCAGGCTTTCCACGACCTGCCAGTCGTCTCGTTGCTCAGCGATGCCCAGATAGCAGCGACGGACACGTTCCAGATACGGCAAATTGGATTCCTGGATGTCCGCTTCGTCATCAGTATAGTCACGTGCGCCCTTGCGACTGACCAGTTCCCGGCTCCATTTGGAACTAATGTCGATCAGGATGTTCAGGTTTGGCCGCGGCAGGCCGAATACGACGTGCTCGACGTGGTCAATCCACGCAACCAGCTCTGACCGTTCCTGCCCCTCCAGCTTGGCCGACTGGTGAGCCAGGTTGGAGCCAGTGAATCGGTCAAGAATGACCACGTCGTGATCGTTGATCGCCTGTTGCAGCACCGGCCGGGATTCAAAGCGATCGCCCGCATACAATACCGACGCCAACTGAGGGTGAACCTGGTCCAGCGAACCAAAACGACCGTTCAGAAAATCTCCGATGGCACTGCCAAAGGTGGTTTCTGAATACCGGGGAAACTGCAGAACAGTGGCCCTGACGCCAGCCGCAACAAGTCGTTCGACCAGCTGCTTCGACTGCGTGCCTTTGCCTGATCCGTCGATGCCTTCAATGGCGATGAGTGTCGTCATGCTGTGATCTGTTCGTATTTAGGTCTGCGGACCGTCGGTGCGGGATTCAGACGTTGTGGATTGAGTTCGTTTAACCGCGTGCCCAACGGGCCGCGTTTGCCGGTGTTCGAATCGAGAGTCGCTGCCCATGCTGCAGGCGAAGGGAAAAATTCTTCAGTGGCGTACCTGTGGGGACACCGCCAACTGAGCAGCGGTCATGCAACTCGCAATCTGCTCAGGCGTCTCGACACGAGACGCCTGAACTCGTTCTCGATTCGCCTCTTCCGCGACACAACGAACAAACGTGCCGCGATCGGCGTCGGTCCCGCGCACTTCTGTCGGGATGTACCATTGATCCGTCCCTTTCACCCAGCCCAGGCGGTCGTCGCATGTACGCTCGACCAAAACAATTTGCTCGGCCCCGGATTCTATTCGACTGCGATAAAACTCCAGTGCCAAATCACGCTCCAGCTCACTCAGAGCATGGACACGTTCCTTGATGACGTTGCCTGGAACCTGGTCTTTGAAGTCCGCCGCCGCTGTGCCATCGCGGCGGCTGTAGGGGAAGACATGAATTTTCATAAAACGTGCGCGTCGACAGGTTTCCAGAGTTTCCTCAAACTCGGCATCTGTCTCGCCGGGAAAACCGACAATAACATCTGTCGTGAACGCAGGATCGTTGCCCAGCATCTCCCGAATCTGTTCCAGCCGCTCAAGAAAACGGCCGACTCGATAACGCCGCCGCATTCGCTGCAACACAGTGTCCGATCCACTCTGCAAGGCCGGGTGAAACTGAGGGCAAAGGTGTTCGCAGTCGCCGGCCGCCTTGATGAAATCGTCGTTAACTTCCACCGATTCGATGCTGGACAGTCGCATGCGCCAGTCGCCGGGAATTCGATCCAGTCGCCGAAACAAATCCCACAGCCGTTCCGGCTTATCGCCAGGCGTCAGATTGTTGGTGTCGATACCAAAGTGACCGACGTGAACTCCACTGATGACGATTTCCGGGTAACCATTGTCGATCAGTCGGCTAAATTCTTCTTCGATGTCGATCGGGCGACGGCTGCGAATGCCGGGACGAACCCGGGGAATGATGCAGTACGAACACTTCAGAATACAGCCGTCCTGTATCTTCACGAATGCTCGGTGATGCCCTTCGAATTCGCTGATGCCCGCCGGCATGTCGACGATGCCGAACCGACCCAGCACATCAGGCAGCTCACGCTTGTCGGTCACCACTTCAATGACGTTGGGCAGTTCACTGACGGCCTGTGGGTCGCGGGTTGCGTAACAACCCATCACGATCGTTTTTGTGTCAGGATTTTTCCGAGCGAGCTGCCGAATGACCTGCCTGGATCTGCTGTCTCCGTTGTTGGTGACGGTACATGTATTCACCACGCACAGGTCGGCCGGTTCGTCATCAAGCGCTTCACGATACCCGTTTTCGCGCAGAGCTTCCCGTACCAGCTGGGTTTCGTACTGGTTAACCTTGCAACCAAGGGTGATCAATCGGCAGGTTCGTTCCGGAGCCATTACAGCGCGTACTTTTCACTTTTCCGACGGAGGCGGTTGTTGAGCACCAAATACTGATGTTCCGTAACCGACTCTGCAATTGTGGTTTCCGTGGGATATAGATTTTCCTTCACATTTAGGCATTTTCCGAATTTTTTGCACACTCTCGGTCACGGGAGCCGGGAAATGGTCCACGCAAATACGAACGGTACGTTGCTCCCGTGCAATTCCGCCAACGACATGGTGTGGCTATGCACTCGGCAGATTGCGAGGTGGACGCCTGAACAGTCGATCACGAGAACTATAAGAGCAAGGTGAATAATCATCGCACCCCACCCAACGGGGACAGGCCCTGCCGGACAGGATCTGTCCAACCACCTACCTAACATCCACACCATGACCGAATCACCGCAACTGGTACGCATGCCACGACCGCATGAGCCAGTGATGACAGTGAACGTGGCGAGATGATCGACAAACTGATGGTCGCCATCGAAGACCGTAAAGTGACGTTGATCGTCTATCAGCCCATGCAGGCGACACAGTGATCAATGGAATTCGAAACACGTCATGGAGTGTTTTTCCGGCCCGTATCAACGAAATCTATTCGACTTTCGAACAGCGTCCGAGCGATTTCAGTGGATCGAAGACACTTCCGAAACCGTGTTCGTACCGTTCAATACCGATGCCGAACAGCTCATTAATCAACTCCGCCAACTACAGAACGACACGCCGCTGGTTCACCGATTGCGAAAAGTCCTCCGGCAACTCCAACGCTATTCCATCAGTGTGTTCCCCAACATTTTTCGAGCCATGGCTGGCCACGACATCGAGGTCTTCGATTCCGGCCACGCCGTCCTCATCAACCCGTCATGTTACGACAAACAACCTGGATTCCGCCCCGACCTACCGGGCTTCCCCGAACTCCACACTCTCATTGTTTAACCCGTGGTCGCAGACCAGGCCGCCCACCGACGACGATGACAAACAGCCAGGTCTGCGACCGCGGAGCAAACAGGTCACCGCCTTCCAGCACTGGACCATCACGCCTGTCGAATACAAACGTGGCAAACCCAAAACGAACGACTGCGATCGAGTGCAACTGTGTGCGCAAGCCATGTGTCTTGAGGAAATGCTGCCGACTAACATTCCTCGCGGTGATCTGTTCTATGGCAAGCAGCAGCGGCGTACGGAAGTTCTGTTTGACGAAGGATTGCGAGCGACGACTCGGCACACGACAGATCGACTGCACGTTCTGATTCGCTCACAACAAACTCCCGCGGCAATTCGGGAAAAAATGCGATACCTGCTCGCTGCTGTCGGTGTGCATGCCGCCGACAGCGAAACAGAAATCAGCGACCGGCTACCTGAAACACATGATTCATCACTAAACCGTTTAACCCGTAGTCGCAGACCAGGCCGTCCCTCGTGAACGTGCCTGCCACAGCCCGACCTGCGCCCCAGTGGAATCGACAGAAAGCCAACGACCATGGTTCACGGCTACCACGTTATCATGCCGCTGTACGGATTCTGGCTGCCCAACGACCCGCGAGGCTCCTGGTCTGACTTTGTCTGGAAATGGGAACTCGTTCGATTCGGTAAAGCCACAATCCAACTGGAACGGCGGGAACTGTGCGATCTGACTCCAAACGAAATTCACAGACATGAAGCTGCGAAAAGATCACTCAACTATCCGCCGGTCATATGGGACGGGGCGCAGGCAGTCAGCATTGCAAACGGATTTTCGATGCAATGCAAAAAGAGCCGTTACTCAGTCTGGGCCTGCGCGATACTTCCCCAGCATGTCCATCTTGTGATCGCCCGACACACTTACGCGGTCGAACAGATGGTGCGACTGCTCAAGGGAGCAGCAACGACGGTACTGAAGAAGCATGGACGGCATCCGCTGAAAACCTTCGCGAAATCAGGTCGGCCACCGCGGCCGTGGGCCGAGTCACATTGGAAGGTCTTCCTGGATTCTGAAGAACAGATTGAAACGGCAATTCGCTACGTGGAACAGAACCCCGAGAAGGAGGGCAAGCCACGTCAGCACTGGAAGTTCGTCACGCCTTTCCGGGGGTTGGAATCGGGGAAGATTACTTATCACTGACCTGTGTTATCTGCGGGGTGTAGACCCGATTGTTATCGATGATTCACCAGACGACCTGGTCTGCGACCACGGGTTAAACAAAGTGCTGCAACATGAAACAACATCTCAACACTCTGTTCGTGACGACTCAGGGCGCCTACCTGCGCAAAGACGGGAAGGCCGTGGCCGTACGTATCGAGAAGGAAACGCGTCTGCGAGTTCCTCTGCACAACCTGGATGGTATTGTCGGATTCGGGCGTGTTTCCATGAGCCCGGCCCTGATGGGAGCCTGTGCAGACGCCGGTGTTTCCATCAGTTTTCTGAAAGAGAACGGACGCTTTCGCCCCGCTCGCGGGGCGCGGATTGAAACCTGCAGTGCCATTGGTGTGCTGAAGCCCCCTGGACGCCTGCGGCCACTTGTCGTCGAGGCCAAAGGCAGTAAAGTTTGTCAGGCGATCAAAACCCACGCAGCGTCCAACATTCCGGGGTGAGTCCCACCACAGGAGAAACTGATGTCCAAGGTCATTGCGATTGAAGATCAGCAGCGGCTCTCCGCGCGGGAACGCTCGCCCCCATGGTCTGCGATCTTCGTTTTTCTGCTGGCCGTGTCGATCGTTGCGGCATACTGGTGGAAGACGAGTTTACCTGCGGTCGTGCGAATCGCAGGTGGCCCTGCGAACGGTCGGTATGCGGCACTGGCAAATGGTCTGGCCCAGGAGCTTCGTACGCGACTGGCGATTGAAGTCGTCGTCAGCGAGACCGTTGGGTCTCTGGAAAATCTGCACCAGCTTGAAACGAACCAGGTTCACTTCGCTCTGTACCAGCCCGAAACGCGGGAGATTCTGGAAGGACGGGACGGATCCAGCGGAGACGAAGAACCTGCCGCATTCGTCAGCAACCTGTACCCTGAGTTTCTAATACCTGTCGCCCCGAAGAATTCGTCCGCAGCACTCAACCGTATTAAGAATCGGATTTGGTGCTGCAACGATCGCCTGTCAGGTGACTTTGCCATGACACAGCTGCTGCTGCGTCACATTGGCAACGCTGAGGATACAATTAACGTCGAACATGTATCCTACTCTGATCTGCCGAAACAGATCGCTGCGGGTCACGTCGAAATTGGGATTATCTGTTGTGGTCTGCAGGCCCCGGTCCTGCAGGAATTACTGGCTTCTTCCCTGGCAAAACTCATCGACGTTCCGTCCGTGGACGCTCTGGCTCGTCGAAACACGTCATTGTCGCGCGACGTTATTCCTGCTGGATATTTTCAGGTCTCGCCGGCCATACCTCTGGAAGACTTTCACACCGTCTCACTGCACGCTCAGCTACTGGCCAGCAACAATGCCCCGGTGGGTCTGGTCGAAGAAGTGACTCGGATCGTCACAGAAGCTCGTTTTCAGCGTCGACACGGACTGACCGAGTTGTTTGAAGGCGGCACAACCTACGCGACACAACGTCCTGAATTTAAGATGCATGCCGGGGCCTCCAACGTCTTCAACCCCGACCTGAAACCGTTCATTAATCCGGATTTTGTGGAAGGGACGGAAGGTATTCGGTCTTTCCTTGTGTCGCTGATCGCTGCGGCGTGGTTGTTACGTCGCTGGTGGACGCGACGTCTGGTCCGCAGCCAGGAACATCGACTGGACCGCTACATCCGTCAATTGCTTGAACTCGAACGTCAGCAGATGACAGTCGATGGCGAAGGCAATGCCGAAGAATCGAAGCGACTGCAGACGATGCTTGATGATGTCACAATTCTGCGGCAGGAAGCCCTGTCCGAATTCACGGCGCACGAACTCAACGAAGACCGTGCCGTCGACTGCTTCATCGAAATGTGCCATGCGCTTAGTGACAAGATCAACGCAAAACTGACGCGACATGCGTTGCATGCGCTACGTCAGCGCTTGTGACCGTGTTCATGGTAGTTTGTCGAGACTGATCCGCTGCCCCAAAGGCATCACTCTGATCCAACAGACCTGATCCTGTGGGAGATGCAGTACGGTTGTCCTGTGCGGCAAATCTCCCCGTCCGGGGCGTCCCGGCAAAAGGACGCCCGGCCACCGAACAACTCGGTATTCTCGAAAGATCCCCGGCTTTATACAGTTCAGCAGCCATTCCGACGCTCATGGTAGGCGCGCCGGTCAGGAGACAGATTTCTGAATGTCGCCCGAAGGGTCGAAACAATGCGTCTTTCCGCTTTGCTATTGTTCAAAGTGATTGTCTGCGGGTGCGGCCACTTTGATTCGTCGTCGACCGTTGAGACCAGGAGTGTTCCTCAACCGACAACGTCAACGACGGCAGTGACTGTTTCACTTCCAAATCCCGTTGATCCGGAACTGCCGGAGGATGGCTCAGCCACGGCCATTGACGCTGTCGCCGAAACACCACAGGAACCGGAGAATTCGGAGGAAGTGACACGACTGCTGGACGAAATGCAGCAACTGCGCATTGCACCGGCACGGACAGAACTTGAGCAGGCGAAACAGGATCGCCGCGAGCGCAATCAAAACATCGTGCAAATGGCGACCCGCGCGCTGCAGCTGACTGTGGATCGCGAGTCGAAACAGACGCACTTCAATCAGGCCGTCGAACATCTTCTGGAAGCCAGGTTTCAACTGGCACTGAACGGCGCCAAAGAAGACATTGACCAGCTGTACGCTGACGTACAGGCACTCAATGATCGCAATCCCATGTCAGAAGCTGCCGCTGAGGGTGTCTACTATCTGGCCAGATTCGCTCATACGAAAGCCCGTCTGGTGGAACGTTCCAGCTTGATGTGGCTGCAGAATTTTTCACGATTGGCACGCGAGTTTGCAGATCGCTTCCCTCACCAGGAACAGCGGGCGGTCTCGTTGCTGTTTGGCGCGGGGCGAAGTTGTGAAGTACACGCTGCAGTGTCTCAGAAAGAAACAGACGTCAAACGGCTGATGACCGAAGCCGAGCTGTGCTACCGCACACTGGCAAACAAATTTGGTGAAACATCACAGGGCCACGAGGCGGCGGCCGTGCTGAGACGGCTATCACTGCCCGGCAGAAAGATTTCTCAGTTCGCCGGCCCCACGCTAAGCGGCAACTACGTCGATTGTGAGAACTTCCGGGACCAGGTCACCGTCATCTATTTCTGGGACAGTGAAAACACAGAATTTCAACAGAACATGCTTCCGTTGCTGCTACAGGCCAACGAAGTGTCGTCCAATCGCCTGAGGTTTGTCGGTGTCAACCTGGATGAAGACGAGTCTCTCGCCAGAGCGTTTCAGAAGCATGAGACGCTCCCCGGCGAGCAGATTTTCTTTGCCGAACAGGATCGGCGCTCGTGGAACAGTCCGCTGATCCGCTTTTGGGGTGTCTCCAGGTGCCCCAGTGTCTGGCTGGTCGATCGCGAAGGGACAGTCAGCGCCGTTGACGTTGGCGCGTCTCAACTGGTGCAGCAGATGCGAAAACTGTTTGAGTGACGGAATATCTTGAGTCTTTCGGAGTCCCGAAAGCCCTATTCCATCAATACGTAAGAGATGAAGCCGGGATTTCTTCGGCCGCCACGACATCCATCGTGGGTCCCGTCTAAGCCGTGCGACTGGCCTCAAGTCCACAAAAACATTGACACTTTGGCCCGGTTCGACATTTGAACGTTCTCTGACGAGAACTGAGGCGGAAATTCCATGATGTACAGATTGCCAACACGTGTAAGATTGTTCTGTACCTATGGCGGGTTTCCAGGCTGCTTATCGATAGGGCAGCAATCATCTGATCTCTATGCGATCGAACTGCCATGAGCGTCACGACGTAAACCAAGTCAGATTAAAGTGTTAGTTCATTTTTTTGTCAGCGGGCCATGCTGCAGCTAAGTGCAGTGGAATGAGTCCGTATCTGTGGTTTTTATTGTATTGGACGCAAATATGCAGATCTTTTCTTCGGATAGCGATGGTGTAAAGTCCCGCACGGGGTCTCGGACGCGGCAGCACAGCGTGCCACTGAACTCGGAAAGACGACTTGGCCGAATGTCATCATCGGAGAAAAACGCTTCGCTGACGAAGAGGCAACACGAGATCTATGAGTATCTAAAGGACAAGATTCAGAATCGTGGTTACGGACCCACGGTCCGCGAGATTGGCGCACACTTCAACATTCGTTCACCGAACGGGGTGATGTGCCACCTGAAAGCCCTTGAGAAGAAGGGCCTGATCCTTCGAGAGTCCAACATGTCTCGCGCGATTGGTCTCACGGAGGGGCCAAAGGAATCGTTGAGTCTGCCACTCATCGGCACGGCGATCGCCGACAATCCGCTTCAAACAGCCGTGTTGCCAGATGAGAAGGTAGAATTCAAAGGCGTTTTTCTGGGCGAAAACAAAGCCTGTTTGAACGTCCAGGGCTCCGCCTTCAACGCATTGGGAATCTGCGACGGTGACTGCATGATCGTGGACCGTGGCGCTCAGGGAGAGCCGGGAAACCTGGTAGCCGCACTTGATGATCAGCACTGCGTGACGCTTTGTCGGATTCAAGAGGATGGCAAACAACCAGCGCCCGCAATTCCGGGAGCTGATTTTTCGCCCACCCGCCAGATTCTGGGCGTCGTGGTCGGCGTCATTCGCGACTGCGTCAAAGCGACGCCTCGTGAAGACAACGACGAAGAATAAGCGATTATCCAGCTCGACGATTGATTTCCAGCTGACTCAGACGGTTGTACAATGTCTTGAGTGCGATGCCCAGTTCTTTGGCTGCGGCCGGTTTGTCGCCACTGTGTCGGTCAAGCACGTGCAGAATCATCTGGTCTTCCATTTCACGCAGAGTCCGCGGCCGATCGTCAAACAGGGCCAACGCCGGACTTGCGACTGCAGGCCGTCCTTTTCGCAGCAGGCTTTGAGGCAGGTCGTCCGGAGTAATCGCCTCACCGTCTGACAGAATCACTGAGTGTTCCATTACGTTTGCCAATTCACGAACATTTCCAGTCCATGAGTGAGCCTTCAGCACATCCAGTGTTTCGGGTGGCAGAAAATCTTCCGGCAGGGATTCACGCTTAAGATGCCTGGCCACCAGATGGTGAGCCAGAATCGGAATGTCTTCGCGGCGTTCGCGCAGGGGTGGCAGATGGATCTCGAACGTGTTGACTCGGTAAACAAGATCTTCACGAAAGGTGCCGGCTGCGACCATCTCCTGCAAGTCACTGTTCGTGGCACAGACGATACGAACATCAACTTTGAACGGTTCGTTTTCACCGACACGGCGCACTTCGCCGGATTCCAGAAAACGCAGCAGCTTGACCTGCATCGACTTGTTCAGCTCTCCCAGTTCGTCAAGGAACAAGGTGCCGCCGTTGGCCACTTCAAACAACCCCGTCCGAGCCGTATCAGCTCCCGTGAACGCGCCCTTGCGATGACCAAAAAACTCACTCTCGACCAGGTTCTCCGGAATCGCACCGCAATTGACAGCGACAAACGGTGCGTCGGCGCGGTCGCTTTGCTCGTGAACCCGTCGCGCTACTATCTCTTTGCCCGTGCCGGTTTCGCCCAGAATCAGCACGGCCGAACTTGTGGGGGCAATCTTGTCGACTAGTTTCTTAACTCGCTGCATGCCGGCCGATTCACCGATCAGATCGGAACGCCCTTCGACCTGTAACAGCCGACTTTCCAGCGCCACGTTCTTGTTCTGCAAAGCCTTCTTGTCCCCGATCCGCTGCAGCACGGCAGAGATTTCGAACAACGAGACAGGCTTTGGCAAAAAATCATAAGCTCCCATGCGCACCGCACGGATGGCATCATCCATGCTGCCATGACCAGTGCTGATGACATATTCCGTGTCCGGCGAGTGCTCGCGGAGATGATCGATCACGTCCCAGCCGCTGCCACCGGGCATCCGCAGATCGACGATCGCGGCATCAAACGTATTCCTGCTGACTGCATCCATCGCTTCGCCAGGCGATCGGCACACGGTCGCTGCGTGCCCCATCCGCGGAAGTTCAGATTCCAGCAGTGCGGAGATCGATTCGTCGTCATCAACGAACAGAACTCTCAACTTGTGTTTCCCGGATCCAGCCACTGCCAACTCCATGGCAAAATGCTCCGAATTCCTTTCGAAGCGGGTTTTTTCGTGCTAATTAATGGGATAATCGAGGGCACCGCCCATGACAACAACAGTGTCGCGCGGCACACAGATCATCAGTCTTTGTTAGTATCAGAATGGTGCGATCGCAGCAACGGGAGATACTCCGGGACCACTGCGCATCCCACCCATTCACCCCAAGCATCTCATAGTTCCGATTCAGTATCGAGCTGTTTGTCGTAAGCCCATTGATCTGCGGCATCGATCTGAAATTGGCAGACTGCCTGTCGCCCGCCAATCTCTCGGCACCGGACGCCGCGGAATGCGGCGTCCAACCGCGACGGGCTTGTGATTTCGCTGACTCATGGTCGAGGTTGACGTGTTTTAAAATCAAAACGGCTGCCCCACGAGCCGGAACCGGTTCTGTCAATTTGTAAACTGCTGTAATCGGCGTGGTGACGAAAGTCAGCCGATTTGGACCCGCATGGCGACAACTTACGGCGACATTCGGAAATTGTTCCCGGCCGGACTGTTCTCAACGGAATGACTCAGGGGCACAACAGGAAAGCCTCGTTTTTTCACCTCTTTCAGGTGTTGCAGCAGCACTCGTCGCACCTCCGCGATGGTCTCCTGTCGCCGATGAATCTCGCTGTGAGCAGCATTCACGCGGACTTCAGATTTGACGTCGTCGCGTCGGGCACTGGTCAGTTTCACCACGCCGTCGGTCCAGTCAGCGATGGACCTGCCCTTGTTAACACCGACGACGTTGTGGTGGGCAACTTCGTCCGGGATCGTCGTCTGACTGACAAGTCGCAGCACGGCCGAATTTCTGTCCAGCGAATCCAGGCTGGTTCGCGGCGCAAACATGCGGTCCCAGATGCTTTGGTTATTCTGACGGAAGATCAGCTGGCTGAGAGACGACGTCTTGCTGGGCAACCACACGATGGAACCGCCTAGCCAGCGCGTGAAGACGTTGGCATAACCGCTGCCTCGAAACGGACTGGCGATTGTGACAATCCGGTCAACTGACCGATCTGCTTCGAAAAAGAAAACACGCTGAATGGCATCGTGGGTTTCCCGGTCGGCCTTGATGCTGGCGACAGGCAGTTTGCTCATGGAGTTCCACAGCTTGTCTTCGCTGTCGACTGTTAACAGATACGACATCAACCCACCCATGCTGTGGCCGACAACCACCATCTGGTCCAGTCGGGCGTTGCGTCCATGCGGGTCACAGCGGTGGCGAAGCTCTTTCAGTCGGTCTCGCAGGCTGGCGGTGGCAAACGTGAGCGGCTGACCGGTGGGATACATGTAGAACCAGAACTGATATTTTTCGCGGATCGCCGGATCGCTTTGCAGATCGTTGAACATTTCCATCCAGGTGACCGGACTGGACCAGATGCCATGAATCATCAGCACAGGAATGCGGTCCGGATCGAACGGCTGCACCATGTACAAGCCTTCCAGTTCCTCAGCCTGGTCAGATCGCAAGAAGGCAAACGTATCCAGCAGCGACATTCTGGGGTTTGTCAGAAACCACGCCAGCGGTGTGCTGATGTCGGTTTCCAGAGGAACCAGTGTGTCGTTGACGACGACTCCGTCGGAAGCTCGCGGATCAAATAGTTGCAGACGAATCGGCTGGTCGGTCTCGTCGCCGACCTGTGGAAATCTGGCGACAACGGTGGCTGGAAGACTCATCCGCTCGGCATAGTAACTTTCCAGGGAACCGTCGCTGCCCTGCCGCTGTCGGCAAATCACAATGGGCACACCGACACCGGACGAAGCATGTCGGTTGCGCAGGTTCTGTAATTCGTAATCGGCGACGAATTGGAATTCGCCCAGCTGATCTTCACTCAACCAATGCGTGGGGTGCGGGATCTCGACGTTTAGCCGGCGTCCAGTCACTGGCATACGAATGGTTTGTCCCAGACGATAATTGCCTTTGTTCTTCACCAGCCGCAGCAGTTCCTGAAGACTGGTATTGTAAATATCCGTCGTTTCACGGTGACGGCCGGCATTAGGATCGATCAGTCGCCCATCTTCATCCGGCCCGGTCAGATACTGCCAGCTGAACTTCGCGGCATCGAGGCAGAGTTCCATCGCCAGTCCGCGGTCCTTCGTCATGGCACTCTGTGCCGCCAGATAACTGACTTCGGAATAGGCGTGCAGCGCCTCGCGGTGGCGATTTCCACCGAACTGATTCCCACAGTGACGCAGCATCTGAACGAAGTCATCGCCGCCACGGTAAGACGACGCTGCCAGAAAAGCGTTCGTCCGTTTTGATGGTCCTTGAGCTCCAAATACGGTTTTGCTCAAGCGCTCCGTGATGGGATTGACCGGCTTTTCCCTCAGTTCCACAAACTTGACCGGCGTACATCCACTCAGCAGCGCAGCAAACGCAGCGCAGACGACAAGCGTCCACAAGTAGCGAGCGGCCGAATGGTGTTGAGAAACAGGCACGGAATGAATGGATCTACAGCGAATTTCGCTGACTCATGGCCGCGGTTCACGTATTTTGATAGCAGAACGACTGCCCCCACGAGCCAGAACCGGTTCCGCTATTTCGTAAACTGCTCCTACGTCAGCCGGTCGTGACAAAGCGGTCGGTCAGCGACGTGATGGTGATTGACGTCGCAGCCAGAGATGGGATACGGTCCGGTCGGTTTCGCCCGTTCGGACTCGCGGCGTAGCGTCTTGGGGAAGCGAATTCCGGTCAATGCCAACCTGTCCATCGACGCAATAAGGGCAAACTGGGCAAACAGTTAGCATCATTGCGACGTAAACCAGGCAGACTGTCCGGGACACTGCAACTGGCTGCACCGGAAATCGCGGTGGGGAACACTTCACATTTGTCATCACAATCCGATCCCTTCGTCGCATGCAGATTTCTCTGGAATCTACGTCCCCTGAGAGCTGACTGCACCTGTTGGACAAAGGTCGCCGAGAACGGCGCGCCGGTTTCGGAGAGTCCGGACTACATTTAATGCACAGGATTCGCTTTCAAACGTGAACAACGCGTTCAGAAAAAATCAACTTCTGCCCGCGACGCTCGGATTTCTTGCGGCAGCGTTGGCATGGTCATGGACTCTGGCTGAACTACTGACCAACGCGCAGCTGGCTCGTCAGATCTGGCCGGCCGATATCAACGCTCAGGTTGTAGCCGGTCTTGGCGGCCGGTTATCGACGGACGCGTTGGGGCGTTCTGTCGCCACGCTGGGAATGCTGAGTGTGTGGGTGCGATTGCTGGCGGCGACCGGAGGACTGACAGTTTTTGTGTGCGTCGTACGGCGGAAGACATCCGTTGGCAACGCGAAACCGGTTCTTCCGGACGTCCTTCGACAGTCATCAGTGGTATTGCTGGCGGGGGCTGGCTGGTGGGTGTTGTGGTTACTGGGGAGCGCCGGCAGCGAAACCCTGCATCGATTTATCGTCGGCAGCGTGGGTCTGTGGCTGTGGATAACCGGGGCGTCTTTTCTGTGGGTGTGGATTCACGCAGCGTGTGGCGGAATGGCTGAACACCAACGGGCTTCAGCCGGAAGCAGCACGCGCACCTCAATCGTGGTGCTGTTTTTTAGCATGGTCTGCTGGATCGGCATGTCATATTGGATGAACGCCTGTCTGTATGAACAACTGCTGATTCCTCACGGCGATTCTGCGATGTATGAAGAGCATCTCTGGAACGTGTGGCACGGAAAGGGATTTCTCAGCTATCTGGATCAAGGCGTGTTTTTGGGCGAGCATGTTCAGGTCATTCATTTGCTGCTGTTGCCGCTGCACATGATCTGGCCGTCGCATCTGCTGCTGGAACTGTCGGAGTCCATTGCATTAGGCTGCTGTGCACTTCCCATATTTCTGATGACGCGACGACACACGGGAAGTCACTGGGCGGGTGTCTTCATGGGAATGGCGTGGCTTGCTTTTTACCCAATGCACTTTCTGGACATTGCCATCGACCAGAAGACCTTCCGACCGATCGCTCTGGGACTTCCGTTTCTGTTCTGGACGATTGAACTGTTCGAGCGTCGCCGGTATCGAGGTGCCACGATCTGCCTGCTGCTGATGCTGTCTGCCAAAGAGGACTACGCGCTGATTGGGTTTCCGCTGATGTCTGTTCTGGCGTTCGAAGCGTTTTTGAATCGCCGAGCCGAAGGCAGGCAGGGTCGGGAGTCTTTTCCGACGGACAGGCTTCCCACGTCGCCCGAAAAAGACTCCCGACCCGCATCGTGCCCAGGCACGGCCTTCCGCTGGGCCGTGGCCCTTGCTTTGCTTTCTGCGATCTATTTACTGGCCGTGGTACTGGTCGTCATCCCCGCATTTCGATCGGGCGATCATGTGCATTACAGCCGCTATTTCGGTGATCTGGGAAACAGCCCCGGCGATTTGGTGAAGACCGCGCTGACACAGCCAGGAAAAGTCATCAGCCAGATTCTGACGGCGCAGACGGCCGGCTATCTGTTCGTGTTTCTGGGCCCGCTGGTGTTTTTGCCAATCAGAAAACCCCGGCTGCTGTTGGCCGGCGGACTCACCTTCAGCATGCTGGCTCTGCTGCAATTCGGCACCGACAACAACGATCTTCCGCCGGTCCCTTTCCACCACTTCCACGCTCCGTTGCTGCCGGTTCTATTCTGGGCGGCGGTCGTGGCACTCGGCACGGCCGGAAACAGTCAGAGTCCCGGTCTTTTCAGAAAATCAGGACTCCGCATCAGCTGGCTGTCGCATTTCGTTCCTCACGACGTGACTGCCACCAGCAGCGCTCTGCTGGTATTGCTCTGTTGTATCGGCACGTCCGTAACCGGTTCGCTAACACCGCTGGGCGCGGCATTCTGGTCAGCGGAATCACCGTTTGGGCGCCAGGTACTGTTTGAACCAGTCAGTCCTGACCAGCAACAGCGAGCTTCGATGGTGTCCCGAGTCGTCGAGCAGATTCCACTGACTGCTCGTGTGGCGTCATCGGACTTCATTCATACTCGGCTGACACACTGCGAGCGGTCCTACGACTACAGCAATTACCTGCGAGCCGTCAACAATTTCCAGCCGGGCGTTCCCCCCGATACCGACTACATCGTAATCGACACCGGCCACCGCTACAGCGAGATCCGCGCGGCCGCAGACGTGCCGGAGCTCCAGGGAAAGACCGACTGGGAATTGCTGCCCGACACCACAAATGGATACTTTCTGGTGCTGCGCCGGCGCACTTCGGCACCGATCGATTGAGCGTGAATTTCGCAATCGGGGAACGGCTGCGATACACGACGACGGCGTCAGGAAGTATCACCTCCATGACTGACCTATCGCAAACTTTCGTGGCTACGCGGATCGCTCACACCGTTCTCACCGTCGGCCGCCTCACAGGGATGTTCTCTACCGAGTAGGCAGAACGACGACGACCAATTCGCGGTCCTCATCGTCTTCCGAAAACAGTCCGACAGCCGACAGACTTCCAATGACCACCGGCACATCAAATGTGCACACGGCATTGGTTTCCAGAATCTGGTTGCCCAGCTGAAAACGATCGATTTTGTCACCATCCTCCGTGGCCGGCTGATGATCCTTCATGGTGGTGAGCGCCGTACGAAATGCCAGACGCACGCCTTCACCCTGCCAGGCCTGCTGCAGATGGGGAGTGATTTCCACGTTGATGCCAATATTGATCTGATCCATGATGAGTTGCAGCCCGACGCTATTGGTGCCGACTACGGGAATCTGACCTACGACAAGCGGCATGCGATGTCCGGAACACAGATTTCCGGTGACCCTGTTTCTGACTTTCAGAATCCCGTGATAGCCACCAATGGATTCACAAAGTTCGTTCAGTTCCGCCACCGCGTGATTGCCGGCAAAAACCTTGTCAAGATTTCGTCTTGCCGCCACGTTCACCGGCAGCCACCATAGTTCGACCGACAGTGGCTGACCACCCAAGGTGTTTGCCGCGAATTCCTTCAGGAAGCCCCGGATCGCTTCATGATTCGCGTCCGTCTGCCGAATCAACAACGTGTTGTTCACCGCTGAAACGGTGCCTTTACCGCCGTTGGCTTCCCACGAATCAAAGTCGACGTGATTAATGATCAGTTCGATCAGCGATTCGTGTTGCTCGTACGAGTCGTGGACATGAAGCTGCTGGACCCCAGAGTTCACTGCACCACCAAAACCGCCGCCACCACCGCCGAACTGCACGGTCGTCGGAACGCTGAATTGTCCGCCTCCACCGCCAAAGCCGCCACCACCCTGCTGACCATCAAAACCGCCGCCGACGGATGGTGGCTGACGAACGGAAGCAGATTCCGCAGATGACGTGGGCAGCGAAGCGTTGTATGGGAACTGCTGAATGGGGGTGACGAGTTCGTCCAGATAATAGAACTTCAGTGGCAGCACCAACTTATCGACCTTTTTCACAGCCTGTGCCTTGTCCTGAGCGCAAAGAGGACTGCAGATGGTGAAGGCAACAAGCGCAACGATACGACAGGAGGTTGGCCTGTTGGTTTGGGTGGATGGCGCTATGGTTCGTGCGGGGAATTTCGGATGATTCCGAAAATCCGCTTGCCCAACATC
>LWDU01035465.1_pt1 | contig 27217 bp, 28 predicted proteins | sample 727161 | NCBI WGS metagenome assembly LWDU01 (sample SAMN04566230, study PRJNA314399) | hydrothermal vent metagenome | isolation source: deep sea hydrothermal plume seawater | place: Mexico: Gulf of California, Guaymas Basin | collected 2004-07-11
AATGCCTCGAATCATAAAGGTTCTCTTAGTTGTCTTTGATGACCAGTATCATGCGGCTAAAACCCAGGTTGATTCAATAGGTATTACGATCCCGACGCACCATAAATATAGTGCACTGTCACCATTGCCCTTTAATTCATTCAAGGCGCCTGTCGCGCCCAGCCCATGAGTCTCTCTTGTGCGGAATGGTTTGTACGGACTGGTTTGCTTGTAACTGGCGCCTGGAGATCGATCGTAAGGCAAGCTTTCTATGCGTGCTAGCCGATCGCCCCTTGATTGGCCAGCACATTCATTTCCGGCAAGGTCATGCCGAGTTCAGTGAGAATCTCAACGGTGTGCTCGCCAACCTCTGGCGATACCAAATGCGGCTTTGTTGGCGTGCCTTCAAATCTAACCGGTGTCCTGGGCAATAGCATACGACCTCCTCGTGGGTGCTGACTGGATTCAATAATGTCCATTGCCAGCACCTGCGGATCATTGATGACGTCTGCGCGCGAATTAGCTTTAGCAACCGGGATACCGTTTTCGGCGAGCATATCAACGATTTCGTCGGTGCTATAAGATGACGTGTCGGCGCCCAGATGATGTGAGACGATGTACCCATCCCGGGTCTTACTGACCTCGTACATGTCAGCAAGATCTCCTGTAATTCCACATGAGGTCGGGCCAATTGAAATAGATCCCCGCATCTAGCATCGACAACCTGATATGTTGACCGCCAGCACCACTCGCCCTTGCGAACAAGGCGGCTGTAATCCCCTGCGCGGCGATGAGTGCAGTGACCTTGTCGTAAATAATGGTGCGCACCATTTCGGGTTCGCCGGTTGACTGCGCATCCACAACACCACTGATCCCTTGAATCACATAATCGTACACCCGCTGCTCGGCATAAGGTCCGATTTCGCCCATGCCGCTGATCGACGCGTAAATCAGGTCAGCGTGATCTTGCTTCAAGTCATCGTAGCCAAGCCCCAGTTTGTCCATCTTTCCAGGTCGATAATTCTGAATGACCACATCAGCGTTCTGAGCGAGTGTGCAAGCGAGGCGCGCACCGTCGGGATGCTTTAGATTGAGACCTATGGATCGTTTGTTGCGATTGATCATGGCGAAGATTGCGCTAAGCCCGTTTCGACTCGCGCCAAGCTGACGGATGCCATCACCCCAACCTGGAGGCTCCACTTTAATCACATCGGCGCCCTGGTCTGCGAGGATCACTGCTGCCATGGGACCGGACACGACCGAGCAAAGATCGAGTACCTTTACTCCGGCCAGAGGCCCCGTCGATTTTAGTTTGTTCATTGGTTAAGACTTGGGAAGCTGATTTACTTCCCGACTATGCGGCAATCCCGGTTGAAAATCACTCTGTCATTCTCGGCAATGATTGGCATTGTATTGAATATCCCTTCACCAGCAGCTTCGTTTGAAGTCGCTTTGGTCTCAATTCGGATGAACTTCGGTAAAGTACAGATGCCATCGAAACATAAAATGCGGAAGACGCCATGAAAGAGCAGAGAAACCCTGTTTGTTCCAGTTTTTACCAAGGATTGTTGCCGAATTTATCATGCTACAAATTTTGTATTAACGTAGCCGGATGATTTATTCTCTTGTTTACTCGGTTTGCGTTACCATTCTGAAAATCAAAACCGTAGTTTCCGCGATCAACTTTTCAGGACATAACTTTCGAGTCTCGTGATGACGAATTTAGAAAATCTAATGACCAGATCGCGCAAGCCTGCCAAGAGCCTGTCGGATCACTCGATTACTCCATGTCGCGCAGATGCCCTGAGTCTGCTGGCGATGGTTGAGAGCCTAACGGCAGCCAATCCAAAATTGGGTGAAAGATTTCAAGACTGGCGTCAACAAGTCGATGATCTGTTAGCCGGAACGATAAGGGATGACCTGGATACGGAAAGGCAATTGGAAGAATTGGCGATGGATTTTCGTCTTCAATGGATCACACTGGCTCATTCATTGATTGCTGGTGTGATGAAATCGCCCCCCAGCAATCACATTCCCTTATTACCCCTCAGCCTCTCTGCCAACTTTTTGTACGAACGTGTACTCAGTCCGATACTTGAGGAGCGGATTAAAGAGACCGTACCTGACATTCCAGGGTGGCAGACGGAAATAACTGTTTTCTCTAGTGGCATGGCGGCGATTAGCGCCGCCATCACTGTTTTACGTCATAAAAAAGATAAATATCGCAGAGATAACACTCACACTTTGCAGTTGGATATGTTCGGTGGTTATTATGAGACCTTGGCTCTTCTAGATCTGCTCGATTCCTCAGACCTCAATTGTCATAGTTTCCAGGATGAGCCACAACTGCTGGATCGCTTTGGCCGCGGTAAGACTGACATCCTTTTTTTGGAACTGATCGCCTACGATTGGAACCAGACAGTGATCGATCCAACGCGTTTAATCCAGGCTCTTGCGGTTCGTCCTCCGGATCGGCCCTGGGTTTTGATGCTGGATACCACGCTTATCGGGCCAATATTCCAACTTGAGCCGTTGTTGATGGCCTGTGGCGAAAAGAAACCGGTTTTGGTTTTGGAAATACGTTCAGGCTTAAAGCTGGAGCAGGTCGGGTTAGAGTTCTCAAACGTTGGTATTATCAAAACGCTTAGCCCGGAGGAACTCGACGACAACCGTTACCTGAACGCCAACCAGTTTCATCTGGCTTTAGCGTTTAGCCGCGGGAAAATGGGCACTGCGCTGAGCTTCTCCCAGGTTGCCATTCTGGACGCACCATGGGTTTTTCATCCTGAATGGACGTTAAAACACACCCAGTCAGTGATGGACAACAACCGACTTTTAGCATTTGCGCTATCGGAGATACCGGGATTGTTTGCTCGAGTTAATCATCCTGCCCTTGGCCCGCAAAGTGAGCTGGCCTGGGCTGAGTCACCGATAGTCGTGATGGAGTTCCACGTGGCTGAGGATAGTGCAGAAAACCATGATTTTCTGCTTGCGGTGATTACTCACGAGGTTCGTCAGCGTAAATTGGTGTTCCAGAAGGGGGCCAGTTTTGGATTCCGTCATCATCGTTGCGAGATAATCCAACCGTCTTCCTACGACTATCCTGATGGTCGATCCCGAGGTTTTTTCAAGGTGGCAATGGGTGCGCGTCGTGGCCCATCCCTGGATGGGATAATTTTGCTAATGCAAGAACTGGCAGCCTTCGCCGATTTTAAAGCCCTGAAACTTGCCTACCCACAGATCAAACCAGAGAAAGAGTTGGCTGGCTTTCCCGATCTAACGGCAATTCGTATGATTCGGTAAGGCGAGTATGTTCGCCGAAATCAAATAGTCGAACGATGATGGGCATGCTTTAAGCAACAATCACTTGCACTAAAATACATGGGTCATCTGAATGGAAAACCGATTAGATACATCTTCCATATTGGTATTTGGACCTTTACCACGGTTAAAGCGGGGTGTACTGATCCTGGGATCGGTATAGTTGACCTTCAAATGAACTTTACTGTCAAAATAATACTGCGCACTTAGGCTTACAGTTCTCCAGTGACTTTCCATGCTATTTACAGATGAATGCCCTTCATCGCCTTCCAGTCTATGAAGTACGTCATAACGAATATTGAATTTCCGGGTTTTGCCCGGTTCGTAGCCCGCGGATAAATACCAGCCAGTCGCTTTGCCGCGTGTACCGTTGCCTCCGCCTGCTAAGTTTCCTCTGAGCCAGGCGTTTTAAAAAGCCCCAGGCGGATTCTCATTCCAGAAAGGTCATTCAGTGTGATACTGACATCGGTAAGATGCCGGTTTTTCCTGGCTCGGCCAGGAAATAATGGTTGATTTTACCGTCTGATAAAGGCGCAACCCCCAGGGCACCTAATCTTGCGCGATTGATATTAAATTCGTCCTGAGAAGTCAGGTCCGGGCCAATTAGCTGCTGTAGCTTCCTGAACAAGCCAGCAGTTCGAAACCAGAAGTATTTTGATTACCTTCAATTTAATCGCGTGAAACAGAGATATCACTCACCACTTCCTGAATAGGAATTTCAAACCAGAATTTCGAACCTGTCTGTGGTGTGGATTCTAGACCAACCGAACCGTTCATGAAGGTCACCAGTTTTTTTACAATATTCAAACCCAGGCCCGTCCCGCCAAACTCTCTGGTTATACTGCTGTCGCTCTGCGTGAATGCTTCAAAGATGGTCTTCTGATGTTCTTCCGCAATACCCGGTCCATTGTCCTGAACGGTTACGATCAGGAACGTTTCAAAGTTTACTCGCGATTCAAAACGAGCATTAACAGTAACCTTCCCGTTCTTGCAGAATTTCACTGCATTAGACATGAGATTCGTCAGAATCTGTTTCAAGCGGGCGATATCCCCCTTTAGAATCAATGGTCTTTCGGGATCCATCGAGTACGCCAACTCGTTGCCATTTTTTATAGCCTCATTGCTGAACTGGTATGTCGTTTGCTCCAATAAACTGGTTAGTGAGAAAGGCTCTAAAGTTAAAACGGCTACGTTGGTATCAACGTTTAAAATGTCCATGATGTCCGATAATGATTTGAACAGCGTCTCGCTACTGCTAATAATGTGTCCAAGAATTTCAGCCTGGTCTTTATCCAATCGAGTTTCTTCCAATACACTCGATAATCCCAGTACGGCGTTGAGCGGGGTGCGAAGCTCGTGGCTCATATTAGCCAGAAATGCTGATTTGGCCTCATTGCTGGCTTCTGCCAGTTTTTGCGCTTCCTTTAATTCCAGTTCCTTCACTAAGAACGCTGTAATGTCCTTTCCTGTCCCACGATATTCGATAAACTCCTGATCCGCGTTGTAAGCTGGCTTGCCGCTCAAACTGAACCATCTTTTTTCGTCCTTGTTGTTTTTGATTTCTAGTTCGACTTCAGAAAACTCCTGCCGTCCCAGCAACATGGATTTGACATAATCAATATGCATATTATTGCTATAGCTTTGACTTGCCAGGAAATCCCATAAAGTCAGGCCCATCAGGTTTTTTGTGTCTAGTCCTAGTGAAGGGATGTAGTCAACAGACAGGTATCTGATTCGTAATTTTTCGTCGGTCTGCCAGAAGAAGTCCGAAGATGTATAGAGAAGATCTTTTAATAATTCACTTTGTGCAATATTTTCCTTGTGAGATTGATCCAGGTTAGTGGATATCTGGTTAAATGAAATTGCTGTTTCTGCTATTTCATCCTTACCTGTAATCTGGACCAAGACACCCAGTTCACCTTTTGAGAGCCTGTTCGCGCCGTCTCGGAGCTTTCGTAATTGGCGAATGAGGTAACTGCCAAGGACAAAGGAAAAAAATGCTACCAAAGCCATTTCCAATATCGCTATGGATATGGTCCTCTGCTTGGCGGTTGCCAGTATCGATTCAAAATTTTCGGTGGAGATTCCCAGCTGTACTTTTGCATAGAGTAACCCGCCCTCGTTTATCTCTGCCTCAACATCATAGGTACCGTCACTTACATCAAAGACGGAAAGGTCAGCGACAAAGGGACGCTGCAGAACATCAAATTGACCGCTTTGAGCGATTACCTGGTTCGTGTGATCCATGATTCGCGCATACACAACCCCATCAGGCTCCAGAATCTGAGCTGTAAAAGTCTCCAGAGTAGCCAGGTCATTGGCTAGAACGGCATCTTTGGTTGCAGCAGAGAATTGTTCGGCAGCCTCCCGCGCACGATATTCAATTGCCTGTGCATTAGAGTTAGACAGAAGAGAGTATGCTTCATAGACAAGCAAACTCAGCAACACTGCTTCGATAAGAGCGACACCGAGTATAGTTTTTAAGCGAAAAGACAAATAAACCTCTAGCGTGGCGACTAACGCCTAATCAAGTTATCAGGTGATTAGCGGGCTTAGAATACAGCAAGTAATCCAATAAGGTTATATTGAGTGCTCTTACGTCATCCCAGTCTTCATTGGCTGCAGCGATAATCGAAGAGAAGTTAATATCGGTCAACAGTGCTTTGGCTTGAACGTCACCATTCATGGCGATCATGGCATTTCTGATTTTCACTATGTTGGTTTCGAGTACACGTGGATGGGCAGCCAAAGCATGCGGAGTATATCCTTCAGTCATGTATAAAATGCGAAGTTGATCCTTAATGGTCTTATCAACATGACTAAAGGTACGAAATTAAAGGTACGGATAGCTCCTCCTCCGGCAGGGTAAATGCCTTTTGCGAAGGCATTTACATGGAATAAGCTGCCTCCCGAGAGTAAAAACCAAAGAATCAGGTATGCCGGGGGCTCACACGTTCGCGGCGACGCTTCGCTGGCCATTGCCGTGGTAATTTATCGCTCCACAGACTTACTTTTCGCATAATCCCCTGGTCTCTGGTCAGACAATCATCCTACCTTATACACAGCTCAACCTAGTGTCACTTTTAGGTGCTTCGTATCGCTTTGGCCAACAATCGTAAGGTATCTATGTCGACAACGGTTACCTATGGCTGTGTACAGTCGCGAACTGCAGAGTATGGTGAGTGACCAAGGCTCCCTGGAATGATCTAACGAGCGGAAAGGAATTTCGGACCGTCGTTTTGAACATCCGCGTGTTGTTCAATTGGTTTGCCTTGGTCAGCGACCGGGAAGCTTGTCTCTCCGATCGCCATCGGTTCGAACATAGATTCCCACCTAAAACTTCGACAGCCAACCTTCCATCCGTCTACTGATAAAGGAACCCTACAATCGTTAGTACGATGGTGTAAGGCAAAGCCATTATCACCATACGCACATAGCCCAGTTGAATCAGCGGTGCGAGCGCGGAGGTTAGCAGAAATAGAAATGCTGCCTGGCCATTCGGGGTTGCAACAGAAGGAAGATTTGTCCCGGTATTAATGCTGACTGCCAGACTATCGAAATGTGCTCTCGAAATATCACCGGCATCAAATGCAGCCTTCACTTCATTGATATATACGGTTGCTACGAACACATTGTCAGAAATTGCCGACAGCACTCCATTAGCCAGAAAAAATGCGCGTGGTTGGTCTTCAATGGGTAATGTCAGCACCCATTGGATAATAGGGCTAAAGAGATGCAGATCATGAATCATCCCGACGACAATGAAGAAGATGCAAAGCAGGGAAACGAAAGGCAAAGATTCCTCAAAGGCACGACCTATTTGATGTTCTTCTTTGATTCCGGTGAGTGCAGTCACCGTAACAAGTAGGCACAATCCAATAAGACCCACCTCCATGATATGAAGCGCCAGCCCGACCACCAGAAGAACACCGCAGATTCCCTGTATAATGATGCCATAAACTTCTCTTTGTGTTCTCTTTTCGTCCTGTTGCTGAATATAGCCTTTTAGTATTGAGCGGACTTGCGGATCGAGCTTCCCCCCATATCCCAACACACCTGTCAGCTCAAGTACGATGCACGCCAGAAAACCGGCAATGACCGCTGGAATCGTGACATGTGACATTTCCTGGGCAAACTGAATAAAATCCCAACCCATCTTGTCTGCTATCAGTAGGTTCTGGGGTTCTCCCACCATCGTAGTGACACCTCCAAGCGCTGTGCCAACTGCGCCATGCATTACAAGGCTACGAATGAACGCCCTGAATTCTTCCAAGGTATCACCGCTCAATTGTTGTTGATCCGAGACTCCGTTTTGGTCAAAGTCTGTATCGTCGGTCGACTGAATCCTCTCGTACACGCCATACAAGGCAACGAAAACAGCAATCAGCACGGCCGTAACCGTTAAAGCATCAAGGAACGCAGAGAGAAAAGCCGCCATCATTGAAAACATCAATGAGAGCATCCATTTGCTCTGCACGTTCATGATTAGTTTTGCAAATATAAGCGTTAGTAATGGCTTCATGAAGTAAATGAAACTCACCATAAATATCAACAGGGCAAGTACCCCAAGATTTGCCTGTATCTCGTGCCAGACTGTCTCTGGCGACGTTAAACCCAGTGCCAGGATTGCCAGCCCCAGAAGCCCGCCACTTTGCAGTGGGTAACATTTTAAAGCCATGGCCAGCGTAAGAATAAACATTGCTAGAAACATCCACCCAAGAACGGTCGTCCCGACTACCATTTTCAATGGAAAGCAGAGCCCCAGGAAAACCAAGATCGACAGTTTGAACCAGTCGGGACTGTTGCCTAAAAATTCTTTATATGCGATTCGAATCATTTAATACCTTCCACTGCTAATTTCTTATTAATTACATTGTACTTTCGTCTCACAGATTTCTGCGCGCGCCTGCATCACCATAAACATAGTCGCGAACGACATCTATACCCTAAAATACACGCCAGACTGAATAGACACGAGTATCTCGGTCGATAGATTTCTTGATCTTCTACATTCTACTAATTTTTACAGGCGCTTTCTTACTCCTTATTAAGTATATATTTTAACGAGCGCCATTCCTGTTTTTAATGAGGTGTAGTGGTTGTAGAGGCGTAGTTAATTTGGCCGCTTAATAGTGGGTGATATCATTACCTCATAGATTAAGTGAGTTATTTGATGAGCAAAAAATCACGTCGTGCTTTTAGCCCTGAGCTTAGACTCGAATCCGCACAGTTGGTTGTCGACCAGCAGTACGGCATTCGAGAAGCCGCCACCGCTGTCGGGATTGGACATTCAACGATGGACAAGTGGGTCCGGTAGTTACGCGATGAGCGCAACGGCGTCACCCCCAGCGAAACTACCTAAAGGGGAAAAAAAGGGACTGAGGGAATAAGAATCTAATCCCCTCCGTCCCCTTTAAACTGTGAAGTCCGCATCGTGCTTGGTGGCAGTAACACAGGCGCGGCGCTGTTTAACCGAGACATTATGGTGCAGAGTTCACCTACAACTTCCAGGTTGTAGTCAGCAGTATAAAAAACCGGCTTGTGCCGGGTTTTTTCTGCGTTTTCGGGAATGCTTTTAAGTCAATGAACCTGTGTCTGCCCCGGTCGTGATGGGTAGTTCTTCCGCCATCCATTCTGACATCGAGCCATCGTAGACTGCGACATCATCCACACCCACCAGTTTCGCGACGCAGGCGTTAAGCGTTGCCGCAATTCCACCGCCGCAATAAGTGATCAGGCGATCGCCGATCATTTTCTGCTCGAGGATCTCTGCCAGGGCATAAGCTCGAAAAAGGGATGGTTCACCGAACCGCTTATGTGCCCGGCGTAGGAAACATCCGCTTCACCTTTATACATTTCGGGTGTAAGCGTATTGACCACGCAGGCACTACCGTCGGTGATTGAAGAGAGCACCTCTTGCTTACTGGCGAACATCTGTGGAGAAAGATCTGTATTAAAAGTTGTGGGGACGTATTTATTCTCAGCGATTTCCAGGGCACCTTTCCAGGCTTGCAGTCCTCCGTTTAGAACCCTGACGTTTCGATGCCCTGCATATTGCAGCACCCACCAGATCCGTGTTGCCCATGCCAGCATCTCGGTGGAGTAAACTACCACCGGTGTATCCCTGCTGATGCCCAGGGCACCAATTGCTTCCCCAAGGGTTTTTTCGTCTGGAATCGTGTACATGAGATTCGAGTTGGGGTCGGAAATAGCGGCATGGTCCAGAAAGACACTCCCGGGGATATGTCCAGCGAGATACCTGTCATGGCCGCTTTCTTCCGCGGCAGGATTAAGTACCACTGTAGCGTCAAAAAGGCGGAGGTTTGGGTCATCAATGATGGCGACCAGCTCTTCTTCTTCAATCAGGAGTTCTTCTCTTTTCATTGTCAGTTTTCCCGGGGTTTAGTTTCCATAGGCCTGTGCAGGTAGCCAGGTAACAACAGCCTGCCAGTTAAAGATGATGGCTAAGCCTATCAATTGCAAAATAACATAGGGGAACACGCCCTTGTAGATAGTCAAGACATCTACACCCTCCGGTGCGACACCTTTTAGGTAAAAGATAGCGAACCCAACGGGCGGGGTCAGGAAGCTTGTTTGAAGGCAAACGGCGAACAGGATGGTGAACCAGACCGGGTCAAACCCCAGATTGAACACAACGGGTGAAACCAGAGGGAGGATAATCAGGGTCAGCTCGATCCAATCCAGGAAAAACCCGAGCAAGAATGTGGCGAACAAGATAGAAATGATGATGCCAGAGGGACCGAAGGGGAGTCCGAGCAGTGCCCGTTCTATGAGCTCGTCACCACCGAGCCCGCGAAGTACCAGCGAATAAGCCGTTGCACCCAGCAATACTGCGAAGATGAACGCGGTGGTACGAGTGGTCTCAAATAATACCTCTCGCAGCACGGACATGTTCAGGGCCCGGTTTAGCACTGCCAACAGTAGCGCCCCCGCCGCGCCGACTCCGGCAGCTTCGGTAGGTGTGGCTAACCCGAAGAAAATGCTGCCAAGTACGGCCAGGATCAGGAAAGCTGCGGGCACAATGGCCATGAACAGTTCCCAGACGACTTTCAGGTCGATAGGTTCCCGTTTCGTAGCAGGAGCATGTTCAGGTTTCAGGAGGCCGTAGACAAGAATATAGGTGACGTACAACCCGCCGAGCAGCGCGCCAGGAAAAACGGCGCCGAGGAACAAGTCGCCAACGCTCATAGCCATTCGGTCAGCCATCATAACCAGCATAATGCTTGGCGGTATCAGGATACCCAGCGTACCGACCGCGCAAACGGTGCCGGCAGCGAGGCTTGTGTCGTAACCTTCTTTCATCATCACTGGTAGCCCAAGAAGAGCCAGCAGAACAACGGAGGCGCCAATGATCCCGGTTGTTGCAGCGAGGAGAAGACCAATCAGGGTGACGGTGATGGCCAGCCCGCCGCGAACCGGGCCGAGCAATTTCGCAAAGCTGGTCATAAGGCGGCCGGCAATGCCGGATCTGTCCAGCAAAAGTCCCATGAAAATGAACATAGGTAACGCGACCATCACCCAGTTCTCCATAACGTTCCAGACTCGATCAATCGTCAGCGACGTGTAGCTCCAATCGACACCAACTGGCACGTGAAAATCGACTTCGAGAATAATCGCGAGGGCCGTAAACAAAATTGAAAGACCACCCAGAAGCCAGGCAATCGGATAGCCCGTAAAAACCGAAACAATGAAGCCAAAAAACATGAGGAGAGCCAGGATTTCATTGGGACTCATGTCGGTCTCCTGCTTGGCTGAGGAACAGGAATGACCAAACCCTGCTGAATCTTGAAACGACAGCGAGCAACAGCAGGAAAAAACCAATAAACAGCATGCTCTTGATGACCCAGCGGAATGGCAGCCCTCCTGGCGAAACAGACACCTCTGACAGAGCGTAGCTGGATGCTACAAAGGGCGCAGAAAAAACCAGTATCAAAGCGGTGAAAGGCAACACACAAAGCAGGATGCCGTAGAGCTCCAGCCAGCCCTGGGTTCTGGGGCTGAGCCGCTCGTGAACGACGTCAACTCTTACATGACCATCAACCTGAAAGGTGTATCCAATGCCGAGTAAAAAGCCGGTGCTGTAGAGGTGCCATTGTATTTCCTCCAGTTCAATTCTGCCTTGCTCGAAGGCGTATCTCAGTACGACATTGAATACGATGGTGAACAGTAGCAGTAACCATATCCAGGATATGGATTCGCCAACCCAGGTGATAAGTGGATCGATTCGGCGTGAAATGGCAGTTGATGGAAGCTGCATCTTCTAAAAGTCTCTTGGCAGGTACGCCAGACGCTTCCAATGCTGGTAGCTTTCTTCAAATGCCCGTTGGGAAGCAAGGATTTTTGCAAAGGACTCATTTTTGTCTGCTTCTTCTTCCAGGACATCATCAGATACCCGGTTGAGTTCCCTTAAAAGTGGTTCCGGTAGACGTTCTGCCGTCACGCCGATGGCGGGGAATCCGGCGATGACTTTACCCTGAAGTGCTTCAGCGCGGGCAAGGTTTCGGGTCACTGCTGCGGTACAGGTCGTGGTGAGCAGGTGCTTGTCCACCGCTGCGAGCGAATTCCAGACATCAAGGTTGACGATGAGGTGCGTCGCGGTAAATGGTTGGTGCCAGCCCGGATAGTAATTATATTTTGCAACTCGATTGAATCCGAGTGCTTCATCCACAATTGGCAGCGCATATTCAGATGCGTCGATGGCTCCTTTTTCGAGCGCCTGGAAGATTTCCCCGGATGGCAACATGGTGACAGAAGCGCCAAGCCTTTCGATCACTTTACCGCCAAGACCTGCGAAGCGGATCTTCAGACCCTCAATATCAGACAGTTTTGTAATAGGGTCGCGAAACCAACCGGCTGTTTCAGGACCCGTCATGCCACAATATATTGGGTGGATGTTATGAGGTTTATACAGCTCCTCGCCCAGTTCACGGCCCCCTGCTTCAAACCACCAGGCGCTGAATTCCCAGGGTTCCATGCCGAACGGTACGGCCGCGATCAGGGCAGCTGCGGGAATTTTCCCCTGGTCGTAGCCGAGCCAATTGTATCCTGCTGGAACTTTGCCATCCCGGACTGCATCCGATACACCGAGCGAGGGGACCAGTTCACCGGGTTCGAACATATCGAGTTGCACTGCGCCATCACTTATCTGCGTGACAGTAGCGCTGATGTATTTGCTGTTATCGCCAAGAACCGGAAGATTGCTGGATGAAGTGATGGGCACACGCCAGTGAACTCGGGTCGGGGTGCCATCGTTGGTCTTGGCGACAGATAATTCGCCGGGACCGTTGGGGCGCAGTGCAAGGCTTGCGACCAGCCCGACGGTAAAAGAAACCGCAACGGCTAGTGCCGCCGATCTGTTAGAAAGCATATCCTCTCCGCCAATAAAACATAGTCCCTCCGCCAATGTGGTTAGTCTTAGACTAGCATGAGGGAAGGTCTTCCAGACTATACCCGGAGCACTAATGTCAGGATAATAGGCGCCTTTTTCGCAGAAACAATATTTAAACCAGTTTTAATAAACCAGAGGATAGCTAGATGACAGATGTCAGATTTGATGACCGAGTGGTCGTAATTACCGGGGCGGGTAATGGACTTGGCCGAACCTACGCACTTGAAATGGGTAAACGAGGGGCCAAGGTTGTCGTCAATGATCTTGGCGGTTCAGCGTTTGGTGATGGCGCTGATAAGGCCGCCGCCGATGTGGTCGTTAACGAAATCAAAGCGGGTGGCGGCGAAGCTGTAGCCAACTATGATTCGGTCACCGATGGTGACAAGATTGTCCAGACCGCTATGGATTCTTTCGGGAAGATTGACGTAGTGATTAATAATGCGGGTATTCTTCGCGACAAGACTTTCCATAAAATGGAAGAGCGGGACTGGGACCTGATCTATGACGTCCATGTTCGTGGCGCATTCAAGGTCAGCCATGCAGCCTGGCCCTACATGCGTGACCAGAATTACGGACGGATGATCTTTACCGCATCCGCGGCCGGTATTTACGGAAACTTTGGGCAAACCAACTACGCGATGGCAAAACTTGGCCTGCACGGAATGTCGCAGACTCTGGCGCTGGAAGGTCGATCCAAGAACATCATGGTCAATACCATCGCGCCGATCGCGGGTTCGCGCCTGACAGAAACAGTGATGCCTCAGCAACTGGTAGACGCGCTTAAGCCCGATTTTATTATGCCGCTGGTCGTAAAGCTATGTGATGAGAACAGCCAGGAGACTGGCGGGCTATATGAAGTCGGCGCCGGATTTATAGGGAAAGTCCGATGGGAAAGAAGCAAAGGACACTCTTTCAGCGTCAGTCAGGGATTCAACGCAGAAGACGTCAACGACGCCTGGGATGAAATCGTGGATTTCACGGATGCAGATCATCCATCCAACATCGCCGAGGCTAACAAGCCTCTTATCAAAAACCTGAAATCCTAAGCTGTATTGTCAGGCGGGACACCATGCTTTTATGGTATCCCGCCTGATGTCCCTTGCATGACCAAAGTGTCGGTTAAACAAGTAGGAATCCGCAGGGCGCTTGCTGCAGATGCTCGTGCCTTGAACCAGATTCGATCAGAAACACCTGGTCCGTTTGCCCCGACCAGGGGGCTGGAACGTCATCTTGCCGAACCTGCTGTTTATACTTACCTCGCCGAGGACGAAACGCCGTTTGGGTTTGTCACTGTTGGCCCCGCAACTGATCTGGAGCACGCCGGTCTGGGAGAGGTCCGTGAGTGGTTTGTATCAGCGACCTATCAGCAGCGCGGGTATGGGCGAAAACTGTTGGTGCACGGATTGACTGTCCTGAAACGAAGGATGTGTGATTCGGCGCTTATCTGGTTGCCGGTAGAAGCAACCCGGTCGCTTGATGTCTTACTAAAACATGGCTTTAAAGCTTATCCAGCGCAACGCCTCGTGAACGTGGACGAGCTAAGTAGTACCGAGCAGGCCTACCTGAAGGACCTTAGTGATTATTTTTAGGGAACAGATGACCTAGCGGTACTTCCTGTAGTAGATGGTCACATCGCCAAACTCCTTCAGTTCGTCAAGGTCGGGAATTGTGGTTGCGCTGATATTGCCAATCTTTTCGAATCCCTCGAAGACGCTTTCGTCGCGAATACGCGAGTCGGCTATGAGGACTTCATCGGCGTAACTCCCTAATCGTTCCAGCCAGGGAATGTTGTCTCGATCATAAAGCACATCAGCGGCAATCAGCAGATCGACTTTATCGACGCATAGTTCAAGATCCTCAAGGGTGTCGAGCTCGACCTGGTTTGCTTTACCGTTGACGATACAAGCTTCCAGTGCATGCTTGTCCAGGTCACAGGCGATAACCGAAGTAGCACCTGATATTGCCGCTGCGATGGCGACTACGCCGGAGCCTGCCCCAAGATCCAGAACCGTTTTGTTCCTGCAGATCTCTGGATGGGCAACAAGATGCGCTGCAAGGACCTGCCCACTGGCCCAGCAAAATGCCCAGTACGCAGGCTTATCTATGATGGCGTGCATCTCTTCATCGGGCAGCCTGCCTTTTGGATAGTCCGCAGAAATCAGGTACAGAGAAATCTCGGGACGTAAAGGTAGTGGCGTTAAGGCGAGTGAGCCCGTAGTGATTGTTTGATTTAGGTTCTTTGTGAGCAGGTCGTTCATATAAAGTGCTAGTCTATTGAATTAACCTGCCTGACTTCAAACCCTCTTTGTGCAAGTGTTCTTTGCCTAAGAATGGCCAGTCATTAGAATTAGGAACATTCCCGTCAGTTAATGAACAGTAGAGGTTCTTTTGCGTCCTGAAGAAATTGATCCAGCCGATCTGAAGGTTCAACATGTTGGTCCTGTCACCATTCTGTTCGGTTATGAAAATGGGAAATACCCGTATGGCAATTCGTTAACCGTAACCGGAAGCCGGCAGACAGCGATCATCGATCCGTCTCTTGGTGTTGTTGCGCGAAAAGAAGTACTGCCGAGCGTGGATATGGTGATTCATAGTCATGTCCATGAAGATCACATCGCGGGTACACATTTGTTCCGGGAGGTGCCGTGGCATGCTCACAGCATGGACGCGCAGGGTCTTGAAAGTATTGAAGGCCTGATGGAGATTTATGGCACGCCTTCTGGTCCTGAATACGATGCATTCAGGCAGGAGATCGAAGCGGCTTTTTACTATCCCGCAGGTGGTGAAGTACAACGGTTTGACGAGGGTCATGTTTTTGATTTGGGTGATGTCACGGTCACGGTATTGCATACACCAGGACATACCCGCGGTCATTGCTGCTTCCTTGTTGAGTGGGGTGAAGACCCGGCAAAAAAGCTTGTGTATCTGGGTGATATAGAGCTGACGGGTTTTGGGCCCTACTATGGGGATGCCTGGTCTGACCTTACTGATTTTGAAGAAAGTATCGAACGCTTGAAACATGTCGATGCTGGCTGGTGGTTAACATTTCATCACAAGGGGTTGGTTGACGATCGCGATACTTTCCTTGCGATGCTCGATCAGTTCGAGTCGATGATTCAGGACAGGGAATCGCGGTTGCTTGAGTTCATCAAAGAGCCCAGGTCAATAGATGAAATCATTGATCATCGCTTTGTCTACATGCCCGGCCAGACTGGGTTTCTGATTAATGAGGTCGAACGGCGCAGCATGGGAATGCACCTTGATCGATTGATAGAGAAAGGCCACGTGAACTTTAGTGGCGGCGCCTATCAGGTGACATTATCGTGAGTGGAAGTATCGTGAGTGGAAGTATCGTGAGTGAAATTGATGTTTCAGCAATAGGGGAAGACATACCGTTACTGGAAGGACTCCGTACCACCAGAGCCATCCGGCGGTTGAAGCCGGACCCGGTACCTATTGAATTGGTCAGGAAAGTCTGTGAAGCGGGGACCTATGCGCCAAGCGGGGGAAACCGCCAACCCTGGTTTTTTGTGGCGGTGACGGAGAAAGAAAAACGAACAAAAATCGCTAACCTGTATCGATCAACCTTTCGGCAATATATCGTTCCGGCGAAACAGGCGGCCAGGTCTCCTGATTACCCTGAAGCTAAAAAGCGGAATATGAAGGCAGCGATTTACCTGGCGGAACATCTGCACGAAACGCCCGTACTGCTGTTCATCGCAGGATGGACCCGTCGCGAGCAGCCGCAATCACAGGCGTTGTTTCCGGCCATTCAAAACATCCTGCTGGCTTGCCGGGCAGTTGGATTAGGCGCGTCCTTAACGACCGCGCACCGCGCGCACGGTGAAGAAATTGATACACTGATAGGTCTCAACCCGGAGAAGACACCCAGCATCGCTATGCTGCCGATAGGTTGGCCAAAAGGTCAGTATGGCAAGCCTGCACGCAGGTCTATAGATAGCTGTTTCTTCGTCGATAGCTACAGGGGCGAGCCCCTGGACTAGATCAGGATCGGTTCCTCGTCAGGCTCTTCATGACACCCGGGCGTTGCGCGTTCAGCCAGGTTTGGGTCAATCGACCGGTAGTAGTACACATTGTCCTTGAGCGTTCTCTCGATTCGCTCGCGAGTCATCAGGCAGTGCAGGTGCGCAATGCATTCACCCAGTCCCATAAACATGGAAGCGCCTTCCAGTTTGCGCTTAAAAAGGTGAGGCAACAGGTCCACGGCGATTTGGGGCTGCACACAACTCTCTTCAAGAATCAGCATCCGGTCCTCGTGATGATCAATGAGTTGCTGGAGTCTGGCCTGGACGCCATAGAAGGGCTCATTGTGCGCGGGTAATACAAGTACTTCATCGGGAAGCAACGTCTTGAATTTTTCGTGTGACTCCAGCCAGCTGATCATTGGATTACCAAAGGGTTCAGTCGGGGAGACACTAACATTGGAGGTGATCACGGGCAGGATCTGGTCGCCTGAAATCATGACATTCAGTTTTTCACAGTACAGGCAGATATGTTCAGGGGAATGGCCACTGCCAACAAGGATATCCCAGGAATTGTCGCCTATCATGATGTGTTCACCATCACTTAATCGTATGTAGGCATTGGGTATCGGTAAGTCTTCGGGCTCCGGTGTGAAGCTGCTGCGCATTTCCGCCATCTGGGTCAGAAAATCTTCTGTAAGGCCATTTCGCTGGAAATACTCGCCGGTCTGCCAGTGACCGCCATCGCGCATCATCGAATTCATCACGCGGGTCTGGTAGTACTCGCCGTAGCTCATCAGGAGTGGCGCGTGCCATAGGTCGGTTAGAAAGCCAGCCTGGCCAGTGTGATCGGGATGCATATGCGTGCAGATCACCTGGTTGACGGGTTTCCCCCCCAGGCAGTTCTCAAAAATAGTATGCCAGTGATCCCTGGTTTCATCTCCGCGAATGCCCGTATCAACAATCGTCCAGCCTTTGTTGCCTTCAATCAGGTAAAGATTGATGTGGTTGAGTGACATCGGCAGAGGCATACGAAGCCAATAGACCCCAGGTGCCACTTCCATGGTCGTCCCGAACTCTGGTGAGGCGGAGAATGGATACTGCAGGGTTTCGTGAATAATTCTCATGACTTGTCCATAAAAGCGATGCCTCTCATCATACACGATGACCTTTGTCCGCGCCGGTCGTCGCCCTGTTTGAGGAGTGGTCCTGGTGGCTGTCGTGTAGGGCTGCCAGTCATTATAGCGACGGGTTTGTAAACCCTTTGCTATAGGCCCCTTGGTTATAAACCAGTGTCCAGCCAATAGCCTTCACCACCGTCGTCCTTTGTTTTAAGGTGTCCTGCAGTTGGTGTCGCGAAGTGAGTGCCGATAATCAGAATATCCCTGTTGACATACTTTTCCATCAATTCAACTCGTGTGGTGGTGGAAGCGGCCTGGTCAAAGTCCGCGGAGCTGGCCCAGTCCAGGTGTTCGATCTGGCAGGGGTGGTGGATGCAGTCACCGGTAATCAATGCTTCCTCACCTTCAGACTGTATATGAATACTGACATGCCCGGGCGTGTGTCCGGTGGTGGGTTCCAGAAACACCTCATCACATACTCTGTGATCCATCCCCACAAGGTCAACCAGGCCGGCATCAAACACCGGCCTGACAGAGTCGCCCATGACGCCCTGATTTAAATCGTCAGCAGCCTTATCTGAGTCAACTTTGTCTGATTCAGCTTTATCCCAGTATTCATACTCTTTCCTGCCCATCAGGTAGCGCGCGTTCGGAAAGGTCGGTATCCATTTCCCATCCACCAGCATGGTGTTCCAGCCCACATGATCGACGTGCAGGTGAGTGCACATCACTGTATCTATTTCGTCTGTTTCGTAACCAGCCTTGCTCAGGTCTTCCAGAAACGGCAATTGCAGATTGGTCCAGTTGGGGATGCTGCGCTGTTTGTCGTTGCCGATGCAGGTGTCGACGATCATCTTTCGCGTCGGAGTTTCCACCACCAGCGCATGAATGCTCATGATCAGGTTGCCCTCTTTATCGGCAAAATGTGGTGCCAGCCAGTTGATCTCCCTGACCTCATCTCTCGTTGCCTGGGGAAGGATAAACTTGGTGCCGCCCGCGATCTCCATTTCAATCACTCGGGTGATCTTGACGTTACCTACTTGCCACTGGTTCATTGGCTGGCCTCCCTTTGGATCAGGTCGATGGCTTCTGCTAGAGATTCTGTTCGTTCCCTCCAGTTCTTTCCTCCAGTGCTGACCCGCAGAGTTGAGACACCAGCGTCACGATAAGCCTTTAACCTTTCCTTGATCATTGCCTCTGTGCCAATCAGGTTGGTCTTTAGAATCATATCATCGGGTACCCTGCGAATGGCTTCATCCTTCTTGCCGTTAATCCAGAGGCTCTGGATTTCAACGGCTTCATCAACGTAGCCCGCACGTTTAAAAGCATCGTTGTAGAAATTGGTTTTTGCCGAGCCCATTCCTCCAAGGGTAAATGCCATGGCGGGTTTCCTGGCCTCGATCATTCGTTCGACATCGTCGCCCACCTCAAGGCTGCCGCCGACCTGAATGTCGATATCTGCCAGGGTTCGGCCGGACTTTTGAAGCCCCCTTTTCAAAGGCTCAAGGAATACATCTGCATGCTCTGGAATAAAAGAGGTACCCAGCCAACCGTCAGCTAACTCTCCGGTCATCTCCATGGACTTGGGGCCAAGTGTGGCAAGATAAATAGGCAAGTCCTTTCTTGGGGGCTGCGAGAGTTTGATGGGTTTTCCCTCACCGCCAGGGCGAGGTAACAGGTAATGTTTACCCTCATATTCCAGTCGCTCGCCACTCAGACCTTGTTTAACGACCTCTACGCATTCCCTCAACCGTCCGAGCGGGTTTGCGAAAGCTGCGCCATGAAGACCCTCGACAACCTGGGGGCCACTGACGCCAAGTCCCAGGACGAACCGGTTATTGGACACAGTTGCCAGGCTCTGGCTGGTCATTGCAATCATCGAGGGAACCCTGGAGCTGATCTGCATGATCCCGGTGCCCAGTGTGATGCTTTTTGTAACCGCTGCTAAATAGGCCAAAGGTACGATCGCATCCATCCCCCAGGCTTCAGCCGACCAGACAAAATCAACGCCCATCTTGTCTGCCTCTACGGTGTAGTCCACCAGTTCATCCCAGTCTTCACCGTTGTAATAAGCGCTTCCGATCCCAATTCCTGTCTTCATATCTATCTCTTCTAATTATTTTTGATGATCTCGTCTTCAACATCGATCAGTTTATCTTTGCCGAAGAATATCTCATTGTCGACAAAAAAAGTGGGGGAGCCAAATGCACCCATCTCAACGGATCGATTGGTGTTGTCTATAAGCGTTTGTTTGATAATAGGGTCCTGCATACCCTCGAAGATGGCGGCGGCGGGAAGCCCTGACTCCTCGAATGCGCTGCGGATAACCTCCGGTTCGTCCATTTTCTTTGGTTCACACCACATGTGCTGATAGATTTCATGGATGTATCGCTCGTAGTAGTCCTGGGTCTGGGCAAAGATGGCGCCACGCATGACCTGCAGGGTATTAACCGGGAAAAAAGGGTTTCGGTTGTAATCGGTGATGTGGTGCTTATTTAAGAAACGCTCCATCTCAACATTCTGGTATTCGCCTTTGTTTTTAATACCCTGCAAAGTCACCGCCGGTGAAGCGTTACCCGTGGCTTTGAATACACCACCGATCAGCACCGGCACATAGGTGAATTTCACGCCAGTGCGTTTTTCTATTGAGGGTATAGCGCGATGGCTCAGGTAGGCATTTGGACTGCCAAAATCAAAATGAAATTCAACAATCACAGACTGACTCCAATAATAAGATGCAGGTTAGTTTCATCATAAAACCTCTTAAAACTGGAAAGAAAGTACCTGATCAATCACGTTGAGTAAACCTACAGCTATGCCGGTTGCTTGATTAAACCCAATCGATGGGATGCGTCAGGATGATGAAGTTTAAATCATTTACGGATATGAACGGTTCGCTGCTGCAAATACTCAACATCGTTGCGGAGAGCTGGATCCTGCTGATCATTTGTGATGCGAACCTTGGTGTCACCCGGTCCTGCTTTGCATGACTCATTAGGGTGACAAGCATGCACCGGATGAGCATGCACTGAATGAGGATAGTGAAACAATCGAATTCGGGGACAAGGAATCTGTGCCGCCAGTAGAGCCTATGGCTATGCACAATCCAGATGCAAAGCCAGTCAAGTACTTTTTAAATAACCCCCCGGGACCTGTACTTAGCCAGGAATTGCAATACTAGTCACTGTTGTTCAACTTTCCCGGGATGAAATTCAGAACAAAAAAAACCCTGCCGAGGCAGGGTTTCTTTCGGATTTTGGCCGGGACAATTTCGGGCGAACCTTCCATTGCTTGGTCTATCCTCCGAACCTTTCGGCCCGGGTTGAGTCCATGACCAGGGTCTAGACCCTGATCGGACTCGTGCAGCTCTCTGCGTTCTGTTTCCTCTATTATCCGCTTCCGGCCGAGGCCTTCTGCTTCCTTTAGTCTCCACTTCTGCTTCCTGCCGCGGGTGGCTGTTTCCATCGTGCCAAACGTCTCTGGCGATTTCCACAACCTGGCCCAGCGAACCGTTATTTTAAGACGCCTTGCTACGTCTCCACTACTAGGGGTCGATCGCCCTCTGTGTAGTGGGTCGGATATCCGGTCCACGATTCACTTCCCCCGAAGGTTCCGTGTTCCGCTGCCTCCCGAAGGTGACACCCGGTAACCCTTAAGCCGCCCTTGCCCTGGCGACCGCGACCCGGCACAGGTCTATCGGTTTGAGTTTGGTTTGGTTTCCCGTTTCCGGTTCTCCTAACCTCCCTCAACCGTCGAAATACAATTTACAGAGGTTCTGGCGATCTGGCTATTGAAACGATTGCAACCAGCGGTGGATTAGCTGTGGATAACCTTTGGGTAAGTCAGAACATTCCCAGGTTGTGAAGTAGATAATGTGGAAATTCGATGAAGACGGCTATAACTTATTGTTTATATTAAGAATATTCAGTTGAGTTTGATTCATGTTGCTACATGTTAGATGAAAAAATATTTTGCCAGACCGGGAATGAGCCTGGATGGGGAGGTTGCCTGAAAGTGGCAGTGGCTTCTCGCTTGAAAAACTAACAAATAATAAAAGGGGTGAGGCATGATCTAATCGTTAGTTTTTATTCTAAAGCGAGTCAGTTCTTCAAGGGTAAGTTGGGGGCAGGTCGTCCGATATCTTATCCCATTGCGGGGTCAGTTCTACGAAGATGTGTTTGTCTGGCTTTATCTCGGGCGAGTCATCCAATAGTCCCGCCGCAATTTCCATAAATTCTCCTTCGGGCGTTGCGGAGGGGACTGGAGAGCCGCAATGCATGCAAAAAGAAACCTGGTAGGCCGGTGGTCGGTGGAGTACTGGTGCATCAAAAGTGATGATGCTGTTGCCGCCGGTGAGTAACCGGAAGTCTTTTGTGTTGCAACCTATTGAGGCGATACCCTGGCTGCCTGAAACCTTGCGACAACGATTGCAGTGACAAATTTCAAAGGGTCCGGTGAAGTGATCAACTTCAAACTTGACCTTCCCGCAGAGGCAACTCCCCCTGGTAGCCATCAGATACGGTAGATATCCATTTGCTGTTCTCTTCGATCCCGGATTAGGTCGAGTCTTGTGATACGGTAATATGAAGCGAATTAGCAGGAGCGGTATTGATGGAACTGAGAATGGATGGCCGGGTCGCCCTTGTTACTGGAGGCAGTAAAGGGCTTGGATACGCCATGGCGCATAAGTTTGCTGCAAGCGGCGCGCAGGTTTGCGTAGTTGCCCGCAATGGAGACGAGGTGTCGGAGGCCGCTAACCGGATTAAGCTTGAAACGGGCGCAGGTTCATTAGGGCTCCCTTGTGATGTCAGCCAGGCTGGCCAGCTCCAGTCGGTGTTTGATTCGTGTATCGAAACATTTGGGAAGGTGGACATACTCATCAATAATGCCGGGCATGCAATGGTAGGTGATTTTGAATCGATTACAGATGAAGAATGGCAGTATGACTTTGATGTTAAGTTAATGGCTGCGGTCCGTATGTCGAGGCTGGTGTTCCCCGGAATGAAAAAGCGTCGCTGGGGACGAATTATCAACATGCTTAATACGCTCGCGAAAACGCCGGCCAGAGGTAGTGCGCCGACTTCAGTTACCCGGGCTGCAGGCATGGCGCTAACCAAGGTTCTGGCAGGTGAAGGTGCACCGCATAACATCCTTGTGAATGGATTCAACATCGGCTTGATTAAGTCTGACCAGATTCAGCGTGGCTATGACAGCAAGCCGCGCGAAGAATCTTTCGATGAATTTGTAGCAAGGGCTGGTAAAAAGTCAGTTCCGATCGGCAGGTACGGCGAGGCGGAAGAATGTGCGAACCTGGCCTGTCTGCTCTGTTCCGACGACTGCGGATTTGTTTCCGGAACTGCCATCAATATAGACGGCAATATGTCACCAGCTATGTAGTGCGGAGTTGCTTGCGAGCTTGCAGGTAAACTGATTTGATTATGCGTTGAGAATAAATAGGAAAAACAGATGCCTGATAACTTGCCAGAGGCTGTAGTTGCAGTAAAGCGACAGGCAGAGGATTTTATCGATAAGGTGATCAGACCGCTCAGTGATAAAGAGGGTGCTGAAGTGAGCGAAGACTCCATTAGGTCTGTGAAGGAAGGCTCCAGGGAAGCCGGGTTTTTCTTTAAGACACAACCGGCGGAGTTTGGCGGTACACCGGCGTCGACACTTGAGCTGACTGTTTTACGTGAGTTGTTTAGCCGTACTAATCTTCCACTGACACGCTTCGTATTTGGACCGGGCCCCGGTGTTCTTCACGCTGTTCAGGGAGACCTTAAATCAGGGTACCTTGATCCCGTTTTGAGGGGGGAGAAAAGAGGCGCATTTGCGTTTACCGAACCCGACAGTGCTCCGCGGGCTACGTGGGGTGTGGTGGCCGGAGACAAACTTGTCATTAATGGCCAGAAATCCTATATCACGGGTGGTGGTTCGGCTGATTTCATTTCGGCGCTGGTCAATGTCGAGCAGGCAGATGGCGGCAAAGCAGGTACGGCCATGGTGGTGATCGATCGTCAGGCGCGGGGTGTAGCGATAGATCGAATGTTTACTTCCCTTGATGGTAGCAGTCATGTGTCAATGACTTTCGATAACGTCTCGGTGCCGATCACTAACGTCATTGGTGAACTTGGTGAAGGCATGCCAAGGGCGCTAGCGAATATTGGCAACGTACGGCTCATGGTGTCAGCACAAGCCTCGGGAATGTGTATGTTTGTCCTCGATTTCATCGAGAAACACATTAAGTCCCCGCACCGTTCAGGTGTTCCCCTTGGGGACAGAGAGGGTGTTCGTTTAAGATTTGCAGATATGCGAATCGAGACATTTGTGGCGCGTAGCGCCTTGTATCGAACAGCAAGAGTCGTGGACAGTGGTGATAACTCTGTTAATGAAACAGCTATGACGAAAGTCTTTACCACTGAGACAGCAGGTCGGGTGGTCGACCAGGGTGTGCAGTTATTTGGGGGACAGGCGCTGGTTGCCGGACATCCGTTGGAAAAACTCTATAGGGAAGCAAGGTCCTTGCGATTCGTTGAGGGTGCGAGTGACCTTTTGCGGCTCAACATTGCGAAAGGAAAACTGGAACTCGGTAAAGGAAGGCTCTAGGGTTTTTCACTTTCCGAGGGTTGTTCTTCACAAGTCCAGCCCCAGTTTTCCAGTTTGCCTGCCAAAAATGTAGCCCTGTCTTCGCAGTACCCAGCCGAGGCCTGCGCGCTCCAGGGGTATTCGATCAGGCTTTCTGCGAGTTTCTCATATTTAACCCTGCAGGGTACCTGCCAGCCTTTATGTTCGTACTCGACAGAAATCATCCTGATTTCGTTATTGGCTCGACAGGTAAATTCACTAGCCAACACCGCTGGACTGGCCAAGAATACAATTAGCATACAGATTGTTCGGTGCATCATTCTCATCTTGTTACGGTCGGTAAGTGAATTGTGAGCTTCCTGGCACCAGCGCCCGGTAGGACAGGTTTGCCCAGCGGCACAGGTTTTCCCGGGTGTCCCGTGGGTCGATAATCTCTTCAATCTCAAAGAACTCTGCCGACCTAAAGGGCGAGCGAAGCTTGTTGAGTCGTTCTTTTATAGCGGCCAGGTGTCCATCGAAATCGTCTGCTTCGGCTAGTTCCGCCTTGTAGGCAACCTCAATTCCCCCTTCGATCGGTAGCGAACCCCAATCCCCCGAAGGCCATGAAAAGCGGAAGTGGTGGCTGCCAGGTTTGCTATTGGCGGCGCCAGCGACCCCAAAAGCCTTTCGGATTACAACGCTGCAAAATGGCACAGTAGTTTGCCCCAGGGCTGCGAGTGCCTGGGATCCAAACCGAATCGTCGAGTTTTCCTCTGACTGTTTGCCAATAAGAAACCCCGGGCAATCAACAAGGTGCACCAGTGGCAGGTGGAAAGTCGATGCAAGGTCACAGTGCCTGATGAGTTTTCGGCAGGCATCTGCTGTCCAGGCTCCGCCGTAAATCATCGGATCTTCGGCGAAAACTGCCACAGGAACTCCGTCGAGTCTGGCGAGCCCGGTAATGATAGATTTGCCCCATTTTCTGCCAATCTCAAAGAATGAACCGGTATCTACGACGGCATCGATGACCGGGCGCATTTTGTACACCTTCCTCGGGTTTTTGGGGACTACGTCCAGTAGAAAAGTCTCTTTTCGGTCAATCGGATCGTTGCTGGGGATTCGCGATGGAATCTGGTCGACGTTCTCGGGCAGGTAAGATAGAAACTGTTTCGCCATGGCAAAGGCTTCTTCTTCTGACTGCGCTTCGTCGTCGATGGCACCGTTTCGAGTATGGATTTTGCTCGAACCAAGTTCTTCTTTACTGACGTCGCCCAGGTTTGCCCAGTCAACCAGCGCCGGGCCGGCGATCATCATTTGTGCGGTGTCTTTGACGATGACGGAATAATGGGAAGAGGATACCCGCGCTGCGCCTATACCCGCGACGCTGCCGAGCGCCAGTGAGACTGAAGGAGCAATACCTAAATGGCCGACGATGACTTCCCAGCCTGCCACTCTTGGAATATAGGTTCGGCCAGCTGTTTCTATGGTCTTCACAGAGCCGCCGCCACCCATGCCATCAACCAGACGTATATGTGGAAGTCTAAGCTCAACTGCCAGGCCTTCAGCCTGTAGCCTCTTGCCCGCTATCGAGGCATCTGCTGATCCGCCTCGGACAGTGAAATCATCGCCTGAAACAATAACCGGTTTACCATCTATTTCTGCGGTACCAAAAATATAGTTTGAGGGGGTGAAATCCTTGAGGTTTCCGTTCTCGTCGTATTCCCCTACACCAGCCAGCTTGCCTATCTCATGGAAGCTCTCTGGGTCGATTATTTTGTCCACGCGCTCCCGAATGGTCAGTTTCCCGAACTCATGTTGCCGGGCTACTTTTTCGTCGCCACCCATCTTCTCTGCCAGGTTGTTGCGTAAAGCTAATTCGGAGATTTCTTTTTCCCAGCTCATGCCAGTCCTCGTTCGTTCATTCATTGAAGCCATATCTGATCATATCAATTTCAGCAATCTCTGGTTAAGCTCTTTTGTGGCTGTGACTGCATTAAACCCGTACTCGAGGCACCACAAATCAGAGCATATTCATGTTTTTTCTCTGGGCGCGTTCGTCTTAACTTGACAAAAAATCCTCTTAATGAGTGCTTCCTTAGGTACACTTCTGTCCTTTGCCAGTCAAATGGAATTTTGTTGTGAAGGAATATCGGCAACACAGATATGAAGTGCCCGAGGGGGCTACCGAAATTATTCTGGTGCGCCATGGCGAGTCGCGAGCGGCCACGGCTGATAACCCTTTTCCGTTGGTAGAGGGGCAGGGTGATCCTGAACTCGCGTCACAAGGTCGACAGCAAGCCGTTGCCGTTGGTGAACGCCTAAAGCATTTTCCCATCAACGCGGTTTACGTCACCAGCCTGCAGAGGACAGTAGAAACCGCCGCGCCTTTGTGTGCCCATCTCGAGATGGAACATCGGGTGGATCCGGATTTACGAGAAGTTCATCTTGGGGATTGGGAAGGAGGTAAGTTTCGTATCATGGTCCATGAAAATCATCCCCTGTGCGTTAAGATGCATGAGGAGCAGCGTTGGGATGTCATTCCAGGCGCTGAATCGAGGGAGGCATTGCAGGAAAGAATCGGAAGAGGCTTACATCGAATTGCGCGGGCGCATCCGAATGAACTGGTAGTCGCCGTGCTGCATGGAGGTGTCATCGGGCACATCATCGCTGAAGCGACGGGATCGACGCCATTTGCATTTAACGGTTGCGACAATGGTTCTATTTCCAGAATTGTGATGGCCGATGGAAAAATAGTTGTCCGTGGATTCAACGATGTCAGCCATCTCGGTAATTCAGAGACACTGGCGTCATTGCCTACCTAAGAAAACCAAAACAAAACCACC
>LWDU01039613.1_pt1 | contig 27210 bp, 24 predicted proteins | sample 727161 | NCBI WGS metagenome assembly LWDU01 (sample SAMN04566230, study PRJNA314399) | hydrothermal vent metagenome | isolation source: deep sea hydrothermal plume seawater | place: Mexico: Gulf of California, Guaymas Basin | collected 2004-07-11
CATCGACAGAGTCGCCGTCACCACCCCGGGCCGGGCTTCCAACTCGTGCAACCTGGCGATCGCCTCGCTCATCGGCGGCCGCAGACTGCACTGCGACGGCGGCGAAGTCAATAGCGGCAACTGGCGATAGGCCATCGTCGGGCGAATCTCGCCCGTCACCATATCGGCGATGATTTGCGCGCCTTCCAGCCCGCGTTCATAACAATCGACATGCGGATAGGTGTCAAAACCAATGATTACATCGGCGTATTCGGCCATCGCCGCGGTGATATTGGCGTGCAAATCTAAGGTCACGACAATCGGCAAATCACCCACCTGTTCGCGCACCGCCCGCAGCAGATCTCCTTCGGCGTCTTCGTGCGCCTGGGTCACCATCGCTCCGTGCAAATCCAAAAATACGCCGTCGAGCCGGCCGGCTTCGCCTAGCCGCGCCAAAAAATCGGCCTTGAGCATCTCATACGCCGCCTGCTGAACCGTGCCCGAAGGTGTCGCGAAGGTCCACAACAAGGGCACTGCCTCGATCCCGAGATCTGCGGCGCGTTCGAGAAAACCACCGGTGATCGTGCTCGTTGCGGCGAATTCGGCGACTATTTCCGCGCCGACGCAATAGGTCCCTTGTTTAAAATTATCGATCCCCGTCGCTACGGGCGAAAAAGTGTTGGTCTCATGGCCGATACAGCCGGTCGCGATCCTCATCGTATTTCTCCTCTAATCCCTGAAGGGATCGTATTCGTCGTCGCTGGCCATCGCCACGCCGATCGGCATCAGCCTATGTTCGATTTCAATCGTCTCGCAGTGGAACTCCAGCACCTCGGGCAAGCGCTTATAGACATGCGGCGACTCGTCGGTGCCTGCTCCGCGCAACTCGACCCCATTGAATTCTTCGATCCACTGCACCATCATCTGCCGGCTGATCTCGCCCTCGCTCTGTAGCGCGAGTTTGCCCTTGCGCCAGCGCTTGCGGCCAGCAGCCTGGGTCCGCGACATCACCCGCCCCGCCCCGTGCACCGTCGAATAAAGCGTCGAGGCACTCTCAGCGCTCTCTTTACCGGAGATTATAACCGAGATATCCCCCATCGACCCGCCGACAAAACTGCGTTGGCCCGGCATACAAGGCGTCGCCCCCTTGCGGATCACTATTAGATCGCGGCCGTAATGCCGCTCTTTCCAGGCGAAATTGTGGTGATTGTGCACCGAGTCGACGATAGTGCCACCGAGAATACCGGCCACCCGGTCGCAGACCCAATCGCGCCCCGCATAGGCGTATGCGCCTGCCAATTCCATACACGCCCAATACTGCTGCCCCAGCTCGCTATCGAGGTTGAGAAGCACCGGCGCCACGTGCATGCCGTCCTTGCCACCACCGGCCTTTATAAAATACGTCGCCAACTTATGCCCGAGGCCACGCGAACCAAAATGCACGCCGAGCCACACCTGATCCTCGCCATCGATAAAAACATCCACATAGTGATTGCCCGCCCCGACCGTGCCCAACTGCGATTGCGCTAGTTCTTTGAGCTTACCTGCCACCGGAATTTCGTCCCATATAGACGCCGCGAATAGATCTGCCGCGACCGGCTGCCTATTCTTGCGCCCTATGCCAAACGAAATCGCGGCGAAAATTTCGTTCATAATCTCGCCGATGCGCGCTTGCACCTCCTGCGCATCGACATCGAGGCGAATTGCCTTATTGCCACAGGCGATATCAAAACCGACCGCCGAAGGACTCACCTTGTTGTCATAGGCTAATACGCCGCCGATCGGCACCGAATAACCCAAGTGGTGATCGGCCATCAACGCCACATATTCGGCCTCCTCCGCACAGGCGGCCATCTGTGCGACGGCATTATCAAGCGGCTCGCCCCACACCGGCACGTTGTTGATTTTTCGCATTATCTTTATGCCCTTGCCCTGACTCTGCTGCCTTTTTTTGTGCAGATGCCTATGGTGCAAATCCGGCCAATGCGCCTATGTATGGCGCAGCCTCTGGTGCGAGTGCATATGACTGTGCCCAAGCCAGCTCGGGTGTTTTTGCACGTACTCGTGGTGTCCGTCGCTATGGCGATGCCAGGGCTCGCGCTCATTCGCCATAGCTCATTTGCCATACACTCGTGGCTATTTTTGCCGCTTATTCGTCAATAGAGCCAAGGCGCCAATCAGCCATACCGCTGCGATTAATTGCAGTACAGAGAAGGGCTCGCCGAAAAACAACACGGCCAGTCCGACACCCCCGAAAGGGGCCCTAAAAAATACCCACCGCGGCGATCTGCGCAGCCTCCGACAAACGATCAGAGCATTTAAAAAAATGCTGCTAATCAATCACCGCGCTCTCGCAAATGAAATCCGGCACGATCCCCGTTAGGTGTATCTGCTCTTCAACCGTCGACCGCAGGGTGTTGCCCGTCAGCACTAAGGCTGTATCGATGCCGAACTTGTTGCCGCCGATAATATCGGTGAACAAGGTGTCGCCGACCATCAGGATATTCTGCTTACCCGCCTCTTGGGCCCGTTGGCTATGCTCGTAGGCGAAGATAAACATCTGCGCGTCCGGTTTGCCGAACTTTATAAACATCCGGCCGGTGATCCGCTCGACCATATCGGCGATGCCGCCGATGGCGATGGAGACTTTATCGTCGGATACCGGATAGGACTTATCGGTATTGGCCACCACACAGGGAATATTCCGCACGCGCAGCAGATTGACAATCTTGTTGATGTCGTGGTTCCAATCGAAACCCTCGTCGTCCAAAAAAACCAAGGCGTTCACTGCATCCGTATCAGCGAGGTTCAAGTCGGCGATCGAGAGGGTATGCAGCCCCAACTCCTCCAGATAATGCGCAGATTTTTGCGTGCCCAGATAGGTGACCGTGCCTGTCCGTACCTTTAGGCGCAAATACTCCGTCGCGAGCATCCCCGACGAGATGATCTTGTTGTCATCTATCATCTCCAATCCCTGCTCGACATAGGCCTGTGCCAGGGCCTTCGGCCCCCGCGATGCGTCGTTGGTCAGGATATAATAGTCTATATTCTTCTCGATCAGATAAGCGAAGGTCCGCTCTATGCCATCCAAGACACCCAGCGAGTTTTTCAACACCCCATAGGCGTCAAAGAAAATCACATCATAACGATCAGTGATCGCTTTGAACTTTTGCATTTCCATGATTAGAGATCGAGCGCTTGCAGGATCTTATCGGGTTTGAAATCTTTTTCTAAGCGCGGAAAATAAATCTCGAAGGCCTCTCGTTGCAATTTGCTCGCGTAAATGTCGTGAAAGAAATAGTGCCCGTATTTGATCACGTAGTTCAAAATAAAAAAACGATACGCCTCCTTGATAAACAAGACCTCTTGTCGACTAAGCGGATAAACGGCGTGATAAGCCTTGAGGAAGATCATAAAACGATCCTCCATAACCGGATCGATAAGATAGCTAAACACTGTTTTATCACCAGCGGTCGAACATACTCTGCTGAAAAAATAAAAATCCAGCACGCGCGAACTCATCCTGAACCAATCGTAATCCCACCGCGAATAGAGTTTGCCCTCTTCGGTTACCGAGAAATTGCCGATATTCCAATCGACGAACACCGGTACCGCTTCTAGCGCATAGGCGTCGAGTTCGTTCATATTGGCGTCGAATATATCGACCTGCCGCCTGATTTCGCTCATGGTTTCGCGATGCTGGAACTGCCCCTCCTCGGTATCCAAAAACCACAGTAGGCGCAGCATATCTCCCTTGAGCGTCTTGGACCAATCGGGCAGAATATTCAAAAGACGGGAACAGGTTTTGTGAAAATGCGCCAACTCCCCACCGAGTATTTCTATCTGCCGCTCATCTATTTTTTTCGGCAGCACCTGGTCGGCCCCGATCGGGTTGTAGAACACGACCCAAGCATCCAATAAAGGGGTCTGGTGGCGATAGGTGAATAACTGATTCTTCTTCAACAGCGAACGCGACAATAATTGGTCGTAGGGGGCAGGCAGGTTGTTCGCCAAGGCGTTGATCAGCGAATGGTCTTCGAGGAAATCTTCGTAGGTGCCAAAGAAGGAGAATTTGGCGATGATCACCGATTCATCGTCGAGCCGCAGTCGAAACACGTGGTTGGTCGACACCATCGCACTGATATCGTTGATCGACAATACGGTGCGCGACGGGTCGTAGTCTTGCCAGGCGGCTTCGACTATCGCGATAAAATCAATTTGCATACCTAAGCAGTTTCCACGCGCAGACGCAACGCCAGTGTTTTGATCTCAAATGGGGCCAAATCTATCTGTATACTATTGTCTTCGACTTCGAGCGAACCGTCAACGTCTTCGACAAGATTGATGATGGCAGCCGATTCCACTTCGGCATTCAATTTGATCTGCAACCCCGCAGCCCCTTTGCCTGCCGCCTCGTAAACCCTGAAGACGGTGGCGCCTTCTGCACCAACTTTCAACGCCGAGACCACCACATTGGCCTGCGATAATTCTAACAGCCCCCAACGTTTGCGCAGCACCCCCGCGTGGGCTTCGGCCTTCCTCACCAACAAAGGCTCGTTGAACTCGTAACCTGCCCGATAGACCTGGGCCTCCCGCCAACTCTCACCGTGCGGCATCAGGGCATAATCGAAACTCAATTGCCTGCCTTCCATCAGCCCCGAGTCCGACCCGGCCCCCGGCTCGTAGCCGCCTTGGTAGGCATAACTGTTAATCCTAGCCGAACGCATCAGCGAAAGCAGCAATGTCCCATCGACCGCATTATTCCCGGGCAACCCTCGATTCAGCAATGCAACCCCTCGCTGCTCGTCGCCGCAGTCGACCCAACGCTGTGCCGGAAACTCGATCCCTTCGGCCCGTTCGATCGCCCCGAAGGGAATCTCGTGCGTATTCGTGCCCTTTTCGCACGCGGTCGGAAAGACCGCCCTATACCGTACAAAGCGATCCTCGTTATTTATTGTCGTCCGGATCTCCACCCGCCGAATGCCATTATACACCCGCACCCGGGTCGACAAAGACCCGCTGCCGAAGGGTTGTGCACTATTAAATTCTGCGAATACCGGCCCTTCGACCACATTGCCGGCACCGACAAACTGATTGCTCAACTGCGCACCCGTTTCGCGCGTGGGTACGGCGTGGGTACGGCTCATGGCGATATTGCGCGCCCCATCCAAGTTACCGTATAACTCCCAGAAATCGCCGCCGTCGTGCTCGCGGGCAATTACATTGGCCGGTCCTGACAAAGCCTCCCAGCCGCCGTCTTTAACATACAGGCTCGTCATCTCGCCGGTCCAGCAATTGAAGGTCGCGCGATAAAACTCGTTTTCGACACTGCTGCTGTCGCGATGCGACGTCCCGCTCGACCAGGCCTTGCTCCAATGCTCCGTGCCCGCACGACCCGCCACCTGTCCCGACGCACGCAACGATTGTTGCGGCAGCACGTGATATACCGCGTAACCCAAAGCGGGAATATCCTCCGCGACAAAAACGAGCTTGGCCTGCCGCAACCCGCCGTCGTCGAAGCGCTGCGGTGCGGTTATCTGCACCGCGACCTCCTCACCATCCGGCCCCTGCAGGTTCACATCGACGATCCCCGGCTCAGAAAAAGCCACCGCGATCTCGGCGACATCGGTGCGAGACCAGCCTTGGCCGTTGAACACCACCACCGGGATCCCCGCACCCTGGGTGTCTATCTTCGCCAGAATCGACTCAAATTTCCGGTCGATAATTTCATCGACCAGTCTCTTTGAAAAACGAAAGCTAGTCAGCGAATCGTCATAAACCTGGTCGAGCACGAAGCGATAGCTCGGGTGTTGCTCTAATAGGTTGAGGCCATTGAGGATGATGCGGAAGCCGTCTTCGAGATATTCATCCCGCGTCTTGAAAACAGCCCCTTCCCAATGCGTATGCACCACTAACCACAGCGTCTGTTTTTCTTTCATCTCCAGATCTTATCGCTAACTGCGTTCAGCAGTAAAATAACACTTCAGTAAGAAGATCCACCTGTCAAAACTGCCCAACAGTACCAGGGCCTGTAACGGTCAGTCGATATCGATGATTTCCGGAGGACTTGTATAACTGCCGGCGATATGTGCCGCGAGCCATTCGGGCGCATCTTCACGCGGCAACGAAAGCGCCGGTCCCCCCTTGCAACTCAAGCGGTAGAGCAGGCGGGCGTCATCGAGATCGCTGATATTGGATTTGATCGGCGGCGAGTTGTGCAAGGTCATATAATTATCCCAAATCGTCACATCGCCCGGCATGTGCAAATGATCATAGCGAAACTGCGGCTGCAATACATGTGCTTCGAGCCGGTCCAACAGCGCACGCGATGCCTCCGCCGACATCCCCTCGACCTCGATCGCTGGCCGCACCCGGGGCCGCGAAGCCCAAATCGGACTGTGCAGCGAGCGAACCCCGGAGCGCTGGTTGACCCGGACCAACGGGGCCAGCCAGCCCTCGTCTCCCTCATTCAGTCGCCGCCGCAACTGCACCTGCATCAATTCTTCCTGCTCGGCAGCAGGCAGCGCAGCGAAAGCGGCTGCAGTATCGGCGAAAGCCGTCTCGCCATTGAGCGGTAAACGCTTGCGCAAGCGCATCAGTTCGGCATCCGAACCCTCGTAATACGGACCGAGTTCGGCAGGATCGCCGCTATCGGGATCTTGCACCCAATGGCCACCAGGCGCATCGCGGGCGACCGGCGACTTGTGCGCGAGGAACATCGAGACATAGATCGGCAAAGGCTCGTATTCGATATCGGTGTGCCACGAGCCGCCATGTCCTACCTGCGGCTCGCCCCCCTTGTTGGAGCCGCGAAAATTGGTCGCCACCAACACCGCCGGCGACTCATGTGGCAGGCATTGCAATTGATCGGGAAAGGCCGAGTTCACAGCGGTCACTGCCCGGCGCTCAAAGGGAATCAGCTCAAATGGACCATCGCTGGCCCCATCGCTCTGAGCAGGCTTGCCCCCGCGCATAAAGTTATTCGGATGCGGCACCGGCGCGCCCCAATGGTTGGCGAAGCGCTCGAAATGAGCTAGTGAAAAAGTCGCCAAATCCTGGCCAGCGATACTGACGATGCGAAACTGGCTCAAAACGTCGAGCAGAAAATTCGCCTGTTCCGGACTTAACCGGGGGTGCAGATCGACCCCCGTCAACCGCAGCCCGGCGCCGCTGGCCGCCAAAGGGCCTTCACTTTGCGCACCCGCCCCGAACAATTCGCGCAATTGTTCATCCAGATCCTGTTGCCGCCTCGCCTCGCTCATATGGCCATTTCCTTTGTACCGTTAATTAAGTCTTTTGCAGTTAATCTATCGTTTTGCTTTGATCGCATCAAAAGGGCAAGGCGTAAGTTGCCCCTGCACGCGTCCCATAGTTAATTTCAACCGACCCATCGCCGCCTAGGCGCGATGGCTGAACAAAAAACAACCCAGTTTCCCAGTGGCAGCAATCCATATAGGAACTACTCCATGACCCCGGAACAGCGTTATCTATTCGACATCAACGGCTATCTGCACATCCCGAACCTGCTCAGCGAGAACGAACTGGCCGCCGCCCGCGCGGCTGTTGACCGCTATATCTCCACGCCCGATGATGCGCTGCCCGAGGGTTTTTCCCGCTGCGCAGACAGCAAAAACTACGAAAATGGTTTCGCTTTCGACAAAGCACTCGAAGCCCTGACTCTACACCCAGGCCTGTGGCCCATCATCAAAGAATTCACCCACGACCGACCCGCCTTTACCCGCGGAACGCTCTTGGTCGACAGCCACGAGCAAGAGCCTTTACGCCTGCATTGCGCCCGCGAGGATTTCGGCTGGCAAAGCACGCGCTACGACACGCGCGAAGGCCGTATCTTCTGCGACGACTTTGTCATATTTCCTTACTTTGACGATGTCTTCCCCGGCGACGGCGGCCTGCTGGTGGTCCCGGGCTCGCACAAGGCGGCCTTCGCCCGCCCGCCCGAATTATTCAATAGCGGGACAACCGCCGAACTCAAAGACCTCCCCGCCGGAGTGGTCAATGTGATGCCGCGCGCCGGAGATGCGGTCGTCATGACCGAAATGCTAGCGCACGGCACCTTGCAATGGAAGCCCAAAGACCGCCTGCGCCGCACGTTGGTGTTGCGCTACCGACCGCAGTTCAAAGGACAGTGCGCCGTGCCGGACGTGCTCGCAGGCCGCCTGTCGCCTGAAACGAAAGAATTGATGGCACAAGCCCACTATACGCATATCAAGGAGATCGTCAAACAAAAGGTGGTGGATCTAACTTAACTGCATTGCAATAGCCGATGCGAAAAATAAAAAGGGCGTCGCGCTGTTATCGGGTGTGGTATGAATTATCTGGCAATTAATCGCCGCTAAGCCCATGCTCCCAGCAAGGTCTCTTTTCCTCAGCCAGGCGACGCTTGGTCCTGAACTTCTTATAGCTCTTTTTCGCCTCGCCATTCTTTTTTTGATCGCTGTTTCAGCAAAGTAACGCACCTTGGCGTGCGGATCATTCGTCGCCAGCAAGAGCAAGCGGCGGCCGTGGGCATTGGGTAAGGCATTCGCCGTCGAGTCCTCTATAACGTGCAGCGCTTTCAGTTGACTTCGGGACTGGGATCTTCGCTGGCGACGAAAATAACTTCCCATAGCGCAGCCCTGTCGCTGCTCGCCGCGCCCGGTTAGTCGTTGGGGTCGATGCCCTCGAAGGTCTCTTGTAGGATCTGCACGGCCTCTAGTTTGCGCCTGCTCTGGACATGGAATATTGTTTTTCAACAATTATGGATGCTTTTACGGAAATCCAATAGCGGATATCTCTCTACCGCTATCCCAGCTCACACCCATAAATTCCCGATCGACTAACCGCATACCGAACAAAATATCATTGCTCATTCCTCCCGTTTTTCTTATCTGCCCTATAGACAGAGGTTGGTGCGAAACATATAATTGGTGCGGAAAAGCCATAAATTCCGACCGTCATCAAGAGCCGGAACAAACAAAGGTATGCACACCACCGCGACGAACTTTTGCCGCCTAAGCCCCGATTGGAAAAAGACACATGCAAACCCCGATCCCGAACGTGCCGCAAGTCCCATTGCTTACGACAGAACAAATTGCCCAGTTCAAACGCGACGGATATTTGGTATTACCCGCCGTACTCGACCCCGAACGCTGCCGCCAAGTCCGCGACGATATGTGGGAAACGATCGCGGCTTATTTACCGCGTATGCAAAGGGACGATCCTTCTACTTGGGGCCCGCTGACCGAAGAGGAAAACAAAAAACTCGGCGCGCAACTACCCGAGATCGGCGGCGAACCCTATTTCAATGGCAAAGGTCACCGCTTCTACATCCGCAACGGAGCCGGGCAACGGTCGCTCGATCTTGCCCCCCGGGCCGTGTGGCAAGTCGCCGAGCAACTGCTCGGCAAAGGCACGGTAGTATGGCCCGAAGGCCACGATGAATCCGGCTTTACCACCGGCCCGTGTTTTATGTGCGACGACACGGTGGGAGGACTCGCCAGCCACCTGGGCAAAGCGGTCAAAAAATATCCAGAGAAAGGTTCTTTCACAACGGAAACGGGGTTGCGCCTGCCCAAAACCGGCCCGGTATGGCTCAACGGCCAGGGCACGCGCGGACTCTATTGCACCTTGCCCAATAGCCCGGCACCCGGCCCCAACTACCAAGGTGCCCATTCCGACGGCGCTTGTTATGGCCGTTGGCGCGTGCAGATAGCGGCCTATACCGATGACCTGCCGGCCCACTCCGGCGGTTTCACCGTCTGGCCCGGCAGCCATGCGCGCATCTGGCCCGCGCAATGGAAGGCCTTTAAAGAAGGCGAGAAACATACCGACAAACACCTCAAGGTGCGCCAGGCCGGCGGCTACAACGATCCCGAGATCCTGCGTATTAAAGCCGATACCCAACCCGTCGACTGTTATGGCCCGGCCGGCACTGTCGTCTTATGGCACACCAAAATCCTGCACATGGCCGGGCAAAACCAGTCCAATGACATTCTCCGCCAGGCGACGATCTACGGCTATCTCAAAACGCCCGAGGCGCTTCCCGACGAGTTAGTCGCCGACAATACCGACGGCGATATATGGCGCGATTGGTCCGATGAAGTGCGCGCGATAGACGGGTGACCGTAACCGAGCGACTGTAACATCCGCTATAATTGCCCAGATAAAGCCACCAATTCCACGACGAGGCAAAAATGGATTCAACCGTACTAATGGTAGCGGGGTTCTATTTCGCATTGACTATAGCGTTGGGTTTCTGGGTCGCCCGTCACGAAAAAAACAAGATCGACGATTATTTTCTCGCCGGCCGCAAATTGCCCTGGTACGCCATCGCGCTGTCGATGACCGGTTCCAATATCGGCACCGAGCACTTTATCGGTATGGTGGGCACCGCCTATATCTTCGGCCTCGCCCCGGCGACTTTCGAGTGGGGTAATTTTATTCCCTACTCGGTTTTGCTGTGGATATTCCTACCCTATTTCTACCGCAAGAAACTCTACACCATCCCCGAATTCCTCGAAAAGCGCTACTCGCCCACAACCCGGTCGGTATTCGCCGCGCTGACGTTGGCGCATATGGTACTCGCGGTGTTGACCCCCGCGCTATACGCCGGCGGGCGCATTCTCTACGAAATGGGTATGCAGACCTCGCTGGACTCGTTTAACGCGGGTTTTATGGGATGCGTACTGCTGATTTCCGCCGCTACGGCGGCTTACTGCATATACGGCGGGCTGTTGTCGGTAGTCTGGACGGACGTTTTGCAGGTCAGTATCCTAATCATCGGCGGCGCGGTATTATTAGTGCTCGGGCTGCAGGACGTTGGCGGCCTACAAAAGGTGATCGACGCCAATATCGCCGTCGACCCGGACCGCTTCCGCCTGATCTTGTCGGCGAACCACCCGATATCGCCGTGGACCGGGGTGGCGACATTCTGGTTGACCTTGTCGATGTGGTATGTCGGCACGAACCAATTCTATATACAGCGCTGCCTCGGTGCGCGCAGCGAATGGGACGCCAAGATGGGCGTCATCGGCTGCGGTATCATCAAATTCTTCCTGCCGTTGATCATCGTATTTCCCGGTCTAATAGCCTTTGCCAAATTCGGCCCCGGTTTGGCACAGGATGCCGTCTATGTGCATATGATCAATGCCTTCCTGCACCCTGTCGGCAAGGGCATCCTGCTCGCGGCGCTGGTCGCGGCAATTATGAGCACGGTTTCCAGCGTACTCAACTCGTCGTCAACCATCTGGGCCATCGACATCCACCGGCGTTTTATCGAACCGCAAGCCAGTGAGGAGAAACTAGTCACCGTCGGCCGCTGGACGACCTTTGCGATCATCATTATCGGTACGAGCCTAGCTCCTCTGCTCTTGCAGTGGAAAGACGGTGTTTTCATCTATATACAGGACATGGCCGCGCTCTTCGCCCCGCCCATTTCCGTGATTTTCCTCGCGGCATTCCTATGGGGCAAAGCCCACGGCCGCGCCGCGACGGTTACATTGGCCTTCGGCATTGCCGCCGGCATCGCCATATATTCCATCGCCTCCTCGTACAATATCGACTGGTTGCTGCCGCTGCTCAACCGCGCCGCCGTCTCGTGGATACTCTGCCTCGTGGTGTTGATCGTGTCGGTATACACGATAAAGAAAAACCCCGGCGAAACATACGACCCCGACGCGATTTGGAATACGCAATGGGCGCGTCTGCCCGCGGACGAACGCGCGCGGAATCGCGGCGTCCGCAGCCTGATGTTTTGGTGGATCGTCCTGGTCTCGGTTTCGTTCGCGCTATTCTTCGTATTTCGCTAGACCCATATCAGCTCTCAGCGATGCTGATCTCAACACTGACGCTTAAAAACGGTCAAACTAAATGGACTTAATCTGCAAATTGCCCGCCGCTCCGCACGCCATTATTGAACACGATGACCACCACATCGTCTTGGCCTTTGCCGACGGTCTCGCCCTATTCGACGGTACCTCGCTCAACTTTGTTGTGCGTGGAGAAGTCGCTGGAGCGGTCAGAGGCCCCGACGGTTGTATTTATTATACGCAAGCCGAGAAAATCTTCTGCTGCGACCTAAAACGAGACGCCACATCACAAGATATTACAGCCGCCTTCGCCGGTGTTCCGCAAGCGCAAAAACGAATAATATGCACAGCGGAAGGCGATATCTGGGTCGAGGGATGCACTACCCGCCGCCGACCGGACGGCACATTCCAAGCCAATCCGACTTTCCCAACGACTACCGCCCCCGTTCCCCATACCCTAGATAGCTATGGCAATTTCTGGAGCCTAGTCGACGGACAAATCTTAGTACTGCCAGCCAATACGCCCGAAGCATGGCAAAGCGCGTGGTTAGCCGCGGGATCCTGGGAATATCTGATCGCCGACAGCGTCGGGTTTATCTGGGCGGTGGGCCCCGACGGTAGGCAGCTATTCTGTCCCCGGCACACAGAAAAAGGCTGGCAGGATTTCACCGATGCTTCAGCCGTATTGTTAGATGCTACCGCGTTCACGGCTATCGGCACCTCCCCCGACGACCTGGCTATGGCTGCCTTTGCCAGCGGCGAGTTGCTAGAATTAAACACCGAAGCTGGAGCACTCGCCGTGCGCTCCCTAGCCTCTCTCCCCGAGCCCGCACGCTATATCCACAGCGACCGTGACGGCGCGATTTGGGCGGCGACCGACAATGGCCTATTTAAGAGGGATGCAGCACAAGACGCTTGGCAGAAAACCTGGCAGAAAAAACGCGGCCGACTGCCCGGCGGAGGCAACCACGATATTTTTTCGGTAGAATGCCGAGACAAACTCTATGTCGCCGGCGGCTGGGCCGGGGCCTGGGGCCTGCCACCCACCCGCCACGTGCTCGACGAGCTTTTTGCCTACGACCGCAAGAGTGAATACTGGTCGATCGTCAGCCGCATGATCCAGCCGAGGCGTTACAATGGCATTGCCGAGATGGGCGGCCGCGTTTGGATCATCGGCGGCGAGACCCGCATCGCCGGCTGGGATGGCGAGGGCCAGGTCCTCTACACCGTCGAAATATATGACCCGGCCAACAAAGCCTGGAGCCCCGGCCCCTCGCTCAATATCGCGCGTACCGACCCCTTCGTCGTTGGCTGCAATGGCCGCATCTACGCCATCGGCGGCGCCGCCCACAATTCGGGACCTAAACTCGATTCGGTCGAAAGCATCGGCCCCGACGAAGATGCCTGGCGCCTTGAAACACCGCTTTCCGCACCCACCCGCCAAGGCCATGCCTGCGTTCTCGACAATATCATCTATTGCGCCAGCATCGACGGCGTATTCGCCTTTAATACCAGCAACGGCCGGTGGGACGACAGTCTGCCGCAACCTCCTGGCGCGATTGGCCAAGGCCCGCTGGCCGCTGCTTATCGCGGTGAGGTCTGGCTTATGGGCGGCCCCGCCGACAAGGGCATCCGCTGCTACAACCCCCAGACCAAAACGTGGCGCAACGGCCCGGATATGCCGACGGCGCAGGCTTGGGCTGCTGCCACCGTCATGGGGGGACAGTTAATCATCGTCGGCGGCGCGCACGAGTCGGTGATGCACGATGCCGTAGTCTACGACGATCGGACCTATGTGCTGCGCGACGAACCTGCTGACACATAAACGCGAATCGAAGCCTGAGGCTGACTGACCTGGAAACCACCGCTGGAAATCACCAGGCTCATTCCCAAAAAGGCTCGCCCTCTTTGAGCTCTGCGCGCAGCACTTCGGTCACCAGCTCAATGCCCAAACCCGGCCCGTCGGGCACCGCGATCTTGCCGTCGACCATATCGAAACCGTCTAACCCACCCATCTCAGCGATATACGGGCGTTCGTAGAGGCGGGTCTCACTCATACTAAAATTGCGCACACACGCGCCAAAATGGATATTGGCCATATTGTGCACCAGCGTACCGCAGTTGTGCAGCGCCACCGGTATGCCATAATGCTCGGCCAATTCGGCGATCTTGCGGCCACCACTGATCCCGCCGCACCACAATAAATCGGGATGCAACACATCGATGCCGCCTTCGGTAATAAACGGGAAAAACTCGCGAAACCCCTCCAGTTTTTCTCCCGTGCAAATCGCAGCCCTTTGTAGCCGTCCGAGAAAAAGACCTGCAACGGATCCTCTACCCATAAGGGGCGTGCCTCCTCCACCGCTTGGCAAATACCTGTTGCCGACGGCACGTCCCACTCGTTATGACAGTGCACGATAAAGTCGAGATCCCACCCCAACGCATCGCGAAAGGTCGCAAAACCGTCCCGTATGACCTTGAGATCGCTCTGTTTCAGCGACTGGCTCGGCGCGGCTCCTTCGAACGGCCGGGCGAGCAGCGCATCGTCTGGTAGCGGAAAATCCACCTTCACCGTGCGATAGCCGTGTGGGTGTGCACGCAGCTTGGCCACCCAGTCATCAATGGCGGCGCGATCGTTCCAATCGGGAACCCCACCACCATAATAGATCTCGACGCGATCGCGGAAACGACCAGTCAGCATCTGCGAGACCGATAGGCCGAGGATCTTGCCCGCCAAATCCCACAGCGCAATATCGACCCCGCTAATCGTCGGCACATGCGCCTGATAGGTGTGTTGCAATCCCATCATCTGATGATAGAGCTTGTCTATATTGAGCGGGTCCGCGCCGATCAACACGCCTTCGAGCCATTGCAAGTTCGCCCGGCAAGCCGGACCAGCGACCCCCGCTTCACCGATGCCGAACAGCCCCGAATCGGTCTCCACGCGCACCAGGCTCTGGCCGGTGGAATTCCTCAACTCCATGGCCTTGAGGCCGGTAATGCGCACCTGGCCGCGTGCGCCTTCTGCGCGTTCATCCATCGTCGGCATATTTGCCTTCCTCTCTGCTAAGTATTAAGACCAAGGGCGGTCCTATAAAATGCACCACCCTTCAAATATAACCGGGCGACGTGAGCACATCGAGATGATCGCTCAGCCTCTCAAGCACGTGGTCCGGGTAAATCGACATCCGCTGCAACGGGAGATTATTGCGCCCGATCGAGGGCATATAATTAAAAAAAATGGAGCGGCGGATCGAATCGTTGCTCACCGGATAGGCATTGTGCGTCATACCTTCAGAAAAAATGACCACATCGCCCGGCGCTGCCAACACCGGCACCGCCATCGGGTTTTTACTGGCGTCACTCATATCGTGCGGGCAAGAAAAATTGGCCTTGTGGCTACCGGCAATCGCCGCGAACGGGCCATTCTCCACCTGCGTCATATCCGAAAGGATCACCACGCTCTTAGTGCTGCTGCAGGCAAAGCGCTGGTTGGTGTGGTCGTAGGCATAATAGATATCCCTATCCAGCGGATAGCCGCCATTGTGCAGACCGCCGCCGGGACAGGGGCCGATCTTCTCGATATAATAGCTCGCCGAAACGAACACTGGACCACCGGCAAAGGTCGTGTGGATCGCTTTGAGCACCGAATCCCGCACGATAAGGTCGAATTTATCCGTGCCACACAACGCATGATCGACCCTGCCGACCCCACCAGTTTTGGGATTCAAACGCCGGTCCAGGCGGTGGTCGCCTTGCCAGAATGGGTGCTCGGGGTCCTGCATCGCCGCCGCTAGATAATAACTGGCGACGCCGATTTTCGTATAGGTCTCGTAGTCTATGGGAATAGCTTGCAGTTCGTCGATGCCGGCGTGTAGTGTTTCGACCGCCGCCGCGTCGTAATGCTCTTTCAGCACGATATAACCTTGCAGGTCGAATTCGTATTTTTGCTCGGCGGTCAGTTCGAAGGCTGGGGCAGATTCAATTGATGGCATGGTAATAAGGCCCTCCTTCTCTATTGGCAAATGATAATCATTATGTATCGTAGGGCACCGGTATTTTACAGCGTAAACCAATTCGACAGGCCACCAAAATAGTCGATAACCAGCCACAAACCGGCCGAGCCGAACGAGCCGAGCACCATACCGAGAAAAAGCGGTCGCAACAGCCGATAGCCCTTGGCCCCGCCGTATTTCAGAATAATCGCCTTGCAAGCCCAGGCGAGAAAAACCGAAAACCAGATCTGGCTGATCGGATAGGTCAAACCGAGGACTAGGCCTATGGGGTGAATCGGGAAGCCGACAAAACGCGCTTTGAGATAACTCAGCACGGCCATCACAAGGCTGCCGATGCCGGTATAGGCCAGATGCCAACCGTAGATCTCCTGCGGGTTGTTGATATTGTGCGCGATCCAGTTGCCGGTCAGTTGCGTCAGACCGCCAAAACCCCAGCCGCCGAGATTGATGCCGCCGTATTTATAGGCAATCGTAGTGATCGCCCATGCGGCTGTAATCAAAGTAACCGCTATCGTCGCGGCGATGGCCCAAAACAGCCGTCGAGTTTCCAGCCGCGTCACCTCCGCGATCTTGAGCCCCGTCGCCGCCGACGCCATAACGAAGGTGCGCAGGTCGGCCGTCCAGGGGAAGTTCATGCCCAGTGCCGTCAGTCCGCCTGCCCCGAGCGCGGTCGGCCCGAGCGCGGTGACCATAAACACCGGCGGGGCCACCGGGGACACGCCATAAGCCAGGCCGGCCTGGGAGACGATACGCGCCAGGCCAACAAAGGTGACTAGGCAGAGCAAAAAATAAAAGAGCGCTATTCCCAACCCCAGCCAACCACCACACGGCGAAAATAGAACCAAAGATAAAACCCAGCACCGCGGTCTTATACGAGAGCAATTCGCCACTATCGTCGATCGTCGCATCGCCCTTGAACGCCTTGCGCAATACGTCGCCGATGTGCTCGCGCGCAGCCCACAAGCTGGAAAAGACCAGGAAAAACATCGCCCCCTGCGCTAAATGCGCGACGCTGGCCGAAGCGGGCATCGAGTAGGGTTGCGGCGGCCCGATGCTCCATCCGAACAAACGCTCGACGCCAGTATGTACATAGGCGAGAAAGGCGAAGAACCACACGCCGAACGAAACATCGAGACTCAGCAGATACGATAGCCCGATCACTTCGAAGCGCGGGCGCAAATTCAGGCGCACGGCTTCGCGCAGAAAACTCAGCGGCGTATTGAGCTGGATAAAGGGGAAGAAATTGAAATAGGTATGCAAGCCGTTGACGGCGTAGATCACAAACGGAATCAGAACACCGACCCAGGTCAGATAGTTGCGTAAAAAGGGCGGCAGCAAGTGCCCTGGTTCCTCCTGCAGCAATTCGAGCGGCAAGGTAGAGAGCGGGAAGAGCAAGCGTTCGTGCTCCATCCACTGCTTGCGCAAAACGACCAACATGCAAAGCGTAACGAAATAGACACTGACAATAAAAAAAGCCCAAGCCAGCATCGGCTTGTTCCACAGCCCCCAGGGTACCACCTCACCGCGCTGGGCGCCCTCAAAAAGCTTCCAGATCGCCTCGCGGTCTTGAACCACCAACCAGGTTTTGATATGCGGGTGGATAATACTGGCCCAGTCGTTTTCCGGGGTGGCGTAGTAGAACAAGCCCCCTAAAAACGGGATCAGGTTCATAACGAAACCCCAGGAGGGAATCGCCGAGGACACGATCATCATTATATAGACCGTGGCCAATTCGCCACTGCGCAAACGCGAGCCAGAAAGCAATTGCACGAGCGGATTGATCAGTAGAGTGAACAGAAAAAAGAGAAAGATCGCGGCGCCGGTGGAATAATCGGCGGCCATCGCCGAACCGCGTATCACCAATACGCCATAGGATTCACCGAAAGAGATGGCAGTGGCGCAGAGTAGACCGACAAAGACTGCCCTCTTGGAAACGCCGTATTGTGGATTCTCTTCGGTCAAGTCCGCCCTTGCCGGTAAGCCTAACGTGAATGCCCTGATAAAGGCAAGTCGCCGAGCAATTATATCGCGGCGCTTATCTTAGAGCAATGCTTATATCTCTTTATTAAAGCGAGACTAATCAGCGATTGGTCTTTGAAAAAAGACTATATAAATGGCATAAGGCCAAGCAATAGCCCCTTCGTCAATAAAGTCCACCTCATCCACCGTCAATACGCGATCCAATCGCACCGACTCCCCTTCTTCGAACATCACAAACTCCGCCCCATCGCGGCCATATAGATCTGCCAGTCTCCCGGTATAAGACCGCGTTGTTTCGCCGCCTATCGATGCGATAGACTACGCTGCACAATGCGGTCGGCGATAATATGGTATCGTCGCCGACCGCGCCTTCGTCTTTACGCACAAGCAAACCGGCGACAGTGACGTGCTTAGGCCAATTATCTCCCATAATACTCCTTCTGTCCACGCGTCGCCGACATTACCGCGAGTAAGGCACATGCCCCTGCTCAGTAACCTCATACCCCCATTTTTCGAGATAGTATTCTTTCTCGCGAAAAGTATCGTCGATCTTCGCCAACTGCCGCGTCAACTGCCGTTCTAATTCTTTCCTGAGATCCGCCGCCTCAGCGCGCTCGGCCAAGTTATTCAATTGATACGGGTCGTTCACGTCGTCAAATAGATAGTAGACCTCTTCGCTCGTGCGCACGAAGGTATGTCGACTCGTGCGAATGGCGCGATATGCTGGGTCTCGGTGGTTGTTGCCGCTAAAGGGCGAGACGCTCATATACAGCGCGACATGGTCTTCGATTTCCACCTGCTCGCGCACGCACGCCGAAAGATCATCACCCTCAACCGCATCCGGAACCTGCAACCCGCACAAACTCAACAAGGTCGGCATAATGTCCACCGTGCCCAGCGGCGTCATGACCTTGTGGTTTTGCAATCCGGCCGTTAGGCGAGGATAGCGCAATAAATAAGGCACGCGACACGACTCATCCCAAAAAATCTGCTTCTTATACGGCCGATGATGATGCGACCCCATCATTTCCCCGTGATCCGAAGCGAATACGAGGATCGTATCTTCCTCTAAACCATTCACCTTCAGCGCCTCGACCACATCCCCCACACATCGGTCCAACGCGGCAATATGCGCATAATAGCCAGCGGCCTCCTTGCGCGTAAACTGCTCAAACTCATCGTCGTCAAATACGACATTCGGCGAAAAGGTGACCGCTTCGAAAGAAAAAGCCTCTTGCAATTCCTTTGGCGCGTTGTCGTGCGGGAAGTGCGGTGGCCCCAAGGACAAAATCAATAAAAAGGGATCGTCTTTATGTGCTTTTATATAGGCACACGCATCCTCCGTTTGTGCATAGGCGTCATAACCTGACCATGTTTTGATCTGTTCATCTTCGCCGTCGTAATATTCACTGTGCTGATAATCGTGTGTGCACTCCAACACTTTCCAATAAGCAAAACCCTGCCGCCGCTCCGGCGGGATATAGCTGGCCCGACCGTGCCCGTCGACATGCCACTTGCCGATATAGGCGGTATCATAACCGCCGGCCTTAAACGCCTTGCCGATGCTTTTTTCGTCGGGTGACAACGGGATATCGTTCATAAACATGCCCGTCGTCGTCGGGAAACGCCCCGTCAACAATGCCGCCCGCGCCGGGGTGCACACCGGAGAAGTGCCGATCGCGTTGGCGAAATTAACCGACTCGCCGGCCAAGCGGTCGATATTCGGCGTAATGGCGTTCGCATCGCCATTATACCCCGTCGCCTTCGCTCGCCATTGATCGGTTAAAATGTAGACCACATTGGGTTTATCGTTATTGGCCATGCCCTGCTCCTCTGATTATTTCATTCACCAAGATTATGCACAATTTTTTATAGCAAAAGAATAGAGCGTCGCATTGCTCAAATAAAACTTGAGCCGAACCCGCCGTCCATTTAACGCACCCATAGTCCGCCCGTCTTTCCACTGCATCTGCTGCCGCAACGAATCCCCGCTGAACACCATACTCGACGTCCTCTCGTAGCCTGCAACGATCTCCCCCTGCTCCGACAGCACTTTCATCTCTATCCCGTCGGCCGAATAGGCCATGCACACTCCTGACCGCCCAGACCACTCGCCATCGATGCCGCCGGCTTACGCGACCGCTTCCCGAGTCGGCATATCAAACACGTCGGTGTATAACATTTTATAGCGCCTGGCCGGGTCCTCCTCGTCCATCTCCTTGAGCACTGTGCCGAGGGTAGCCCACCATTCGCCCTGCATCACCAGATTGTTTTTCGTCGAGCCTTCGTATTCGATGATACCGAGCTTGGGTTTGTCCCAGTGCAAGCCGTCCTTCGATTCGGCATAACAAATCCAATAGGTATAACAGTGGTCCTCTTCATTTCTCCAGCTGACATAATTGGAAACATTATACCATATCTTAAAAATATTCTCCTGCTCGTCGAATAACACATAACAAGAGGCCACCCCCTTGTCCTCCCACGGCCGGTCGGCGACCATCAATGGATTATCGATAAACTTGGCCGGACGCACCATCTCGCGCCGCACATTCCATATATCCTCTATGATGCGATCGTCGACTAACAACTGCTTGCCGGTATTTATGTCCATTAAAATTCCTCCATTTTCACATTCATAGCGCCCACCACAGCCCAGTAAATCGCCGCCTGCGCAATACCCGAAGCGGGCAAAATATCGATATCGTAGTTGGGCACCGCTACCAGAGCATCGCCATAGGGCCACCAGGGGCGAATAATAAAGTCGGGCACCGGTCCGCCACCCGTCGGCGGACCAGTAATTGCCTCGACGATGCGCACTGCTCGCTGGCGTGCGAGTGCATAGGCCTCGCTTGGTCGGTTGTAATATCCGAGAAAAAACAACAAATCGCCCGCTGCCAACTCGGCCTCCAGCTCGGCGATCGCAGGCGTCTCTCCGTGGACTTGCGAAAGTTTGTGCATCAAACACCGGTCCCCGGGCGCGCCCCACTGATGCACCGGAAAATGAGAAATGAGAAAGGCATGGATCCTGCCCCCCTGCGCAAGAGTGGCGATCCCCGCCTGAACGACTTGCTCTATGGCCTCTGTTTCCCGACTAGCCAGAGCACGCAGAACATCGCCCAACCGATCCAGATATATTCCGCCCAATGCGCCTGGAGTAATCGCAGGCACATCGTGTTCTGTTGCAAAGCGTACTGTTGCCCGACGCTCGTTGCGCGGACGGGCACCGGGGATCAGCACGCTTTGGTACAAGGCAGGCATATGGCCCCGACGGGTGCAAGCGGCCACAAGTTCGCCGGTAAAGGTCCACAGCAAGACCAGGTTCTGCAGAGAGACCAAAGGGTAGGACGCCCCATCGAAAGCGCTTAACACATCGGTAGGCAATGAGGATCTGCTCGGCAGAAACGCATCCGGCGAAGCTACATCGTGCAACTCCGGGCCCAGCCCCACGACATAGGCCCCGCTGCCCGTCAAGCGGCGCAATAAAGCGCGCTCGGCTTCGGGCTCAGCATTGCACCAGCCGAGTAACACAGCATCCCCGATCCCTGGACCTTCCCCGTTCGGCCCGCATTCCTCAAGCAGCATCAACCCCCCCGAACGCACAAAACCTTCCGAGACAAAATCCGGCCTACTACTGGCGATGAATAGCCGACCTCCCGCAAGCAGCAGATCGGCCACCTTTTCACTGATACCGGCTATACTCGACAAGGCGCCTCGCGTTTCTTCCATGCCGGCTAAGAGCGCGGTAAAGAAACTAGCGCTGAAAAGCGCTGGGGTAGTCATTGAAGAAGTCATATCGCACCAATGGTCGAACAGCCCGCGGCCATTCAGCAGTATCGCGCAAAACAAGGATACAGATCGTTCGTTCTAAGCTAACCAGGGCTAACGCGTCAAGCGATGCGCGCTCCCCTCGTCATTCCCACGGCACCGCCCCCAGCAACCGCTTACCCAATTCCGTCAATTCCGCCGGCCCAGTTGCCCGCTCCCACCGCTGCCACCTAACTTCGCGCTCATCCTCCGACAATGGAGCGCGCCACCGCTCACCGCGCTTCTGCCATGCATCCACATACCCCGCACTTTGTTCCTTAAGTTTTTCAGGATCGTCAGGCACCGGCCCCATCGTGACATATTGCGCGAACCGGGGCGTAGTGGAAAGATTGCGCGCATTCGAATGCGGCAGCAACCGATGCCAGATCACGATACTGCCCGCCTTCGCCGGAATCGTCCGAGCCTTAGCGAAATACCCCGCAAGCTCCGGATGAGTAGCCAACCAATGACCGTCATCCCCTTGCTCCAGGCTGCGATCCTCGGGCACTGTCGCCAACCACTCATTGAACTCGCGATGAAAACCGGGCACACAGCGAAACCCGCCGCCATCCGCCTCCCTGTCGTTTAAATAGAGCACGCCCTGTGGACCGCACGGATAACCGTCGCCGTACTCTAACATGCTCGGCAGCCCTGCACCAGCCCACAAGCCCCCCGTCGGCTCACCTCGTTTTTTCCGCGCCACCGTCTCGGCATCCTGTATACCGCCGCCGTGCACATCCCAGTGCAACCCGCCGCCATTGTTGCGCGGATCGTCCGGGCCAAAATATGCCCCACCATCGCCCCACGTCTGCACGGTCCCGTCCTCGGCGATCATTTCCCGAAAGGGGAGTTTCATATGCGCCACGTCCATACTGACAGAGAGCTTATGTGTGCTGTGGATTTCAGAGAAGGCCTGGTGCAATCGCGGGCTCTGCCGGGTATCCCAAAGCGCCTGTGACTGGTTCAGATTAACAAAGCCGCCGCGGTCCGCCGCCAAGACTTTAGCATAGTGATCTTCGACAGGAGCTGCCGGATCGAGACCGAGATAGCGCATGATATCGAGGCTGGCCGCCTCGCATACCTCCGGCGAGACCACGTCGGGCACGACCAAGTAGCCGTGTTCTTGCCAGAACGCGTGGTCGGCGGCGGAGAGTATCGGCGTAGCGGAATCTGAGGCCGCACTGGAAGTTTCGTCCATGCTGCGTCATCCTTTGTTCTAAAATGGAGAATCGGCGAGTTAAAGCGTGGAGCCTTAAACTCCAGTCCAATCAAATACAGCGCTGTGATATATTTTCCTGTCTTCCAGCAAACCATTATATACCGCATCGGCCTCACTCGGCGGCACCAGATGCGAACGCAAAGGCGCCGCCGCTATCTGACCGCGCGCCATCAGTTGCATGGCGTGCTGCATATTCTGCAAAACGCTGCCCTGCGCAAATTGAGCTGGCAATGTCGGGATCTCCCACTCCCAACCACTGCGCACGTGCAGATATTTTGTAAAGATCTGCTGCAATAACTCCGACGCGCTCATCGCCTGGCTACTCTTCCACGGCACCCCGACCAGCACAATTTCCGCACCGATAGCGGCTAATTCCGTCGCGCTGCGCATCGCTTCGACCGCACCGCTGGTATCGACTGCCAGCTTACAAGGCACATCACCCAGCGCGTCTCGCCAAAGATCCGGCGACGAGGCCAAACGCAAACCACACGCCAGCGCCCGCTGTCGCCGATGCTCCTCTAAATCAATGCCCACCACCTCGTAGCCCGATGCCTGAAATACCTGCGCCGCCATCGCGCCGATAATCCCCAAGCCAAAAACCGCCACCCCATCACCAGGCCGCGCCCGAGTCGTGCGCAAGGTCGTCATGCTGACCGCGCAAAAACGCACATAGACTGCATCCTCCGCCGCTAACCCCTCCGGCACCTTCACCACCGGCGTCTTGCCGGTGGCCACCCGGTGATAGGCCGCATGTCCACAGGGCGCGAATACCCGGTCCCCTTCAACTATGCCTTCGACCTGTGCACCACNNNATATCCTGGTTATTGCTCAACAGCGCCAACTCGGTCCCAGAACTTATCGCCGAAAACTCGGTGCGCATCAGTATCTCAGTAGCGGCTGGCGCGGCATCGTCGAAATCGCACGCCTCTAGAGCTACCTGCATCCGGTCTAAAAAAGTTACCCGCTGGCTGCGAATCACAACTACCCCCTATTGCACTACGCCGCGTATCGCGGACTGGTGTTGCGCTAAGCGGCCCGATTTGACAAAACCGCCCTGCACTACGGCAATGAAATTCTCGGCATCCTCCAACGCCGTGATATTTTCCTCCAGGTCAGCATCCACCACTAACACATCGGCCAACTTACCCGCTTCGAGCGTGCCAAATTCCTCCGCCCGCCCCATAATCTCCGCGCCGGTCTTGGTGGCGCACTTGATTGTATCCACCACACTGAAACCAACATGCTCGACGAAGAAGCTCAATTCTTTGGCGTAGGTCCCGTGTGGATTCCAAGCAAAGCCATAATCGCCGCCCATACCCAGGCGGCCACCCGCCTTGAGAATCTTCAAGGCGCTTTCGACCCCGCCTTCGAGTGTCTCCTGATGTCCGTCAATCACCGCCTGCGGCATGCCGATCTCTGGTCCCTTGGTCACGCTGGCGTGCTCAAACTGCAAGGCGGGGATCACCGGCGTATCGCGCGCCAACAGCATCTCCAATGCCTCGTCGTCCATAAAGGTGCCGTGCTCAAGCGTATCATAACCCGCCCGTAGCGCATTCTTGATGCCCTCTGTCGCCCGGCAGTGCCCGGTGACCTTCATCTTGTGATTGTGCGCTGTCACCACCACCGCGTTCATTTCTTCCTGGGTCATGCACAGCGTGTGGTGGTCGTTGGTATCGGGCGCAGCTGCGTCGCCGGTAGGGTAAGTCTTGACCCATTCCACCCCGTCCTTGACCAGTGTGCGCACCGCCGCGCGCCCCTCATCCGGCCCATTGATCAGCAAAACCAAGCCTTCCATGCCGATCTTGCGATAATCGGGATTCCAATCCATTAACCCGCCAACCCCGCAAATCTCCCTGCCACTTGTTGCCAAACGCGGGCCGGGCGCGACATCCTCCTCAATCGCCTTTTTCAACCACACATCTATATTGAACAGACAGCCGCCGCTGCGCGCCGCGGTATAACCGCATTCCAACGCCAGACGAGCGTTGGCCGCCGCCAATAACGAGACATATTCCACCGGGTATTTGATGTCCAAGTCTTCCAGCGCCGCCACATTGAAATAGGTCGGGTGATAATGCGCCTCGACCAGCCCCGGCAAAATCGTGCCGCCGAGAGCATCGATCTGTTCGGCTGCAGGATCAGCAGGCGGTGCTCCCTTTGCCGGGCCAGCGTAACTAATGCGTCCATTTTCGATGAGCACAACGGCGTCGCTGACCGAACTGGCCCCCGTGCCGTCGATCAGTTTTCCATTGGCGATTCGGGTCATTCCTGTGGCGTGTTGCATCGTGGTTGCTCCTTAGAGAATAAAGGCACCGTACGAGATGGAGTGCATTACTTCAAACCAGTTCAGCACGCAAACGATCAATCAATCCACCGGCTGGATTACAAGGCAGATCGACCGGCCTGCGTTCTAAAGCGCTGGTGTAGATTCCAAGCACGACATTAAAGTCAACCAGCGCACTCTGCAAATTGAGCGGGTGGACTAAGGCGTCATCGGCCAACCAGTCGAACATCGCCTCGGTCATCTGTGCCTGGCCGAGTATATCTTCCGCCCCATATTCGTGCGCTCCAGCCTCGATATGGCCGTCGACACCGATCTGCCAAGACCACATTGTCCAGTGCACATAACCCCGAGTTCCGTAGACCGCAATGCGTTTGTGCGTATGTATCCCTTCGCGGCCGACCTGAGGTGCCGTGGCACCACTCTGCAGATGGGCTTGTATGCCATCGTCGTACGCGATAACCGCCAGCGCGCTGTCAGGGGCCAAGTGTTTTTTAGGCGTATCCTGCAATCCATCGCCGCCGCCGACCTGGGCCAATACCTGCACCGGCGTGCGTCCGGGCAGAAAAGCGCCAATGGCCTGCAAAGCATGCGTGCCTTGATATGCAAGGTTCATACCGCAACTGGCATCGACCGACCGTATTTCACCGATCTCTCCCGCCGCAACACGCTGTTGCAACGCCAAACGGCGCGGCTGAAAGTGCAATTGATGGTTAATCGCTATTTTTACGCTGCTGCCTTCGGCAAAAGAGCGAATAGCCCGGTAGTCCTCTCCGTCTATCGCCAGCGGTTTCTCTACGACTAACGCGGCAACACCGCAAGCTTCTGCCGCCTCCATAACCTCTAAGCGCACCGAAGGTGGCGTGTTGACATGAACGAGGTCGAGACGCTCGCGCTCGAACATCTCGCGATAATCGGCATAGCGTTTTTCGATGCAAAATTCATCGGCGAAAGCGGCAAGACGCTCGGGTGTGCGGGCCGAGGCGGCAAGCAATTCGCCGCGCTCAATATGCCGGTAAGCCTGAGCCAGACCGCGCGAGCGATTCGGCCCGACACCAATAATCGCGCACTTATACACGAGCTTTCTCCCAGGGTTTGAGTATGATTTTTGCACATTCACCGGTGGCTTGCAAATCCCACGCTTCGCTGACTTTTTCCAGCGGGAAACGATGGCTGATCAGCCTTTCGAGTTGCTCGGGCACGGCGCAAATTGTCGCCATCAGTCGCGAAAAATCGGCCATATTGTAATGCCACGACCCGATCAGGCGGATCCCCTTGCGGATCATATCGCGACTGATGCAAATAGACGTCTCGTCGGAGCACTCACCGACAAAGGCCACATCGCCGCCCCGGCGCACCGCGTCGATGCACAAGCGATGCGCTTGCGGGTTACCCGAGCAGTCGATGGCCTTATCGACACCACGATCCTTACCTAGGTCGCGCAAGGCCTCCAGACAATTGCCACCCGGTTCCAAGACAGCGTCGGCACCCAATTCGCGCGCGCGCTGGCGCCGCCACGGATGTGCATCTACTGCAATGACACGCGCTCCCCGATATACACCATTGACGACGCCGCCGAGACCTACCGGACCAAGGCCGGTAATCAGCAGGGTATCGTAGCCGCTCACCGCCATGCGTTGTATCGCACCGAAGGTCGGGCCAAGCCCGCAACAGGCCAGGGCCGCGTAATCGTCGGGCACGTCCTTAGGCACCTTGCGCAATAACCAATCGGGCTTGAGCATGAGTTGCGCCATTGTCGCCCGGCCTTCCCCATTATTAGTGAAGGCGTTAAAATCAAGCGAATCCTCACAGTGGATATACTCACCGCCAATGCACAGATCGCAGCGGCCGCACGCATATGACGGCATGACGACGACGCGGTCGCCCGGCGCAACCCGACACGCTTGCGCCACATCGACGACTTCGCCCATCGCTTCGTGGCCGAGAAAAGCATTGACCTGGCCGGCGAGATAAGCTTTATACTCGGTGCACATTGGCGCGGCAAGAATCTTTACTACGGCCCAGTTTTCCTTGGCGATAGGATCGGGGACCTCTACGACAGCACCCTGTTTTTTTGCTATTATGCTAGCCTTCAACATATATGATCAACCTTTTTGAATATTT
>LWDU01039631.1_pt1 | contig 27187 bp, 27 predicted proteins | sample 727161 | NCBI WGS metagenome assembly LWDU01 (sample SAMN04566230, study PRJNA314399) | hydrothermal vent metagenome | isolation source: deep sea hydrothermal plume seawater | place: Mexico: Gulf of California, Guaymas Basin | collected 2004-07-11
GTGAAAAGAACGTCGGAACGAACTGCTAGTCAAGCCCAAGCCGGGCTCTGAGGAAAGAGCGCACCCGGTCGTTCAGTTCTGCGGGCACTTCACGGTTCTTGAGCACTTCGCGGGCCAAGTCACCCGACTTGCGGTAAGTGTTGAGGAACGCATCGCAAGGAGGGCAATCCTGCATGTGGCGTTCAAACGTCGCCCGCTCCTCACCCGTCAGATCCCCTTCGAGATATTCGGCCAGGGTCTCCAAAACCTCTTTACAACTCTGCATCTGCTTTACCTCTCAAGCGCGTTTTTCGAAATAATCGGCCAGTTCCCGGCGCAAAAAAAGCCGCGCCCGATGCAAGCGAGTTTTGACCGCCGCTACGCTCAGCTCCAGGATTTCTGCCGTTTCTTCACGGTCTGGTATTTCTCTTCCAGTTTTTCTACCGCCGTCTCGATCACCGTTTTCGCCTCTTGCGCCAACACCGGGTCACTGGCCTGCTCGGACCAATCGGCGATATCCACGGTGAGGTGGCCTTCTTCGTTGAAGGCCGGCATAACTTCGTCGAGCGACACACTGCGGTCGGCTTTGCTCTTGCGTCTGCGCATAAGGGCGGTATTAACCGCAACGCGGTGCAACCAGGTCGTAAAACTCGAATCCCCGCGGAAGAGCTCGATTTTCTCGAAGACGGTCAGGAAAACGTCCTGCGCGACTTCCTCGGCATCCATCGGCTCCTTGAGAATCGAAAAGGCCACCCGCAACACCCGCTGTTGGTGGCGGGCTAGCAATTCCTCGAAGGCTTCGAGATCACCGCCGCGCGCCCGCTCTACCAGTCGGACGTCATCGGTTTCCTCTGCAATCTCGCTTTGTTTCTCTTCGCTCATGAATATCTGTGCAATCTCGCTTTGTTTCTCTTCACTCATGAATATGGATGCATTTTACGATAGTTTGGATGCAAAAAAACTCAGAATTTTTCATCGACAAAGTGCAATTTTCTATGCGGCGACCGTTCTCCGTCGCCGTGATCCTTGCGCAGCAGCAGCTTGATCTTACCAGGAATCACGTCCTTATAGGGTATTGAGGCAAGAACATGTGCGATGCAATTGAGCCGGGCGCGACGCTTATCGCCGGCCTCGACCGTATACCAGAGCGCCTCCGGCATATCAGTGTAAAAAAACACCTCGCCCTTGGCCTTTGCGTATTCGATCCACTTATCCCGGGACTTGAGATCCATATCGCTGAGCTTCCAGCGTTTGAGCGGGTTCTGGGCGCGATCTTCGAAGCGTATCTCCTATTCCTCTTCGCTGACCGACAGCCAGTGTTTGCGAACACAACGCACCATAAGTAGATGAAAAAAGACGCCCATAAGCAACCGGCGACCGCGATCTATTTTACGTGGTCCTCGATCACCGCATCCAGTACTACCAACTGCGCAGCTACGCGCGTCTCCATATCCAGGCCGGTAGGGGTCTCCACCGTAAATAAATGGTCAGTGTGACCGTAAAACATTTCCAGCGGAATACCTTGACCGCGCAGCTTCTCCACTTTCGAGATATCCACATAGACGAGACCGCCGCGCGCCGGTTCCCCCTCAATCTCGGCGCTTTCGTTCAACGGGCAGATCTCTGCGACCCGCCGCAAAATATCCGGACCGATCTGGAAACTACCTCGGCGAAGTTCATAGAGGTAAAAGCCCGGGCTCTCCCAATCCTCGTGGCAGTCGACAGCAAATTCGAAGCGCCTACCTTCCGCCAACGTCTTGATTACCTGTACTTCGACGACATCGTCGCGCGCATAAGACCAGTTAATATCCAAATCCTGGGCATTATTGCGAACATTGTGGACCCAGCCGTGGGGATTGACGCAGGCGATAACTTCAAAAGCTAAACGCCCCTCCCACAGTGCTAAACCGCACTCCAAAAAACGCAGCACCGCCTCGACACCCGCCGGTTCATCTCCGTGCACGCCGCCCGTCACCAACGCGGTCGGCAAGTTTTCACCGACTCCGCATTCGACGCCCAAGATCGGATAGCCCGCCGCCTCGCCAAGTACCTTGGTCCGCATCTCATCGCCTACCAAAGCCTCAATCCGTCGCACTAACTCGTCGTAATTACGCACGTCCGCCCTACTCTGCAAAATAGGCTTCGGCATCGTCCTGCGGCTCATAACCAAGCCCGGCGCGCGTCTCTTCCAGATCGAAAACACGCCGACCGTTGGCGCTGACGACATAGGCCAGCATATAAACTGTATCCACCTCTAGCGCCCGCTTGTGCGCCGCGATGCAATCCCGGTGGCTAAGAAACATCGCCCGCAAATAATCTTCGGCCGGTGTCCCGCGCATCACCAGCGGCGTGTCCTCCGGCACGATCCAGCCAATCCGCAACCCCACGAACTCGATGCCGAAACGCTCGCTATAGAGTTTGCCGATGTTTTCGCCGAAGAGCTTCGACACCGCGTAGAGCGAATCGGGGTTGGGCAGGTCGCCCAGCTTCATCCGCAGTTCTTTCTTGGGGTCCAATGTTTCCGGCGTGGTGAGGATGCTATTGCCGTGCTGGGTATGATTCGTCGAGGCGAAGATCATTCGTTTCACTTCCGCGCGCCGGCACTCTTCCATCACCTGGTACATGCCCTCCAGGTTGTGCTCGCGCACCGCTTGCCAATCGGCCATAGGACTGGGGTCTGCGGCCAGGTGAATCACCGCGTCCAGCCCCGTGAAAGCGCCCGCAACTTGGTCGGGTTTGTCGAAGTTGACAATCGTCGATGGGAAGTCTACCGCGCGCCGGGTAAAGGCCGTCAGTTCGTAGTCATCGGCTAGGCCTTGCATTAATACTCTACCTACTGTGCCGTTGGCACCGGTGATACCCACTTTTTTGATCGAACCCATGCGTTTTTGCCTCGTTAATATTTGGCGTATGACGGTTATGCTGGATATGAACGGTCTGGGCGAAGGGCATCACTGCAATAAACCCTTCAGCACCTAGCCCATATAATCCATTAAGCTTGAATAAATCCCCGATCATTCGCAAGAGCCCCGCCGCATATTGACCAGACCCGAGCTACCGGCTACTTTTGCGACACAAACCATCTACAACACGCAACCATTAAGGCCAATACCATGAGCACCGACACCCGCCCCAATCTCCTTTATATCCACTCCGACCAACACAATCCCTATGTCACCGGCTGCTACGGCGACTCTCTCGTCGAAACCCCCCATCTTGACGCGCTCGCCGCTCGCGGCGTGGTCCTCGACAACACCTATTGCCCCTCGCCCATCTGTGTACCTTCGCGCATGTCGATGCTCTCGGGCCGTTATCCGTCCGACAACGAAGTCTGGACCAATTCCCACATGCTCGACTCGGCCATCCCCACCTTCGCGCACGCCATGGGCGCCGGCGGCTACCGCCCGGCGTTGATCGGCCGCATGCACTCGGTCGGCCCCGACCAATTGCACGGCTATGCCGAGCGCTTGGTCGGCGACCACGGCCCCAACCAGATGGGCGGCTCCGGTAATAGCCGCGGCGAGTACGGCGGCACCGCCGGACCAGCACGGGTCAGCCTACGGCTCTCCGGCCACGGCCAGAGCGCCTACCAGGTCCACGACGAGGACGTTACCGCCTCCACCGTCGACTACTTCAATCGCCTCGGCGTGCAAAAGCGCGCCGGCCAACCCGCCGAGCCCTTTTCGCTCTCGGTCGGTTTTATGCTGCCGCACCAACCCTTTATCGCCCGGCTCGAAGACTATCGCCACTACTACGAGAATATGACCCCACCGAAAAACCCCGAGCCCTTCGGCGACCACCTGCACCCGCATATAAAATTGTGGCGCCAGGCCTGCGAGATAGAAGAGGTCAGCGAAGATGAGATCCGCCGTTCCCGCGCCGCCTATTGGGCTTTGGTCTACCGCATGGATGTGATGATCGGCCAAATCATGACCGCATTGCGCGAAAACGGCCTGGAGGAAAACACGCTCGTCGTCTATATGTCGGACCACGGCGAACAGTTGGGCGAACACGGCCTGTGGTGGAAGCAGACCTTCTACGAGGACTCGGCCAAGGTCCCGGCGATTCTCGCTTGGCCCGGTCACCTGCCCGAAGGCACCCACTGCGACAAGGTCACCTCTTCGCTCGACCTCAATGCGACGATGATCGACGCGCTCGGTTGCCCGGCCCTGCCGCACTCCAGGGGCCGAAGCCTGCTGCCCCTGCTCAACGAGCCCGACCATACCGAATGGGACAATGTGGCTTTTTCTGAATTCTGCCAGGACGCGGCCGGAGCGGGTGGCCCCTTCCCCGAAGAAGGCATTTTCCAGCGCATGGTCCGCCGCGACAACTTCAAGCTCAACTACTACCACGGCCAGCCCTGCCAGCTCTTCGACCTCGACGTCGACCCGCGCGAGCTCAACGATCTCGCCGCCGACCCTGCGCACCAGCAGACGGTTGCAAAACTCAAGGCCGAAGTACTCGAAGGCTGGGACCCTGAATCGATCCGCGAGCGCATGGCCGCGTTGCGCGCCGACCGACCGATCCTCGCCGACTGGTGCAAGAACGTTCAGCCTCCGGACACGATCCGCTGGGATCTGAGGACGGGTATGGATTACCTTGACGAAGAGCAGATCTGAAATGAGCTAGCACGTGGGATCAAGGGATGAACAACACGCCGACGGGGTCCACTACCGCTTCGCCCCCTTCCACCGTTCGTTCCAGCATATCGCCTATGGCGAAATAACAAATTGGGGCGCAGGCCTCAAAGCCGAACGCGAGCACGAATTGCTGGCCGCCTGGCAAGCATAAAATCGACACGCCTTATAAGAAAGCCCCTAGTCCACGACGGATCTGGGGCTTCTTACTGTCGGGCCATTCGGCTGGCCTAAAAGAAAAACTCCGCCGCCGTATCGCGCAGCATCCGCGCCCGATCCTCCGTCGAGATAAAGTCCAACCGCTGCTCGATCAACTCGACACTCGCCGCATAGCTATACTCCCCCTGCACCTGATAGGGGCAATCGCTGGCCCACATCAGCCGCTCAGCGCCGAACGCCTCGTAGACCCGCTGGATCAACTCGGCCAAATCCGTATGCGGCGCCTTCTTCTCACCCAACGCGTAAAAAGCCGAGACCTTGACCATCACCCGCGGATACTGCGCCATATCGCACAGCGCCGCGATATGCGCTTCGCGGATCGGCTCGCCGGCCCCGATCCGGCACAGGTGGTCAATAATCACCGGCGCGTCGGGGAACTGCTCGCAGCGCTTGGCCAAAGAGGGCAACGCCGCCGGGTTGATCAACGGGCAGATCGCCATATTCTCCTCCGCACCGCAAGCCAACATCCGCTCATAGCCAGGCCCTTGCATCCACTCTTCGACCGGATCACCCTGGTAAACGCGAAAACCGCGCACGCCCTCTTTGGCCAAACGCCGCATCTCGTCATCGGGCCGCTCAGCCCTGGTATCGATCACCGCAATCCCCGAAAAAACACCCTTGTATTCGCGCATCACATCGAGCATATAACTGTTGTCGAAGCCGTAGTGGTTCATCTGCACCAACACGACGCGGTTGACGCGCGAATTCTTTCCGTGACCGATAATATCCTCGGGATAGAAGATCGGCGGTTTGATCGCCTCGGGACTAAATCCATCCGCCAGCGGATACTGATCGAAGTCGTCGGTCCACACATGCACGTGCGCATCGATATAGTTCATTGTTTTACTCCTGCGCGAAAGGTTGTTTGCCGTCTTCCCACTTGCCGCCCACCGGCCTGAGCTGCCCCTTACCCATCACCGAAAAGTCGCGGCCGTCCCGCCCCTCTACTACAAAGCGCGCGAACCAATCCTGCAAGCGCGTCTTCAACTCGCTGATACGCGCCTTTTGCCGCGGATCATCCGCCAAATTCTCGCGCTCGTCTGGATCATTGGCTAGGTCATACAACTCGTGCGGCCCGTCCGGGTGGCGGTGCACGTATTTCCATTTTTCGGTGCGCACCATCCGCGTCGTCCCGTATTCATCATAAATCACCACTTCATCCCGCCCCGCGTCGTTCTCGCCTTGCAACATTGGCAATACGCTTTGCCCCGGTAGGTCTACCCCTTCGGGCAAGGGCAACGCAAGATAATCCAACAAGGTCGGCATAAAGTCATAGGCGCTGACCATCGCCTGTTGCACGGTATTTTCCGGTATCCGGCCCGGATGGCTAATCACAAAGGGCACTTTAATCGAATTCTCGTACATATTCGGCGGATAGGTACCATTGCCCTTGCCCCAAAAACCGTGATGGCCGCAACTAAAACCATTGTCGCTGACAAAAACCACCAATGTATGCTCGCGTAGACCCTGTTCCTCCAGCTTGTCGAGGATCCGCCCGATATCATGATCCATCGCCGTCACCGCCGCGAAGTACCCCTTGAGCATCTCGCGATTGCCAAGACAGCCCTCGCTCAACGGATGCCCTTTGGCCCAGGGGTGCATCTCCTCCTGCGGACAGGAATCAAATGCGCAATCGTCATAAGAATCAACGATCTCCTGCGGATGCCCCGTCCACGGGCTATGTGGCGCAGTATAGTGCACACTCAAATAAAAAGGCGCATCATCACCGGCCTGGCGATCAATAAAAGCCAGTGCATCGTCAGTGATCGCCGTCGTCACATACCCCGGCTCCTCCTCCAACTCACCGTCCCGCACCATCACCGCTCCATTATAAGGACCGCCGCCCTCTCGGTGCGTATACCAATGCGAAAAACCGTGTTGTGCAAGCTGGCTGTGCCCCAAATGCCATTTTCCGCTCAAACCGCACACCCAGCCGCATTCGGCGAGAATATCCGTGTAGGCCACTTCGCCGTCTAGATAGGCGGCGGCATTTTTACCCACATTGCCCTCGCGTATCCAGTCGTGCACGCCGTGTTGCGACGAGATCCGCCCTGTTAAAAAGGTCGCCCGGCTCGGCGAACAGACCGGTGTCGCGACAAAAAAATTATCGAAACGCATACCCGTCTCGGCGATGCGGTCTATCGCCGGCGTACGAATTTCGTCGTTGCCATAACACCCCGCAGCCCAAGGCCCTTGGTCGTCGCTGAGGATGAAAACGATATTGGGTTTTTCCGCCCGACTCATGCTTGCTCTCCTCCACGATGCGCCCACAACCAGCGAAAGAGCAAAAGATGCCCCAACAACGCCGCCTGTACCAAGACCGTCGGCAACCATACATAAGGTATATGGGAGACAAAAGTATTGGCCGGCTCGTTCATAAAGATGCGGAACTCGGTCGGCATCGACAAAATTGCAATCGTGACAATATTGGCCAGCAGTACTAGCCCGAATATGTTCCAGCCCCATAGGCCGATCCGCTGCATTTTACCCCGCCAGATCAACCAGGCCATCGCCGGCGCGGTCAAGCCGGAGAAAATATCGAAGTTGAGCCCCGCATAGGTCATCTGCACCGGCACCTGTCCGGCCTCGTACATGCCGTGCAAAAAGATCTCGACCGGCAAGCGGAAAAAATGGAACGCGACCAGCCCGACCGGACCGATCCCGGCGATCAACATCGAACCAACCCGCGAAAAGGCCACACTGCAGGTCAACGCCACCGAGACCAGCAGCAAAAAAAAGACCTTCGGCGGCAGCGAGAAATCTAGCAACACGCCGGTATTCGCCACCAAGCCCGTCGCCGCCAGCCAAATCGCCACCCCGGCCGCCGCGCGCACCGTCCACAGCCCAACATCATCCCGCCCCGTGCGCTGGGCAGCGGCCTGCACCGCGAGCACCAAGAGGGCCAAGGTCCCTAGCACGGTGGCAAGGAAAAGTATTTCTATGCGGAGGGGTACCTTATCTAATGCCAGTTCCATCGTCCTCTGCTTTTATTAAACCCCAGGTCGAATCCTCGGCCACCGTCTCAGCAGCGAGCGGGCCAATATATTCTCGGCTGATGACGACCTCGTCAAAATAAACGCGATTTACCCTTTCACTCTCATGCACATAGAGCATCAGCCAGAAATCATTGATCTTCAGCGCCAGAGTATCGCGCCAGCGAATGCCCTCGAAACGTCCGAGCAACCGCCCGTCGATCCAGAAGGCCTGGGCTCCGTCGGCCTCACCCGGCGTATTGGCCTTGAGCATCATTTCCATACAGTACCAGCGACCTCGCTCGGGCACGAAGGGGATCTCGGAGCGCATCATCTCGCCCCAGTATTGGTCCATCTTCGCGTCGATTGGCATATCCATATGATACGTATAGAGCATCATCTCGCCCGGCGCCGGGTGCCGCCCCCAATCGCGCCAGGGCTCCAGACCGGTCGTAAAAAAATCATCACCCGCCGGCTTTTCCCCTGCCTGGCCAAAGGCCGAATAACGATTGTCGGCGCGGTTGGCCAACAGGTGCGAGAAATGCATGTGATTGCCCTGGTCGAAATCCTCGGCAAAACGACAATACCAACGCACGTGCACCTGATCGTATCCAGGGTAGAACCACTTGTTGAGCTTGGCACCGGCACCGCTGCCCGGCAGGGCCGTGATTTCGACGCCGTAGCGCCCGCGATAAGCGGCCTCTTCGCTCAGGCGCAACCGCTGCGGGTCGTCCACCACAGAGTCATCATCCCAACTGTCCAGATTGCCGCTCTCAAAATCGTCGGCAAAAAACACCTCGGCCATAGCCGGCGTGCGGCAAAATAAGAGAATGACTATCGCCGCTACCACGCTTCTACCGCAAGCGCCTTCTTATCTCGCGCCGAAGCAAAGGCCGCGTCGACTACCGCCTGCACCATAAAACCCGTGCCGCCGTCGCAGATCGGCTCGCGGTCCTCGCGCACCGCCTGGACAAAGTCGTCGATCATCGGACGGTCGAAAAAGGGGTTTTCCAAAGGTTCAACCGCCACCTCCTCAATCCCATCCCCCGTTTCCACCCGCAAGCTCTGCGAACCGAATTCCAACGCGTCGATCATAATCCGCCCTTCGGTGCCATCGATATGCGCCATATCGCGGCGCGGGTTCGAGCAGAGCACCGTCGAGTGCACGCCGATAGTCCCGTCGGCAAACTTCAGCAAAATCGCGTCGGTATCATCAACCGGCCACTGGTGGCACACTGTCTCGACCAGCGCGCTAACCTCAACCGGCGCGGCGGCAAAGTTGAGCAGCACCTCCAAGCGATGCACCGCCATTTCCATCATCGCCCCGCCGATCCCCGGATCCACCCGCCACTCGTCCGGCCCCACCGACATCCAACCACTATAGTGCGTGCGAACACAGACCACCCGGCCTATGCGCCCCTCTGCGATCAGCGCCTTGGCCTTCAACACCTGCGGGAAAAGCCGCCGCCGATAGGCCACACCCAACTTCACTCCCCCATTTTGGCACGCCTCGATCATTTGCCGACATTCGGCCGCGTCGCGCGCCATCGGCTTTTCGCAGATCACGTGTTTGCCACGTCCGGCCGCCAACACCGTATAGTCCCGATGCGTGTCAGTCGGTGTCGCGACGATTACCGCCTCAACATTATCGTCGTCCAACAATTCCTCCGCCGAGCCATAATGCGCACACCTGCCAAATTTCTCCGCGAAAGCCCGCGCCTGCTCTTTGTCGCGGCGGCAGACCGCCACTAACTCGGCTTCTTCAGAATTGCACAGACTCGGGGCGAACGAATTGGCGGCGATCGCGCCGCAACCGATAATGCCGAACTTTAACCTGGCCATATCTCTCCTATACTGGATGGGTCGTCGGCTACTCCAGCTCGACGCCTTGGGTGCACAACAGGCCTTGAAATTCTTCTACTGAACCTCGATCACGATGCACTTGCTGTGGCGTCATTTTTTATTGTAAATAAAAAGTCGCCAACAATCCGGCCGCCTCGCCGATATTTCACTCGACCGGGTGCTGCCGATTACAGCCATTGCTGATATGCGTGGTACCGAGATTGTTGCAGTCGGCAACACATTTTCCACCCGCACGGGCACCAGTGTGCCCAATGGAATCTGAAAAGGCGGCGAGTTCGTGTCGATATAATTGTCCCTACCGGCCGACGGGTGCAAATCAAGGCGATAACAGCCCACGCCGACGCTGTCGGCAAAAATGGCCACTTCATCCTTGTCGATGATATTGTCTTCGAGATAGTCGTTCTGCGGCCAGTTGCACAGCGTGACCTCGTGCGGCTCATGCCCCGGCGCCCAGTGTTCGCGACTAATCAAACGACGGCAGCGCCAAAAACTACCCTCGCCATTGGCCGGATCGAAGGTCGCCGTGATCGGCTCGCAGGTCTTGGGGTAAGAATAGGTCCAGCTCAGCATCTTACCCGGCCAAGCCGGGCTCAACGCGGGCACATAATGATGCCATTTATCGTAAAAATCCGGCCGCTCAACGCTGCGATCCACATCACGATCATAGCGGCGCACGCCCTGGCGAAAACGCCGATAGCGCGCGGTGCAACCAAACGACTCGATCCATCGGTGTTCGTCCGGCGGCACCGCCTGCGAGGTCAACTGACTGCCGATCCAATCCGTCTCTTCAGTAAGCACCACCCGACGCCGACGAGAATATCTGTCTGCTGCTCCTTCACGAGCCGTCTTCTTCTGGATGCTCTACCCCGACCGACCAGGCATAACGCGGCGCATAGCCAAACACCCGCGTGGCCTTAGCACAACTCAATGGCGACTCGAAACCCTGCAAACCGTCGCGCAATTCGGTGCGATCGCCAAAATAGCGCTCGACCAGTTCCCGCGTCGGGATATCCAATACCACACGCGGCCCGGCGATATTGTAAGGACCTGATTCCACCGCGTCCGCCTCCACCGCCAAACGGCAGGCCACTGCCGCGTCGCGCGCGTCGGTACGCGTCCACAGCAACTTGGCGGCGCTCGCGGGATCGGCGGCAATCTTAGCTATATCGCCAGGAATCTCGTCGGGCATGCGCGTACCTAGAATCCGCAACGACAAAATCTCCAGGCCTTTGTGGCGGGAAAAATACTCGGCGGCCTGTTCGCCAGCCGTCTTTGATAGCGCATAGCAGTTGACCGGACGGCAGGGATGTTCTTCGTCGACCGGCGCGTAGAGCGGCGGCGCCTCGAAGAAACCGTAGACCTGGTTGCTCGAAGCCGAGACCACGCGGCGAATACCCAAATCAGCTGCTGCTTGTAAGAGATTGAACGTGCCGGTGGTATTGTCAGCGTAAGTGCGGGTATCGGGTACCACGCCGGGGTTCGCCCAAGCGCCCATGTGCACGACCGCCTCACAGCCGGCTAACGCGCCATAGACTTGGCCGGCGTCGGTGAGATCCACCAATAACTGACCACCTTTGGCTTGGGTATCGTGCTGCACATCCAGCCCGACAACTTGGTGCCCTACATTGTCGAGTTCCTGTGCTACATAACGGCCGATGCGACCGCTGCTGCCGGTGACCGCGATTCTCATCTTAAGCCCCTCGTTATTTTATAGGGCACTAAGATAGGAATTTTGTCTCTTAGAGGCGAAACGCTAGAAAAGTGCAGTCTATCGATTTTCTAAAAGCAAAAAAATAAGCGGCTGCTACGGGCTTCGAGGCGAAGCGTCCGTCACAGCCGCTCGAAATTCACCGGCGGCATATAACCTCCTTTTGTACTGTGTTACGACCCATCAACTCACGCCCGCGGTCCCGCTTTCTAACACACGTGGCTACCGCTCATTCGCGCCGTCTTTCGCTTATCGGGGAATACTTCCCGAGGTGGGCCGCACGCATTGAAAATCGCGTTACACCGGACTCTCCTGTCTCACCTGCGGCGTCCTGCCGGCCAAGTCGCGGTCCATCAGGAAAAGCCCGTCCTTGCTCTCGATAACGCGCTCGATATCGCTGACGATATCGCGCACGATCGCCTCCTCCTCAACCTGCTCGTTGACGAACCACTGCATAAAAGCGTGCGTCGCGTGGTCGCGCTCCTGCAAGGCCTCGTCCACCACCTCATAAATCTTCTGGCTCAAAGCCTGCTCATTAGCCAGCGCCGACTTGAATGCCTCCAAGGGCGACGCCCATTCGGCGCGCGGCGCGGCGAGTGGCTCTATAATGACCCGGCCGTCGCGATTGTTGATAAAGGTGTAGATCTTGTCGGCGTGCTGCAGTTCTTCCTGATATTGAATCTTCATCCAGTGGGCGAAACCGTTGAGGTCGAGGTCCTCGAAATACGCCGCCAACGACAAGTAGGTGTAGGCCGAGTGAAACTCGGTGTTGAGCTGTTTATTGAGTACTTGTTGAATTTTTTCGCTGAGCATCTTTAGCGTTCCTTTCTCAGCGGTTTTCAGCCGCCTGCTTGAGCGCGCGACTACGCACAAAAAATTCGCGCAAATCCATTTCCTTGATAAAGACCAGACCCCGCGTAGCACGGATCAGCGGGCTGGGGTGTTCTTGGAACCACTCGCGGCCGAGGCAAGTCTTGATCTTCTGATACTGGTCGACCTGTACTCGCCGGGCCAACTCGGAGAAGGGGCCGTCGTGCTCATAGGAGGGAAACGACGCGTCGCGCTGAGATATGAAAGTGGCCATAAAGGCGCTCTGCATCACCGACAGCATATTGAGCGAGACCGGCACGAAGATGTCCGCCTCGCTCGGCTCGAAACGGAACCACACATTGCGATAACCCCAAACCTTGATATCGGACCGACCGCTCTTCTGCTCGTAGTGTCTGAGCGCCTCGGTGACCACCTGCAGTACTTTATAATGTGTATCCGGGCCACTGGCTTCCGGATCGAGCGCCACGCTGACCACGTCCGGCTCGACCTGATCGAGCAGTGTAACCACCGGCAGCATATCACCGGTATAAAAACCGAGCCGCAAATGTTTGACATTGGCGCAGTCCCAACCGATATACCCCCAAATGCACTCGGCCTCCCATTCGCGGCACATGCTTTTGAGCGCCTGAACCTCGGGGACGTCTTTTTGGCCTGGGTAGCGGTCAGAAAAATAGGCTTGCAACTCCAATAGCCGCTCCTCGACCGCTGCGAGGTCCTCTTCCCCATAGGCTGCGATAAGATTGCGCAAAAAGCGCCGCGCCGCGCCCTCGTTGCGCATCTGTTCGTCATCGGCGGCAACTCCGTCGAGATATTGCCAGACGTCCCGATTGCGTCCAATATCGTAACTCGGGTCGAAGTAGTTTTCGGCCCACAGACTCGCAAACTCGGCGCTGTGCAACAAATGCCTCAACCGCTGCACGTGCGCCTCGATAAAACCATTGGTCACGGCCGTGAAACCGCCGGTAAAACAAACGAAATAATGCACATTGCTCGCATCCCGCACATGGCGGACGATATAGGGCAGATAGCCCAGCATCAGATCGTCGTGGTGCGGCTCGGTGTGCAAGAAACGCGTCTTCGCAAGAGTCTTGGTCCCCCGCTCGATCTTACTCACCAAACGGTCGCGCACCATCTTGCCCAACGCTTCGGCTTTCTCCGGCCGACGTGCCAACAGCGCGGCACCAAAAGCGTCCGCCGCGAAATCCGCCTCCGTCAAGTCGACGACCTTCTTGCCCAAATCGCTGGCCAGGTCAACGACAATCTTCTCCATCGCCTCGTCGTCGACCGCGTCGCATTGCTCAAAAAGCACCAATTGACGCACCTTGAGCAGTTTCGCCGCGCCTTGCGTAATATAAAAGCGCGCCATCGGCAAACGGTGCAACGACGAGGCCGGATAACTCACGTCGGCCTCTTCTTCGATCGCGGCAGCGACAATCCTGGCCTTAGACTCGCCGGCAGCGACAATCAGCGCGCAGCAGTCTTCGTTATGGGCTATTGTACCCAGCCCGATGGTGATCACCAGCCTTTTGCGCGCCACCTCGATACCGCCCAGATCACCTGCAGCCGCCGCCTGCGTCTCGTAATTAACGCCCGTTAGCCGCGTCGTCGAAAAATGGTCCGAGCCGCGCACATTAAAACCGACATGCCCGTCGGGACCGATGCCGCCCAGGAAAAAACCGATGCCGCCCAAGGCGCGGACCCGCTCTTCAAACTCCTGGCACCATTGATCGACGCGTTGCAATGCATCCTGCTGGACCTGCTCAAGCCCCGTGCGGACCGGGCGATGACGCAGCGAAAGATCCACTTCGCCGCCCGGCCAGACCTCGCTTAAAGTCTGACCCGGCTTAAGGCCAATCTCGGCGCAATTGATCAGTAGCGCCTTGGCCGGGTCGAGGCCAAAACCGTCAATATAGAAGCGGTTCACATAGGAGTAGAAGCTATTTTCTTGGCCGGGTTCAATCGGATAGAATTCGTCGATTTGCACAAAGTGCAGGCTGCGCAGATCCGGTTTACGGCTCGGGTCAATGCCCGCTTCTTCGAGTTCGCGGATGATCTCCGCCTCGTCCCAATGCGCCAGCAAATGCTCGACCCAACGGATAAAGTGCTCGGGCGTCTTGCCCGTCGGCAACGAGATCACTCCGCCGGGGTGGTCCTGGGCCCATTCGATAAAGCGCATCGCCGCCAATTTGCCCAACGCCGGAAAATTCTCGACTACGATGGTCTTGATCTTCTCGGTCGGAGGATAGAGCTCGGCAAAAGGCGAAGCCCCGACGGCCTTGCGCTCGACTACGGTCAATTCCCCTGCACCTGCCATATTCTTCAACTCCTCTCGACGGAGGCCTGGATGACCTCTCGGGTCTCGCGCGCGATCACCAATTCCTCGTTCGTAGGCACCACCAGAATCTTCACCGGCGAGCCAAAAGTCGAAATCTCGCCTTCGACCCCGGCATGCGTGCGATTGCGCGCCGAGTCCAACTGCAAACCCAAACCTTCCATATGCTGCAATATCCGCCGGCGGGTGGCCGGACTGTTCTCGCCGATCCCCCCGGTAAAGACCACCGCGTCGATTCGCCCCAATACCGCCAGAAAAGCCCCGATATATTTGCGCACGCGATAGGTAAACACTTCGAGCGCCAACTGCGCCCGTTTGTCGCCTTCGATAGCGGCCTGTTCGATGCTGCGCATATCCTTGGAGCGGCCCGAAAGCCCCAACAAACCGCTCTGCTGATTGAGCAACTGCTCGACCTCATCCACCGCCATCCCGCGCCGGCGCACCAAATGAAACACCACCGCCGGATCCACATCGCCAGAGCGGGTGCCCATCGCCACGCCTTCCAAAGGTGTCAACCCCATCGTCGTATCCACCGAGCGCCCCTGACTGATCGCCGCCAGCGAAGAGCCATTGCCCAGATGGCAAGTGATCCCGGTAAAATGCTCTAGCTGCAAAAGCTCCGCTGCCCGCTGCGATACGTATTTGTGCGAGGTGCCGTGGAATCCGTAACGGCGAATGCCCTCTTCTTCATACAGTTCATACGGCAACGCGTATAAATAGGCCCGTTCGGGTATAGTCTGATGGAAGGCGGTATCAAAAACCACGACCTGCGGCAGATCGGTAAAATACGTGCGGGCAGCGCGAATGCCCGATAGATGCGCCATGTTGTGCAAAGGCGCCAACGCTGCACACTCCTCAATGACTTGTTCGACTTCAGCCGTTACCAGCGCGGCCTCGAAGAATCGCTCGCCGCCGTGCACGATACGGTGACCGATCGCCTCGACCGCGCCTACGCCACCATAAACTTCCACCAACACTTCGTACACTCGCTGCATCGCCTCGCCATGATCACCCGCCACTACACTCCGCTGCTCTTCCTCGTCGCCGTGCGACAGCACCAACTTCGGAGCCTGCTCGCCGATGCACTCAATCAAGCCACCCAAGCGCAGTTCCTCCTCCTCGAAGAGGCTGAACTTTAGCGACGAAGAGCCGCAGTTAATAACTAGGATCAAAGCCGAAACCTCATGAAAGTTGTGACGCCGCCGCGCGATCGAGCAGGAAAGTGCAATCCGCATGCCCCTGTAATAGGCTGGCCGGGCAATCTGGCGAGCGATTCCCTTCTATAGCCCGCGCCACTGCATCGGCCTTGTGCGCGCCGAGCGCGACTAACACAATCTGCCGCCCGTCGAGAATGGTGCTCACCCCCGCAGTCAGCGCTTCAGTAGGCACTTCCGCCGGATCCGCAAAATGGCGGCTATTGGCCTCAGCGGTCTCCGCATCCGGCGTCACCACCCGCGAACGACTCGTGGGGTCGCTGCCGGGTTCATTAAAGGCGATATGGCCATTTGTACCCAAACCCAATAACCACAAGTCCACGCCGCCCACCGCACGAATTTTAGCCTCAAAAGCAAGACACTCCTGCCCAAGATCAGCCGCCTTGCCATCAAAGACAAAAGTATTCCAGGGGCGAATGTCAACATGGTCGAACAAATGTTTTTGCATAAAGAAGCGGTAGCTCTGGTCGTGGTCGCCATCAAGGCCGAGATACTCGTCGAGATTAAACGCGCGCGCCTTGGCAAAGCCGAGCTCTTCATCCCGATGCAACCGTACCATCTCAGCATAGACCGGCTCGGGCGTCGAGCCCGTCGCCAGACCGAGTACCGCGTCTGGACGGCGGCGCAAAAGTTCGGCAAATAGACCGGCCGCGGCCGCGGCCACAGCCGCCTCGTCGTCGAGGACGCACACTTTAATCCGACTGGGCATTCTAACCTTGTTTATAATAGGTGTATAGAGGCTTGAATGTAGATAACGAAGGGGGGGATGTAAAGAACGGGGACGTGCGAGACAGAGCATGGATTTTTGAGGTGTCGGAGAAATTATTGTTGAATTCTACCAAGGAACTGCCACAACTAAAACGGGTACATACCCAACCGCGACCAGCGTCCTACCCCATTGATTGCTCTACGCGATATATTCTACGCTCAGCCCCTCTGTGTTATTTGCCTAGCTTGCCGTCGATTTACCGGCGAATCTCGGCGATCTCCTGCTCGCTGACCTCTCCAGAATCCAACAACTGAGAAACCAGATCCTTGGCCGAGCCGGCAAAAAAATCCTATTCGTTAAAATTTCGCCGCCATCGACCGCTAAATCTGTAGAGGAAACCTAGCTTTCCTCTACGCAATATATGCTATTGGAGATACAAAGAATATTCTATCAATCTATCCAGGGGTTCTCCAATCTGCCCTCTTATATTAGAATCTATACGTCAACTGCACTTGCAACCCATTCACAGGCATTGGAAAATTGAATAAGGATACCCTCAAGGTCTGGGCGCAAGTCATCGGCTTGATCGTTGTGCTCTACGTCTTCCTAGTCAGCATCGGCCTGCTGGGCGGAGCCTTCAAGCTCTTTGGCAAAGACCTGGCCCAACAACTCATCGAAATGACGTCCAACCCGCTCGTCGGGCTCTTCGCCGGTATTTTAGCCACCACCCTAGCCCAAAGCTCTTCGACGACCACTTCGATCGCCGTCGGCATGGTCGCCGGTGGCGCGCTGACGATCGAAGGGGCCATTCCCGTGATCATGGGTGCCAATATCGGCACCAGTGTCACCAATACCCTGGTCTCGATGGGCCATATCACCCGCAAAGAAGAATTCAAACGGGCACTGGCCGGCGCCACGGTGCACGACTTTTTCAACCTGCTCGCCGTGCTGATATTGTTGCCTCTGGAAATCGCTTGCGGCTATTTGCAATTTATCGCCGAGCGTATGGCCGATTTCTTTCAGGGCGTCGGCGGCATGAAATTCTCCAATCCGCTCAAGGCCATCACCAAACCGGCGATCTCGGCCCTTATCGACCTGCTCGACAAAAATCCGGTCGCCTGTCTGATCGTCGCCCTGATCATCATGTATATCTCGCTGAAGTTCCTGGTCGACCTGGCCCGCGGCGTAGTCGTGCAGCGCTCGGGCACCTATCTCAACCGCTATCTATTTGGCGCGCCCTTCGTCGCGATGCTCTTTGGCGCGGTCATGACCGTGATGGTACAATCCTCCTCCATCACCACCTCGATGATCGTGCCGCTGATTGGCGCCGGCATTATCACTTTGGAGCAGGTCTTCCCGTTTACCTTGGGCGCCAATGTCGGCACCACCGTCACCGCGATGCTCGCCGCGCTGGCCACCGGTAATATCGCCGCGGTGACCGTGGCCTTCGCGCATCTATTCTTCAACCTGACGGGCATCGCCCTGGTCTACCCGCTGCCCCCCGTCCGCAAGATACCACTAAAGATGGCGCGCGCGCTCGCCGAGTTGACCAGCCAGTCCAGGCTTTACGCCGTCGCCTACGTCGTCCTGGTCTTTTATGTCCTCCCCCTGCTCTTGATCTTTATCTGGAGATAGATCCCATGTTCAAGCAAATCGTCGAAGCCAACAAACGCACCTCTCTCATAGTCGACGCCTTTGAGGAGGTCACGCACATGGTCGAACGCACCGAGCGCATGTTCGACGCCGCCTGCACCGCATTTATGAGCGACCAAGAACGAGATGTCGATATCAGCGTGGAGGACCGCGCCATCAACGAAGGCGAGCGCATGATCCGCCGCCTGGTCACCCAGCACCTGACCGTCAACCCCACACAGGACCTGCCCGCCAGCCTCGCACTCTTCAGCATCGTGCACGATGTCGAGCGCATCGGCGATTACGCTAAGAGCCTGTCGGAGCTTTGCCAATGGCAAGGCGATCGCGAAGGCAGCTACGCAGGGCGCCAACTGCATGAAAAAATCGCCCCGCTCTTCGGCAAACTGCTGCAAGCCCTGCGCGACGAAGACGTCGACGCAGCGCGCCAGGTAATGCGCACGCACGAGGAAGTCAAAATAGCCAGCGACACGTTTGTTACCGGCACCTTCCAGGACGAGGCCAGCAACCGCCACACGGTGGTACAAGTCATGGCCGTGCGCTTTTTGCGCCGGATCTCGGCCCACCTCTCCAATGTCGCCTCCAGCGTCGTCAACCCGCTCGACCGCATCGGCGGCAAAGAACAGGAATAGGGTTATCGCATAAAAATACCGGCAAGCGCACAAACTTTGCGCCCACCGGTATTTTTTGTGGCAGCGGTTAAATACATCTAGCCCACCGGCTGACGACACCGTCAGCGACTTAGACCATCGCGCAATAGCTACTTTTTAAGACGACTTCCCGCCATAGGCCGCCAACCGCAACGCCCTGAGCTGTCCCACCGCATAAGCCCAGCCCATCTGCGTCTCTTCGGTATCGCCGACAATTCCCGGCGTGTGGTCCGGATCTATGCCGCCCTCGTATCCCACCTCAGCGAAGGCGCGCATGCAGCCGACTATATCGCACTCGCCCTCGTCGAGGAAGGTCTCGGTGTATTTGTAGTAGGGCTGCTCAACGCGCACATTGCGAAAGTGCACGATGCCGATGCGGTCCCGCTCGCCGAAATAGCGGATCGCCTCAACCGCGTCTTCACCATATTCGGTCGTCACCCCGGTATCGAAGAACAGGTTATTCGCCGGACTATCGACAACTTCGATCAACCGCTTCATCCCCTCCAGGTTCCACAGCGGCTGCGCCACACCCCTGTACTCGGGCACCGGCGGATCGTTGGGATGCATCGCCAGGCGCACACCAGCCGCTTCCGCCGCCGGCACGATACACTGCAGGCAATATTCCAACCGCTCCCACATCGCTTCCATCTCGTGCCGCCCAACATCATCTAAAGTCGGCAAGTCGCGAATACGCGCATGGTCGAAGTCGCGTAAATGCGCCCCNNCCTCCTGCCCCAGCAGAATCCGACCCGAAATGGGCAAGCCAATCGCCGTCGGCTCCAACTCGAAGCCGCGTACGTGATCGCAGATGCGCTGAAGCTCGTCTTCGTCCCACGCGGGCGGCATCAGACCAGCGGCTTTCTTCTGCGGCGGCGGCACCAAAGGCCGCAAGTTGATATTCGTATTAAAGTGCGCCGGCACTTGCACTTCTTCGACACCGATCTGTCGGTAGAAGCCAAGCGTCACCGCCGCCAAATTGCCCAATCCCTTGCTGATCTTGATCATCGATCATCTCCTTTGCATCTTGTAGGCCATGTAATATACACCACCCCCCTACGCCCGCCGAGCCGAATATGCCCGCCAGTCGCTGCAAGGCTTTAGGCCTATTCGAAGCTAATGGGGTAAAAACATGATCGCCATCCGCCCCTTGCGACAAGCCGACTGGCCCAATTTATGGCCGCTACTAGAGCCGGTATTCCGCACCGGCGAAACCTACGCTTGGCACCCGATAGATCGGAGGCCAAAGCCCACAAGATCTGGATCAAGGCCCCCGCCGCGACCTTCGTCGCGCAAGGCGAAGACAGCAACCTGCTCGGCACCTATTATCTTAAGCAGAACCAGCCCAGCCAAGGCGCGCACGTGTGCAATTGCGGTTATATCGTCGGTGAAAAAACGCGTGGCACAGGGATGCCACAAAACTGTGCAAGCACTCGCAGAAAGAAGCGATCACACGAGACTTTCGCGCGATGCAGTTCAATCTGGTGGTCTCGACGAATGAGGACGCTATCCGCCGATGCCAGAAGTTGGGCTTTGAAATTGTCGGAACTTTGCCAGGGACTTTTCACCATCCGCGACTGAGTTATGTCGACGCCTTCGTGATGTACAAGCAATTTGCGACTTGATAACAGGAGAATTAATATGATTGAATACAAGGCCTCCTCCGTCGGATTTATGTGGTCTATGCAAAGCCTGAGAGACGCGGGCGAGCGAACTCATCAACGAGCACCTACGCCAAGGCTGGCGCTTAAATCAGACATCCTTCGGTTCCAGTCCGTGGTTGGTGACGACCATGCTCATAACCCTTGAAAAGGGGAGAAGCCGATTCCTAAGGCGTCCCCAACCCATAATAAAAAAGCAGGCCTGAGCGATGTCTTATCGCGACCCCGCATTTCTCCGCGACCATATCAAAAGCATTATCGCCTTCTACCATCCGACCTGTATCGACGATGAATTCGGTGGTTATATCAACCAACTGCGAGACGACGGCTCAATCTACGACCGGAACACCAAGCACCTCGTCGGCACCTGCCGCTTCATCTATAACTACTCTCTGGCCTCGCTCGCCCTCGACGAACCCGCCTACAAAGATGCCGCCGCACACGGTCTGCGCTTCCTGCGGGAGGCCCACCGCCAAGTAGACGGCGGCTTCGCCTGGGTCTTGCAAAATCGCCAAGTAGAAGATGGCACGCGCCACTGCTATGGCCACGCCTTCGTGCTTCTGGCCGCCGCTGGGGCCGCCAAAGCCGGCATCGAAACCGCACCCGCTCTCGCAGCGGAAGTCTACGACCTGTTAGAGAACAGATTCTGGGAGCCCGCAGCCCAACTATACGTCGACGAAATCGCCGCCGGCGACTGGAACGCGATAAACCCCTATCGAGGACAGAACGCCAATATGCACATGTGCGAAGCGATGCTGGCTGCCTACGAAGCCACAAGCGAAGTGCAGTATCTCGACCGCGCACATCTACTGGCGATCCGTGTCTGCGTCCATCTCGCCGACCGTTCTGACCGATTAATTTGGGAACACTACACGACCGACTGGAAGCACGACTGGGACTACAACAAAGACGACCCCAAAAACCTCTTCAAACCCTATGGCTACCTGCCGGGCCACTTCGTCGAATGGGCCAAACTGCTGCTGATCCTCGAACGCTATCGCCCAGAGGCCTGGATGCTCGAACGCGCCCAGAACCTCTTCGACATCGCCCTGGAGAAAAGCTGGGACGCTGACAACGGAGGTATGCACTACTCCTTCGCACCCGACGGGGCCATCCTCGACACCGACCGCTACTATTGGGTCCTATCCGAAACCTTCGCCGCCGCCGCCTGTATGGCGACGAGGACCGGTGATGATAAATATTGGGTATGGTATGACAAGGCATGGACTTTCGCCGATCAATATTTAGTCGACCACGAATACGGCGCCTGGTATCGGATTTTAGATGGGGACAATAAGAAGTACGACGATCTGAAAAGCCCGCCTTCGAAGACCGACTATCACCCGCTGGCCGCCTGCTATGAGACGTTAGAGACAATGCGTCTTCGCTCTCTCGGTACCGTACAGCCATGATCGCCGTCTTTATCCACGGCCCCGCGGCGGCGGGCAAATACACCATCGGTTCCCACCTGAGCGAACGGATCGGTCTGCCATTTTTTTATAACCATCTTACGGTGGATCTCGTACGAACGCTCTTTGAGTTCGGCACGAAAGAATTCATACATCTGCGCGCCTAAATTTGGCGGAAGTCCTTCTCGCAGAACGCGCTGCGGACAGGTCGTTTATCTTCACCTTTGATCCCAAAGACAGTGTCGCGCCCGAAACAGTTACCGAATCGCTCGCTATTATTAGAAATAGCGGAGACCGCGTCGCGTTCGTCGAACTGCAATCGCCGCTGAAATCAGCAAGCGATATCAGCCATCACCACAGGAATAACCCTACGTCGCATCAATCGAGCAATCTCCTGGATTCCCACCAATCCCGCCCCTCTCCACTCCCCTGGCCTAGTCCCACACACCACCGTATCTTTCATCAGCCACCCAGGTCCGGTAGGGGCCCAAACCACTAGGACAAAGTACCTATGATAATCGACATACACAGCCACACCTGGCAATTCCCCGAGCACTTCACCGAGCAATTCCGCCAACAAGCCGCGCAATTCGCCAGAGCCGACAAGGAACTCGACCTGAGCATCACCTATGAGGCCTACCGCCAAAGCGCGCAAAACTGCGACAAAACCATCGTCTTCGGCGGCAAGGCCCGCCTCTCCGGCCTGTGGGTCGACGACCAATACGTCGCCGACTACGTCAAGACCCATCCCGACCGCCTGATCGGCTTCCTTGCCGTAGATCCCACCCAGGACGGCTGGCAAGAGGAAATGGAATACGGCCACCAGGAACTCGGGCTCAAAGGCATCAAACTGCTGTCGATGTACGCCGGCTTCTACCCGCACGACGAACGCCTCGACCCGCTGTGGGGCTACGCCACCGAGCACCACCTGCCGGTATTGCTGCACACCGGCACCACCTTCGTCGCCCAAGCCCCGCTCGACTGCACCCTGCCGCGCCACCTCGACCCGGTCGCCACCCGCTTTCCCGATGTCAAGATCATCATGGCGCATCTATCACATCCCTACGAAGGCGAGTGCGCCGTCGTCATCCGCAAACATCCCAATGTCTACGCCGACGTCAGCGCCCTGCACTATCGACCCTTCCAGTTTTATAACAGCTTGATGCTGGTCCAGGAATACGGAGTCTGGCACAAATTGCTCTTTGGCAGCGACTACCCCTTTACGACGATCGACGCCTCGATAGAAGGCCTCTACGCGCTCAACAAGATGCTCGACGGCACCGCACTGCCGCGCCTGCACGAAGACCAGATCGACGCCCTGATCCACCGCGACAGCCTCGACATTCTCGAACTCTAACACACCGCGGCGATATAGATTGACCAATAAATGCAACTTCTGGCTGGTCTACACCGGCCTGCTCTGCCTGACCGCTTGGCTCTGTTTCGGCAATTTGCACACGCACTTGCTCGATACGCACGACGCCGAGGCTTTTCGCGACCACCTACGCATCGAACAGGACTTGCTCTTTTTTTTCGGCGAAAAAGAGCAAGCGTCCGGCCGCCCGTTCGCCGAGGCTGTCAAATATTTGGCCTTTCTAATCTTCGGCAACGACCCTGCCGCCTTCCACCTGCTCGTCGTGGCCATGCACACGCTCGCGGCCTGGTTACTCGCGCGCGTCGTCTGGCAACAGGGCGGCGAGTCGATACTCGCGGGTTTGGCCGGCCTGCTCTTTCTCGTCAACGTCACCCACTTCCAAGCCGTGCACCACATCTCCGCCCTTGACTATCCGCTGGCGCTTTGCTGCGGCCTGCTCGGCATCCTCGCACTCGGCAAGAGGGCGCAAGCCGAACACCCCACAGCGTTCGCCGCCTCCCTGGCACTGGGCGTTTTGGCGCACCCGTCAATCGCGGTCGCCTGGCTGCTCGCCTTCTATTTTCTTTGGCAGCGCTACAATAATCTGCTGCTGGCCCTTCGCGCCCTGTGTCCGAGCGGCCTGCTCTTGGCCGCCGCATTCTTCGCCGCGGTACAACTCGCCGCGAAGAATACGAGTACTTGGCAATCCATCGACTCATACGGGGCGCTGCCAATCTGGGATCTTGTATTGGGCATGGTCCGCGTGCTCTGGTGGTTTTGCGGCCGACTGCTGACGACAGCGCACTGGCTGCCCCTGCCGATCTATTTGCAGCAGACTTGGGAATTATATTTAGGCGCCGTGGTCTTCGCCCTGCTATTCTGGCTGATCTGGCGCCACAAAGACCCGCTACGAGCCGCCGCACTGGCGACCTTGATAGGCCTATTCCCCTTCCTGCTCTTGACCGAAGCCACCATCCTCGGTTTGCCCGCCGGCCCCTCGCGCTATCTCTATCTTGCCAGCGCCGGATCCTCGCTGCTGATCGCCGCCGCCTTGGACTGGACCCGCCGCCACGCTAGCCCCTATCTGGCCGGCGGCCTAGCTCTTCTGATTTTGATTAGCAGCTATCACGGCCTCAAACAAGCAGAGGCGATATCTCTGTATACGGCTGGCCGCAGCTATAGCGCAAGCGGGCAATACGCGACAGCCCGAGAGCAATTCCACCGCGCCCTGGCGCAAGCGCCCGAAGCCCTGCCGGCCGAAGACGTCTATATCCGCTTGTGCCTACTGACGATGGATAGCGAAGACGATCCCGTCCCCGTGTTGGAAAAAGCACTGGCCACCCTTCCCGCCAGCAAAAACCTGCGGCTATTGCAATTGGCCATCGACGCCATGCTCCCATCGGCGGAGTTCAGCGAAAAAGCCATGCAGTTGGCATTGGACCTTCGCTATACGACCACCTCCGACGCCGAGATAGTCGCCAAGGCCCTGCACAACCTCGGCGCGGGCTTCCTCAAAAAGAAGGACCCCACCACGGCCATTCGCGCCTACGAACAAACCCTGCGTATCGATCCCGACCGCTTTAAAACACTCAAGGATCTGACCTTCGCCCGCTGGCAGCGGGCAGCGGCCTTGATCGATGAGATGGAAGCCGCCGACCGTGACCACGGCGCCAAGCAAGTCGCCGAGCTCCGCCAGCAGATCCACCTGGCCCTTGACAACAGCCGTCACGCGTTGCGCCTGCGCACGGACGCCGATCTCTACTACGCAATGGGCCGTATATACCAGTACCAACAACGACTCGGGGATGCGCTCACGGCCTATGAACAAACGCTAAAACAAGATCCCGCTTATCGCCGTGCGTACCAGCGCATGGCGGAAATCTTCGCGTTACAGGGAGACCTAGCCGCAGCTGACAGGATTTTACAAGCGCTAAGTGAACACACCGGCACACCCGCTGCCCGATCTGAGCGATGAAAACCGACGGACAGATCTTCCCCCTCGTCCCCAGTCTGCGCCTATGGCTGGGCTATACGGCCATCGCCTGTCTGCTCGCCTGGTTTTGCTTCGGCGATTTGCGACACCATTTGCTCGAAACACACGATGCCGATAACTTCCGCGACAACGCGCGCATCAGCCAGGATTGGACCTTTTTCTTTTCGCTAGAGAAAGAACAGGCTTCGGGGCGGCTGCTGTACGAATTCGTTTCGCTTCTGGCCTTCCTAACCTGGGGCGCCGACCCGGGATGGTATCATCTGCTGGTCGTTAGCTGGCACGTGGGCGTCAGCTTGCTACTGGTGCGCTGTTGTACGGCGATCGGTTATAATATTGAGCTAAGCATGTTGACGGGACTGCTCTTCCTAGTCAATGTCGCGCATTTCCGCGGTATCCACTAGCTTTCCAGTCTCAACTATGTCATGGGTTTGGTTTTTGCCTTGCTGGCACTGCTTTGTTTTGTATGGCGCTGCGATACGCGAAGACGCCTCTGGCTCGTGGGCTTCTACAGCAGTCTGATCCTGGGCGCACTGAGTCATATCGCCAGCCTGATGGTCTGGCCCTTCTGCTTTTTTTGGGTCTGTACTCAGGGCCGAGACCTGCGCCGCGCGCTCTACGACCTCTTACCGTTCGCGCTCTTACTTGGGCCGACATTGGCGGTCGTCTTCCACTTCACCTCCCGTCGCACCAGTACGATGGACGCTTTTCATTCTTACTCCGCATCGGCCCTTGTCGAACTCGTCTTGGGTTTCGCGCGTTCGTTCTTCTGGCTGCTCAGCCGGCTTTTGAGCACCGCCCACTGGCTGCCGTTGCGCTCGAGCGAACGCCAAACCTGGGAGCTTTTTCTCGGCGCCGCGCTGCTGGGCCTTGTAGTCTATCTGGTATGGCGCAAACCCGAACCCGTCTCGGCCTGGGCGATCTGGACCGCCCTGCTGCTGCTGCCCTTCGCCCTGCTCACCGAAGAGATCATCCTCGATCTTCAGATCGGCCCTTCGCGCTATCTCTATTTCGCCAGCGCCGGTTCGTGCGCGATCCTCGCCTGGGGACTGCAAAGCGCGGAACACCTGCTGGGATCTTGGCGACGACCGGTATTCGCCTGTTCGGTCACGACGATCCTGGCCATTAGCTATACGGGCCTCAAACAAGCAGAGGGACTGACATACTATTCAGAAGCTAGGTCCTACCTGACCGCAGGGGACGATCCGACCGGCATTCGCCTGATGCGCAAAGCCTTGGAATTGGGCGGGGAAGCCGTTTATCGCGAGGATGCTTATACTCGGCTATGTCTCGCACAGATGGCCCAGCCTGGGCAAGTAACGGTCGACCTCGCGCAGGCCAGAACCTAATTTCCCGAGCACAACGCCTTCGCCGCCATCGCGCTGGTGATCCAATCGATGAAAAAAGGCGATCCGGACCAGGCCTTTAGCCAATTGTTAAGCATCGGTGAAAACGCGGGCGTAGCGGAACTCGCCGGCAAAGCCTATTACAATATCGCCAAGCAATTCGCCGCCGACGGCAACCACGAACGCGCCGCCCTGGCCTATGGGCGCTCGCTGCATTTTTTGCCGGACCGCCGAAATGTCCTGCAACGACTCGCCGAATCGCTATGGGCAAGCGACCAACGCGAACAAGCGACTTCCGTACTGCTCTACCTCGTCCGTCTTACGCCAGACGATCCGGACGCGCTCTACAAGGCGGCCCTGGCTTTTAACCTGCAGGAGCAACACCAACGCGCCGTCGAGTTTTGCCAACGCGTACTCGCCATCGAAGACCGCGCTGATGCGCGACGGCTGCTGGCCGCAAGCGCAAGTGCCGAGTAAATTCGCCGATTGCGCACAATAAAAGGGGACCTATACAAGGTCCCCTTTTATTGTTGTTTGGCCCATACCGATCGCCGAACGCGTATGTGCCACTGTCTTTGCCGCCACAGGTGTTGCACTGCTCCACACCACAGACTATTTTTGGTGGATGTGCTCAAAAAAAATAAATCCGGCCTCACTGCGCCGTAT
>LWDU01041132.1_pt1 | contig 27181 bp, 24 predicted proteins | sample 727161 | NCBI WGS metagenome assembly LWDU01 (sample SAMN04566230, study PRJNA314399) | hydrothermal vent metagenome | isolation source: deep sea hydrothermal plume seawater | place: Mexico: Gulf of California, Guaymas Basin | collected 2004-07-11
AAAAATAGAACTTGGAGAATTAACAAATAATAGTAGTCATGATGATTTACAGTTTAATATTGGTGTTCCTCATAATATGAATATAAGTAATAATTATGTAAATGAGGATTTTCACACCACTATGGCTTGGCCAGATATGATGGGTGGTGGTTATCATTATATGATTTTAGAAGGCAATTTTGATAATGACACTACTTTTTACAATACACATACTGGTGGCTTCATTCCAGGATGGATTTCTAGAGGAATTGGAATCAGGGAAGGTTGCCCAAGTTTTGACATGATTAATTTCAATGTAGATGATGAATTAGGTAATGTTGAAATTACACTTAATATGGAGCTTAATAAATGGTATAATTCTCCTGATATTATAAGTTTAACTTCTGATGGAATCATGGGAAATGACAGCATACAAGCCATTTTGATGAATAATGGCTCATGTATATTTTCAAATTCTGTAGTTTATGAATAGAATTATTCTCCTTTTAATTTTTAGCATCCTACTTTACGCTTGTAAAAAAGAAGAAGGCTGTACTGATTTTTCGGCCACAAATTATAATGCAGATGCAGAAGAAGATGATGGTTCGTGTAAATATAATTTATCACTAAGTTTCACCCATACTGTTGATGGAAATGCATTAGAAACAGATCAAATGATATATTCAAATATAGTTGGTCAAAATTATAGCGTGCAAACATTAAGATATTTACTATCATATATTACACTTCATTCAGCAAATGGCACTAGTACTCTTTTGGATGAAGTGCACTTTATAACCATCTCTGACCCTTCAACCTTTAATTTAAATATTCAAGATCTAAATAGCGCTAATTATACCGCCATATCATTTACAATGGGATTAGATTCTCTGAAAAATATTACTAATAATTATTTGAATGAAAGTTTCTTTCCGTCATTTTCTTGGCCAAACTTTATGGGAGGTGGATATCATTATATGCAGTTAGAAGGAGATTATACTACTGCTTTTCAAGGATATGCAACACATACCGGAGGGACAGATGGATTAGATTTCTCATTTACTAAGAACTTTCCTATAGCAATAAATACACAAAATGCTAGTGTAATAATCAATATGGAAATCAATAATTGGTACTCTAACCCTAATACAATTAGCCTTACAACTGATGGAATAATGGATAGTGCAAACAAGCAATCTCTATTACAAGCTAATGGAATTGCTGATGTATTTTCTGTTTTTTACGCTATTCAATAATGAAAGAAAAAGCATTACTTCTACTTGCTTCCGTCCTGCTCTTTGCTTGCAAAAAAGATTTAGCACCCATGTTTTTTAGCACTACATCTTTTATAATTGAAACACCTTCTGGATTTCCGAATATGAATATCCCTTCCAATAATCCAATGACAGTTGAAGGTGTAGCTCTAGGAGAAAAGTTATTCCATGACAAAATATTAAGTGGCAATGGAATGCAGGCTTGTGCAAGCTGTCATTTGCAATCTGCTGCATTTAGTGATACTAATCAATTTAGTGCTGGAATTGATGGTTTTTTTGGTGATAGAAATGCATCAACTATTATAAATGCTGGATGGAATAATTTTAATTTTTGGGATGGCAGAGTAGCTAGCTTGGAAAATCAAGCATTTGAACCCGTAGTAAATCCTATTGAAATGAACGATACATGGTTAAATGTTGAAATAAAATTAAATGCAGATAATGAGTATCCTATACTTTTTAAAAATGCTTTTAATATTGATGATATTGATTCAATACATGTAGTAATGGCAATCGCTCAATTCGAAAGAACATTAATATCTGTAAATAGTAAGTTTGATAAATACCTGACAGGGGAAACGCAACTTACTGCTTCTGAGCTTGGTGGCTATGCAATTTTTAATTCAGAAAAAGGAGATTGCTTCCATTGTCATGGAACACAGATGTTTATGGATAATTTATTTCATAATAATGGATTAGATCCTGAACCATTTACTGATTTAGGTTTAGGGAAAATTACAAATAATGCGTCTGATAATGCAAAATTTAAAACTCCAACATTACGTAATATTGAGTTCTCTGCTCCATATATGCATGATGGAAGATTTTCAACCTTAGAGGAAGTGGTTGAACATTACAATTCTGGAGAGTTGGTTTACAATTGACAAATCAAGAAAAGCAAGATTTAGTTGCTTTTTTGAAAACACTTACTGATACTGATTTTATAAGTAGTAAAAAATAACATTTTTTTAGTAAATTTGCAACACTTTTTTAAAACAAAAACAAATGAAAAAAATATTCGCTCTATCTTTATTAATAATTTTTTCAACTATCCTTACGGCCCAAGTAAATATTAAAAAATGCTTAACCACCCCATTGGTTGAACAGGAATTACTATCTAACGCTGATTATGTAGAAGGGAGAGCAAAATCAATTGCTGAAAATAGCACTTGGATAGCAGGAAATCATACTAAAAAAAGTACGCTTAACATACCTATTGTAGTTCATGTAGTGCATAGAGTATCTCATGTAAACGTGGGTTCAGGAACTAATATATCAGATGCTCAAATTGAAGATGCATTAAGAATATTAAATGAGGATTATAGTAAAACAAATCCTGAATTCCCCAATCCACCAAGAACCACTTTTCTTCAGTATGCAGGAAATCCTGATCTTCAATTTTGCCTTGCTACTACTGATCCTTCCGGAAACACTACGACAGGAATAACAAGAACTGCAAGCACAAAAAATAGCTTTGATGCTGATACTGAGAGCAATGATATGAAAAAAACTAGTTCGCTTGGAATAGATGGATGGGATCCTTCTAGATATTTAAATATTTGGGTTTGTAATCTTAGTAACTCTGGAGGAGGACAGACTTTAGGATATGCTTATTTACCAGGGTTGTGGGCAAATCAACAATGGAAAGACGGTTTAGTTGTGGACTATCAATATTTTGGGACAATTGGAGCAGCAGCTCCTAGTAGTGATGGAAGAACGCCAACTCATGAAATTGGCCATTATTTAGGGCTTGAACATACTTTTTGCGAATCACAAAGTGGTGGTTGTTGCGACAATGATGGAAGTAATGTTAATGATACACCAGCTGCTGATGACAATATTTATTGGGGGGCAGTTACTTCTACAACCAACAACAATACTTGTAATGATTTATCGTATTCAAATATATTTTCTACTGATGTTCTAGATATGGATGAAAACTATATGTCCTATGCATCTACTACTTGGATGTTTTCAACTGCTCAAACAAATGTAATGGCTGCAACTTTAAATGGTTACCGTTCTTCTCTACAAAATTCAACTGTGAGTATGAATTGTAATGGCACAGTAGGTGTAAACGAATATCAACTAGAGAATATGAATATCTATCCTAATCCAACTTTAGGTTTAGTGAATGTTAAATCAAAAGAGAAAATCAACACAATTAGTATTTCAACTATATTAGGAAAACAAGTTTTCTTTACTAAAGATTTCAGCGGAAATACTATTGATTTATCCTCCCTTGATAATGGCGTATATTTTATCAATATCAGTACTGATAAAGGAATACATATTGAAAAGATTATCCTTAGTAAATAATGCTAACATCAAATCTAGTTGTTGATCAATTATCAGATGGACTAAAATCCATTGTACAGAAAGTAATTAATCAAGATAGAATAACGGAAGAAGAAGGAGTAATTCTTTACACAAAAGCTCCTTTAGCTTTATTAGGAACGCTAGCAAATACTATCCGTGAACAAAAAAACGGAAACAAAACTTATTTTAATAAAAACATACATATTGAACCCACTAACATTTGTGTTTTTGATTGTAAATTCTGTTCTTATTCAAGGTTATTAAGCAAAAAAACAGAAGCTTGGGAATATACGATTGATGAAATGGTAGAAATCCTGCAAAAGTATGAAGGAAAAGAAATTACTGAAGTACATCTTGTAGGGGGAGTGCATCCTAAAATGGGATTATATTATTTTATTGACCTCATTAAAAAAATAAAAGCATTACGCCCTGACATTCATGTAAAAGCATTTACTGCTGTTGAATTGGAATACATGTGCCGTAAAGCAAAAGTAAGCTATAAAGAGGGCTTAGCTATGTTAAAAGAGGCAGGGCAAGGTTCATTGCCAGGTGGTGGTGCTGAAATTTTTGCAAAAGAAATAAGAGATGTTATTTGTAAAGATAAGTGCACCTCCGAACAATGGCTAGAAATACATGAAATTGCTCATGCTTTAGGCATGCCTTCTAACGCAACTATTCTTTATGGTCATATTGAAAAAGCTAAACATATTGTTGATCATATGAGTAGGTTAAGAAATCTTCAAGATAAAACAAATGGCTTCAATACTTTTATTCCCTTAAAGTATAGAAATGGAAATAATCAAATGTCACATATTAGTGAAGTAAGTGTAGTTGATGATATGAGATTGTATGCTTTTGCAAGAATATTTATGGATAATTTTGACCATTTGAAAGCCTATTGGCCTATGATTGGCAAAAAAACTACTCAATCCTTATTAGCTTTTGGGGTAGATGATATTGATGGAACGATTGATGACACTACAAAAATATATTCTATGGCAGGCGTAGAGGACCAAAATCCAACAATGAGTACTGAAGAAATTATAGCCCTAATAAAACAAGTTGGACGCACCCCAATTGAAAGGGATACACTTTACAATACAGTAAACGAATATTAAGGCTGTTGATGAGTGGCATATTTACGCCATTTTTCAATGAGTTGCTGCATATCTTCTGCTAATTCAGAATCAAAAAATACATCTTTTTTAGTAGTAGGGTGTGTAAATCCTAAGGACTTAGCATGCAAAGCTTGACGATCGCAAATTTTAAAACAATTATGTACAAATTGCTTATATTTTGTAAATGTTGTTCCTTTCAGAACCTTATCCCCCCCATATTCATTATCATTAAAAAGTGTATGACCAATATGTTTAAAATGTGCTCTAATCTGATGTGTTCTACCTGTTTCTAACTTACATTCAATTAAGGTGGTATACCCAAAACGCTCTAATATTTTATAGTGCGAAACAGCATGTTTTCCATACTCTCCATCAGGAAAAACATTCATTATTTTTCTGTTTTTTAAACTCCTACCAATATTACCTGTAATTGTACCCTCCTCCTCTTTCATATCACCCCAAACAAGTGCAATATACTTTCTATTCAAATCTCTATCTTCAAACTTTTTGGCCAAAATAGTCATGCTCTTTTCAGTTTTAGCAATCACCAAAAGCCCAGAAGTATTCTTATCAATTCTATGCACTAAACCAGGGCGATCTTCATCCCCCATATTTGGTAAGTTCTGAAAATGATAGGCCAAAGCATTTACCAAAGTTCCATCATAATTTCCAAATCCAGGATGCACAACCATTCCTGCATCTTTGTTTACAATCAAAAATGCATCATCCTCATACACAATATTTAAAGGAATATCCTGAGGAAGTAATTCGTTTTTTATCTGAGGAAAATCATAGACCACAGTCACCACATCATTTCCTTTAACCTTATAATTTGATTTAACAACTATACCATTCACCCTAACATTACCTGCTTCTATAGCTTGTTGTATTTTTGATCGAGTCGCAAATTCAATAAAATTCTGTAAATATTTATCTACTCTCAAAGGGTTCTGCCCTTTATCAGCAAGAAATTTATAATGCTCAAACTCTTTCAGCTCCTCCATTTTACTTAACTATAAATTTCTGAAAAATTCTATTCGCCTTATTCTTAATCTCAATAACATGCATTCCAATTACTAAATCAGCAATATTTATTTTACTTTCAGCTTCAGAAACATAAAGTTGTTTTACTAATATTCCTTGCAAATTATAAATTGAAATTAAATTATTAGCAGTACGTGAAATAATAGTCAACTCCTCTTTGGCCGGATTTGGATAAATCAGAAAATTATGCCTAGTTTCATTAACTGAAGATACTATTACTTCTTCCATGCTTACAATTGGCCTAATCATCCAAGCGCCAGGATAGGAAGAATTATTCCAACTAGATCCAACATTATAAAACATATACTGATTTGCTATTTTATTTTTATCCAAACCAATATTTAAAAGATCATTTGTTTGCTGTTCCCAACCAACATAAAAAGTTCCAATTATCTGAAATACAGAATCCAAATAATAATAGTGATATTTTCCATCTTTAGTATGTTCTGGATATACTTCTTGCTGATGAATAATTGAGCCGGGCTCTCCTTCATTATTATTCCAAACGGTCAGCTGAAATGGAATGTGATTTACTGAGTCTAACATCTGGGGAAAATACATTTGTATAGCCCTTAAAGTATCTGGTCGGTTTAATTTGAATTGGTAGGCCAATTTTGCATCAGTCGCATTAATTCCATAAGCTGATTCTGCAACTCCATCATCATAAGCAAAACTAGAATTAAATTCTTGTTGATAATACAGTGTATCATTCCATTTATTATCCTGTTGCCCAGTACCAATTAGATGTTGTATGAGAAAAGAAACACTATCTGGCATTAGGGATGTAAACACAGAGCTACTAATCGAAATTGGCGGATTCTTATATTCAAAATTTCCGACAGAATCATAATCAAAAATACTTGCGTTTCTGCTTGCCCCTAAAGTAGGGTAATGAGCAATTTGATTATTATTTTCAAATACATTATACTGATAATCAACATTGATACTTGCTCCATTATTTCTTAAGAAAATAGCAGCTGTATCGTTCATTTCTGCAAGTTTATTATTCTTAAAATGAATCCAAGGCATTTGCTCGTATCTCTTCAGAAACGAAGGGGCTCTATACACAAAGGAAACATCATTTAACTTTGAAGTGTCGATAGGATTTACAAATTCATCTAGCTTGACATAATCAATGTGCCAATGATCATAGTTTCCAGAAAGTGTAGCTTTATTTCTGAATCTAAATTGAAAATTATTAGTTAAATAATCAGAAGATGAAATTAATATTATTATTTTTTTGAATTCATAGAAACTACTTCCTGCAATTTTCCATTCTACATTCCAATTATCATTACTATCTTTAAATTCTAACATCAAAGAATCTTCTACTTGTGGATTATCCCCTAAGCCTTGTGGTTGATAATAGAACATAAAATAGGCGGTATTCACAGTCGACAAATTAATATCTTGTGAAACTAATGTATCTGCATCTCCTTGAGGATTTGCCATATTAATAACATAAGCTAAACCATCCTTATTCAGTCCATCAAAAGTGGCCACCCCAGCAGTAATAGGATTAATAGGATAAGTCCGATTAATAAAAACGCTGCTTTTCTGCCATAAGTAAGTGTCAGCAACAGGAGAACTATAAAAGAAATCATCAAAAAAAGGCAACGTAAGAGCACTCTTATTTTTATTAGGGATAAACTTTTTACTTTTTAACATAGGGTTGCTCACTAAATTAGATAACACCTCTTGCGCATGTAACAAGGCTGAGTAGGATAAAATAACTATAAGTAGAATGGCTTTCATTATAGGGTGTTGATTTTTGATTGATTAAAAAATAAATCAATCGCTGAACCAATATTTGAAGCGTTATAATCATTACCTATTGGAAACTGTTTATAAATAACTGCGGATGAAGAATCTTCAACTGAAGTAAAAATTTCAGAACCAATATTAAGTGAAATTGATTTTAAAATAATATTTGCTTCCATTCTTGTTAAACCAATTAAGTTCGGTACAATTACGTTTTCTGCGCTAAGGCCTTTACCGACTACCAAATCAACAATTGTACCAATATACAGTTCTTGACCTATTTCAATTTCATTTCCATTTATCTTATAATTTAGTACTTTGTTAATGGCAATATTTGCACAATATTCTAACTCACCAATTTCTAGTCCAGTATTCTTTAATTTACGAACAGCTTGTCGTAATGACAAATCATAAATATCAGGAAATATTATTTTTCTAGTTTGTAATGAATTAATAGTTAAGTAAATTCTTCTATTCTTTTTTACATCTGTGAAAGGCTCTGGATCCTGATTAACTACTATTCCTTTTACTCTACTTCTATCAAAAATAGAATCAATAATTACATACCTTATATTATTAACTTCCACTACAGAATCTAATTGCGTAATTAGCATATTATTAAAATCTGGAACTTTAATATACTGATCATGCATAGTATAATAATTAAGGTATTTTAACCACCCTAAAAATAGAAAAACTAACGTAATTATTGCCAACAATAAATGTATATATAATTTTTTATCTTTAATAATTTCTAACATTTTAAAATTGAATTTCTTGTTGAATAACGATTTACAAATATAAAAATTATGAATGCAAAGCTGTTTGATAAACAATAAAAATTTTGTTAGTTTGTTTTAGAATTTATAAAATGAAAAACATTGCAATTTTAACAGGTGGAGATTCAGCTGAATATGAAATATCCTTATTAAGCGCCAAAACTATTCTGAAACATTTAAATCCTGAATTATTTAAGGGATACATTATTCATCTTAAGAACGATAAATTTACAACACTTGTCAATAAAGATAGGCTTGATATTAATAAAGCGGATTTCACATTAACACTTGAAAAAAAATTGATTTCTTTTGATGCTGTTTTTATGGCCTTACATGGATCCCCTGCTGAAAATGGACTTATTCAACCTTATTTTGATAATTTAAATATCCCTTACACCACATGTAATGCTACTGTTTCTGCTTTAGCTTTTGATAAGTATAAATGCAATACAAAACTCAAAGAACTTGGCTTTAAGTGCGCACAATCTCACCTGTACAAAAAAGGAAATATAATTAACACAGAAGCTATTATTAACAAAGTTGGACTTCCTTGCTTTGTAAAGCCAAATGAAGGTGGTTCTAGTTATGGGATTTCAAAAATAAATCAAAAGTCAGACTTAGAAAAAGCTGTAACACTAGCGCTTAAACATGATAATAAAGTTCTTATTGAACAATTTATTGATGGAATTGAAATAAGTGTTGGTGTGTATAATAATGGAAAAACAATTCAATCACTACCCATAACTGAAATAGTAACTGAGAATGAGTTTTTTGATTATCAAGCAAAATATGAAGGAAAATCAGAAGAAATAACCCCTGCTCGAATCAGAGAAGAATTAACAAATGAAATACAAAAAACAACAGTTGCTATTTACAAAGCAATGCAACTAAACGGAATTTGCCGTATTGATTATATTATTCAAGATAATAAGTCTTTTGTCATTGAGATCAATACTATCCCAGGGTTGTCAGAAGAAAGTATTATTCCTAAACAATTAAGATCTGCTAACATAAAATTGTCAGAAGTTTTTGACTTGTGCTTAAACAACGTTAATTAAAATAATATATTTGTATCAAAATTACATCAAACTATGAGTGATAAAACAAATGATGAAAAACTAAGAATTCTTCAAGAACGATTAGCTCAAATAAAAGGAAAACAAGAAACTGCTGCGGAAGAATCAGAACAACAAGAAAAGGTAATTGAAATTGCTGTTCCTGAAGTTGAAACACTTGCTAAAGATAAAAAACCTATTTATTCATCTTGGATTTCAAAGGTGATCCTTGTTGGAGCAGTAGCGTATGGTATTTTTTATGGATATAAGAATATTGATTCCAAGTCATTTGTTCCTGAACGTGCTTCTTCTGAAGAGGTTAAAGAAGAAATAACTTCTACTAAGATAGAATACAATATGAACTTAGAAGGTAATGCCATTGCAATTGTTAATTCATTTGAAGATGAAAGTTTGGCTAAAGCAATGGTAAATGACTTATCTGTAAAAGGATTTAAATGTAATTACTTCTTTTTACCTAATAAATCAAATAGTACTGAAGAAGTTTACAAAGTTTTTATTGGCCCTTACGAAAGCTTAGAAGAAGTGAATCAATGGAAACAAAATGTTAATGGAGAAGTCGAAATATTAAATTTATAACATTTATTTCGCATAAGAGATCGCTCTTGTCTCTCGGATAACAGTAACCTTTACTTGCCCAGGATAAGTCATTTCATTCTGAATTTTATCAGAAATTTGAAATGCTAATTGAGAAGCAATCTCATCTGACACTTTTTCGCTTTCCACAACAACTCTCAACTCTCTACCGGCTTGTATTGCGTAAGACTTAAGTACTCCTGGATAACTCAATGCAGTTTCCTCAAGCTCTTTTATTCGCTTAATGTATTGATCGGTCATTGCTCTTCTTGCTCCAGGTCTTGCTCCTGAAACCCCATCACAAACCTGAATTAATGGTGCTATTAATGATGTCATTTCTACCTCATCATGGTGAGCTCCAATAGCATTACAAACCTCAGGTTTCTCACCATATTTTTCAGCTAACTTCATGCCAATTATAGCGTGTGGCGTTTCAGCATCATCCGGAGATACTTTACCAATATCATGTAATAACCCTGCCCTTTTAGCATATTTAGTATTTAAGCCAAGTTCAGCCGCCATAGTTGCACACATATTTGCTGTTTCACGAGAATGCTGTAATAAATTTTGGCCGTAAGATGAACGATAGCGCATCCTTCCTACCATCTTAATCAGTTCAGGATGTAAGCCATGTATTCCTAAATCAATGGTTGTTTTTTTACCAATTTGAATAATCTCATCCTCTATCTCTCCAGAAGTTTTTTTAACGACCTCTTCAATTCTGGCTGGGTGAATCCTTCCATCAGCAACTAATTTATGTAAAGATAAACGAGCCACTTCCCTTCTTACAGAATCAAAACAAGAAAGAATAATTGCGCCTGGAGTATCATCCACCACAATATCAACCCCAGTTGCCGCTTCAATTGCTCTAATATTACGACCCTCCCTACCAATAATTCTTCCCTTTACGGCATCACTATCAATATTAAAAACAGAAACTGCATTTTCTACCGCCTCTTCAGTTGCTACCCTTTGTATGGTTTGAATTACAATCTTTTTGGCTTCTTGCTTTGCTGTAAGTTTTGCCTCCTCAATTGTATTGTTTATGATTGTTAAGGCTTCTGTTTTAGCCTCATCTTTTAAGGTTTCAATCAATTGCGCTTTTGCATCATCAGCTGAAAGGTTTGAAATTTTTTCCAACTGTTCCACCTGTTTTTTATGTGACTTATCTAAGTCAGCTTGTTTTTTATCCAAGACAGCTCTTTGCTGATCAATCTCAGTATTTAAGGTTTTTAAAGCTGCATCCTTTCTGTTTACTTCTTCAAGCTTTTGATTAAGTGTATTTTCTTTTTGAGCTACTCTTTGGTTTGCATTATTGATATCGTTATTTTTTTTATTAATAACCTTATCATGCTCTGCCTTTAACTCAATAAATTTCTCCTTAGCTTGTAAAAGCTTTCCCTTTTTTATTTGTTCAGCTTCCTTTTTTGCTTCTTCAATAATTGAATTAGCTTTACTAGATTTTTTACTATTAATTACAAAAAAAGAAATTCCCCAGCCACCTATTGATCCTACTACTGCTCCTATTATTATTTCTATCATTTTATTTTATTTTTTAATAAAAAATCCCGCATTAACAACTGAAAAACTCCATGCAAACATTTGTTAGGGTTGCCAATATATTGCAAACTTCCTCTGTCTCACTTGAGAACCCTTACGGGTTAAGGCCTGTTTTTAATATCTTGAGTCAATCCCCAATACTTTAAGTGTTGAGTTTAACAATTATATTAATACGGGATTAAATTGTTTTATTTAAAAGAACTATTTATATATTACTAGATAGTAAGGATTCTATTTTGGCTAATTTTTCATTTAAGCCATCATCACCTACTACTTTTTCATTATTTACAGATTCAAACTTTGAAGCATATTCTATAAGGCACATAGCAAGTAAATCTTGTTTGTCCTTAATCGCATAATTTTCTTCATAAAACTTTAGACGCTCTTCTATTGTCTTAATAGCATTTCTAATGAATTCTTCCGATTTACGCTCAATCTTCATTGGATAGATACGATTTGCCACATGTAATTTTATCGATAACTTATCCATCAAGTTTTATTCTAATTATTTAACAATGCAATACATTTATCAATCTCCCGTACATACTCATTTATCTTTAATCTTGTCTCCTTCACTTCCTGTTTTGAGGCATCACCAGATTTTGAGATATTCATGAGTTTTATCTTCTCTTGCAAATCCAAAATCTCTTTTTCTTTTGATTCCAAAGCGGCAACAGAAGCATTATTTTCTTGCTGTAATAGTAACTTTTCTTTCTTGATTAACTCGTACTTAGCAATAAACTTTACAAGCTTAACCTCTATGTTATTTACAATATCTTTCACCCGAAAATAATTGTTACAAACTTAGCATTTTTAAATATACCATAGATGAAATTTTGATGTTATATTTGCTGAACTTTTCAATATCTTAATCAACTCACCTTTAAATGAAGTTAGTTTCATCTGTATTACTGATTATCACTCTTTTATCAAACAGCTTTGTTTTTGGACAAGAATACCAATCCCCTTTGAATTTTAGACTGTTGCTTTCGGGTACTTTTGGAGAATTAAGAGGCAATCATTTTCATTCAGGAATTGATATAAAAACAGAAGGAGTAGAGGGCCAAAAGGTATATACAATAGAGGATGGATATGTTTCCCGAATAAAAGTATCAACTTGGGGTTACGGAAAAACAATTTACATTAACCACCCTGACGGAAGGACTTCAGTGTATGCGCATTTGCAAAAATTCAGCACTAAAATTGATAGCATTGTAAAAAAAGAGCATTACAACAAAGAAAGTTTTGAAATCAATTTCTATCCAAATAAAGAGGCTAAAAAAATAAGTAAAGGTGAAATTATTGCGCTATCAGGAAACAGTGGTGGGAGTAGTGGAGCCCACTTGCACTTTGAAATAAGAAATACAAAAACGGAACGACCAATTAATCCTTTACGGTTTGGATTTAAGATTAATGATACCATTGCGCCAACACTAAGGAAACTTAAAATTTATGCTTTTGATACAACATTGATTGATGGTTATAGAAAAAGTAAAATTATTACTATTAAAAAGACTAATGATAAATATTCAATTGATAAAACGCCAACAATAAATGGTGCTTTTGGATTAGGAATTTTTACTTATGACAAACTGAATGATAGCAGAAATAAAAATGGGGTTTATTCTATCAAACTATACATTGACAATACAATATGTTATGAATTCAAAGTAGATGAATTGGATTTTAGCACAAGCCGGTATATTAATGCTCATATTGATTATTGTGAACATAAAAAAAGTAAAAACAAATACCATAGATGTTATAAATTACCTCACAATAAACTAACTAATTATAGTAACCTAATCAATGAAGGAATCATAAGCATTCATGATACATTAATCCATTTAATTTCCTTAGAAGTAACCGATATTTATGGAAATATCTCTGAGTTAGATTTTAAAATCAAATCAACGAACAATCCTTTTCTATTGAGATGTCCATTACCAAAGGACACCATAAATACACCATTTCGTTTGGATACAGTAAACATCTTTAAAAAGGAGGATATGGAACTTACTATGGAAGCATTCTCATTATATGAACCTTTAAAGTTTCGTTACAATACTACTGACTCAGTAGAAGGTGTTTATGGATTAGTACACCATGTGCATAATAACACCGTTCCTGTACACAAAAAATACACACTCTCAATTAAAGCAAATGTTCCTGACACGCTAAAAAGCAAGACTTATATTGCAACTACTAATATGAAAGGGCATTTCTGGTACTTAGGTGGGGATTGGCAAAATGGTTTCCTAAAAACTAAAGTAAGAGAGTTTGGGGATTTTTGTATTGTTGCTGATACCACAAATCCCGAGATAAAAGGGGTAAATATTTATCCCGGAAAAGTATTCAATACCCAAACGACTATTAAATGTACTATAAAAGATAACGATAGCGGCATAAAATCCTACAGAGGGGAAATTGATGGCAAATGGATACTTATGGATTATGACTACAAGCGAAACCTATTACGCTTTGATATTGAAAAAAACATCAGCAAAGGAAAACATACTTTTACTTTAAAGGTAATTGACAATGTAGGAAACGCTACAAACTACAAAGCTGAATTCACTTATTAGCTGAGTTTGTCTTCAGCAAAAGCTTTAAAGTAATCTCTCAACTGATTTCTAACTTCAATATAAACTTCTAACTGCTCACTATCAGTTCCTGTAGCATCAGCAGGATCAGAAAAGCTATGATGAATCATTTGCTTTGCATTAGGGTAAATAGGACAAATCTCTTTTGCATTATCACAAACGGTAAATACATAATCAAAATCAATATTAGCATACTCATCAGCATGGTTGGAAGTATTTTTTGAAATATCAACACCCATTTCAGCCATTGCTTTTATTGCAAAGGGATTTACTTTTTCTGGCTTTGTACCGGCACTATATACCTTAGTATTTGCTGAAAAATATAATAGCAGACTTTCTGCCATTTGGGAACGACAGGAATTTCCTGTGCATAAAATAAGAACTTTTCTCATTTCTTAATAATTAAAACATATAATCACTCATATCTTAGGTATTTTAAAAACAAACATAATAATTTTTAAGTTTTAAAGTTAATTACCCTACATAATTCTATTTTTGCAATCTATGTACAAAGGGCTTTTACTTCCATTATTCTTATTATTCTCCGTTTTAGGATATAGCCAAACCATTAATGGCCATATTACTGATGAGCAAAATAATAGTTTGCCAGCTGTAAATATTGCAATACTCAGTAAAAACATAGGCGCTACTTCTGGTGATGATGGAACTTACAGCCTAACAATACCTGCAAACCGATCAGTAATCATTGCCTATAGCTTTATAGGTTATCAAATTGAAAAAATAAGAATTCCTATGCTGAAAAAAGGACAGAATTACACCCTAAACATTCAGCTAAAAGCATCCTCTACCCTATTAGGAGATGTAATAATAACCGATCAGAAAAGTAGAAAAGAAAGTTTTAGTAGAATAAAACCCAAACATGTAAGTGTTCTACCTGGAAATAGCGGTGGTATTGAAGCCATACTTAAAACCTTACCTGGAGTAAGTTCAGCCAATGAACTCAGCTCACAATATTCAGTAAGAGGAGGTAATTTTGATGAGAACCTAGTCTATGTAAATGGGATTGAAGTGTATCGTCCATTTTTAGTTCGCTCAGGGCAACAAGAAGGATTGAGTTTTGTCAATACCGATATGGTAGGCAGCATTCTGTTTTCAGCCGGAGGGTTTGATGCTAAATATGGCGACAAGATGTCATCAGTACTGGATATTACTTACAAACGCCCAAGGGAAAATGCTGCAAGTGTGCAGCTTAGCCTTTTAGGAGTATCAGCACATACTGAAGGAACGAATAAAAATGGAAGGCTTTCCTATTTGATTGGGGCTCGGCACAAAACAAATAAGTATTTGTTTAATGCCATGGACACTAAGGCTGATTACACCCCTAAGTTTTACGATTTGCAAACTTTTATAAATTACGAGCTAAACACGGATTGGCAAATTAGTTTTTTAGGAAATATTAGCAAAAACGAATACACCATGGTGCCCAAAAACAGAGATACTGATTTTGGAACTATTAATGAAGCCTTGAAATTAAGAATCTATTTTGAAGGACAAGAGGTAGATAAATACGAGACTTATTTTGGAGCACTAAGCACTAGCTACCAGCCTAGCACACAATTGCAATTGCAATTTACCACCTCAGTATTCCAAACTTTTGAGCAAGAAAACTTTGATATATTAGGTGAATACTGGCTTTATCAATTAGAAAACAACTTGGGTTCGGATGAGTTTGGAGAAGTTGCTTTTGACCGGGGAGTTGGGAAATACATTAACCATGCCCGAAATAGCTTAAGCGCCAGAGTGCTTAATTTTTCGCACAAAGGAAATTATACTAAGGATGCTATAAAAGTAGATTGGGGTTTGCGCATGCAAAAGGAGGAAATTGAAGATAAAATAAGCGAATGGAATTTAATTGATTCTGCTTTTTTCAATTTTCCACATCCTGATGATTCTATAGGATTACCAAGTAATCCTAATCAGCAAATAGTAATGAGTGAACTTTTAAAAACACAAATTAATTTATCTTCCTACCGTAATTCGGGATATATGCAATTCTCGAAAGACATAGGAAGCCTAACAATAAATGCAGGTACAAGAGGAAGTTACTGGACTTATAATGAGCAGTTACTGTTAAGCCCAAGAGCATCCTTAGCCTATGCCCCTATTTGGGAAAAAGATGTAGTATTTCGTGCAGCAAGTGGTATTTATTACCAAGCACCATTTTACAGAGAATTACGCACCCCTGAAGGCATACTCAACCACAACATAAAAGCCCAAAAATCTACCCATTATGTATTAGGTGCAGATTATCTTTTTTATAAATGGGGACGTCCTTTCAAGTGGATAACTGAGGTGTATTACAAAAATCTGGAAAATCTTATCCCTTACAAAGTAGACAATGTGAGTATACAATATTTAGCAAATGATTTGGCAAACGGATATGCAGGGGGAATTGACATAAAAGTAAATGGAGAATTTGTATCTGGGGTTGAAAGTTGGGCAAGTTTATCAGTAATGAAAACCCAAGAAGATATTGTAGGTGACACAAAATTAGACGATAATGGCAATGCAATTGAAGTAGGTTACATTCCTAGGCCAACTGACCAAAGGGTAAATTTTTCCATGTTCTTTCAGGATTATATTCCCGGAAATCCAAATTATAAAATGCACCTAAATATGATATATGGTACGGGCTTACCTTTTGGCCCTCCTAATGGAGAAAAACACCAAGATATTTTAAGAATTCCTGATTATAAAAGGGTGGATATCGGTTTTTCGGCAGTACTAAAAGCTGCTGACAAAAAAAGTAAACTAAAGTGGTTGAATGCCTTTAACAGCATCTGGTTATCAGCTGAAGTATTTAACCTATTAGCTATTGACAATACTGTTTCTTACCTTTGGGTGGCTGATGTAAGCGGAAGAGAATATGCTGTGCCTAATTATTTAACAGCAAGGCAGATAAATGCCAAATTGATACTTACTTTCTAAATAAAAAACTATTTCATCAACTTCTCAGCTAATGAGTTGTTATAAATTGTTTTATATTCTTTAATATTTCCAAAATCAATATCATCTACCACTACCCTTCCTTGAGTTACATGTCCTAATAACATAAATGGCGTTTTGCTTGTTTTAAAAGAGTCAAGGAAAGCATCTTCTCCAGTTTCAGTAACCGAAACTACTACTCGTGATGGTGCTTCACCAAATAAGAAAGCATCTTCTCTAACCGCTGAGCTACTTACAATTTCAAAGCCTAAATTATTGGTAAATGAACTTTCTAATAAAGTAATGAATAGTCCACCATCCGCAACATCATGTGCTGATTCTATTACTCCTGCTCGGATTAATTGTATGATTGTTTGCTGCATGTCATATTCTACATCCAAATCAAACTTAGGTGCTGATGATTCTTTAACTGAATGATAAGATGCTAAATATTCTGAACTTGAAATATCATTTTCTGATTGTCCAATCAAGTAAATCAAATCTGATTTTCCTTTAAATGCTAAAGAAGTAATATGCTTTTTATCTTCAACCACCCCAAGCATACCAATAGTTGGCGTTGGGAAAACAGGCACTTCAGTACCTTCCACAGCCGATTGATTGTAGAAACTTACATTCCCTCCAGTAACTGGTGTTTTGAATTTTTCGCAAGCTTTACTCATTCCTTTTATTGCTCCTACAAATTGCCAAAACACTTCTGGGTTATACGGATTACCAAAATTTAAGCAATTAGTAATTGCTGAAGGAATGCCACCTGAACACACAATATTACGAGCAGCTTCTGCAACTGCCATAGCACAACCCTCTTCAGGGTCAGCATTTACCATACGAGCATTACAATCAACCGTCATAGCTAATGCTTTTTTCGTTCCTTTCAAGTTTACAATACCTGCATCAGTTGGGTAATTTGTACTCAAATTTACTGTACCTACCATGGAATCATACTGCTCGTAAACCCATCTTTTGGATGCAATATTTTCATGTCCAGTTAAGTATTTTGCAACTTCAACTAAATCTTTTGGTTGCTGTATACTATCAATATTGAATTTTTTCCACTCTTGGTAATAGGCTGGCTCACTCCATTCTCTATGGTAAACTGGGGCTCCACCTCCTAACACTAAATCATCACAAGGAACATTAGCTACTAATTCTCCATGCATAAAGTAACGCACTCTTTCACCTTCTGTAACAATTCCTATTTCTTCACACGATAAATCCCATTTATCAAAAATAGCATTTACAATATCTTCTTTTCCTTTATGTACTACTACTAACATTCTTTCTTGAGATTCTGAAAGCAAAATTTCCCAATCCTTCATATGTTCTTGCCTAGTAGGAACTTTATCTAACCATAAATCCATCCCATGTTTTCCTGCTGCTGACATTTCATTGGAAGAACACGTAATTCCAGCCGCCCCCATATCTTGCATTCCAACAACTGCATCTGTTTTGGCAAGTTCTAAAGTTGCTTCTAATAATAATTTTTCTTGAAAAGGATCACCAACTTGAACAGCTGGTAAATCTTCAATTGAATCTTCTGAAATATCTTTTGATGCAAATGATGCGCCATGAATACCGTCTTTTCCTGTTCTTGATCCTACTATAAAAACAGGGTTACCAACACCAGATGAAGTAGCAGAAATCATATCACCAGTTTTCATAATACCTGCTGAGAATGCATTTACTAACGGGTTTGTATTATAACAATCATCAAAGAAAACCTCACCCCCAACAATCGGAATTCCAAAAGCATTACCATAATCACCAATACCTTTTGTCACTCCTTTTACTAACCATTTAGTTCTATCTAATTCAATATTACCAAACCTAAGTGAATTTAGCTGAGCTACTGGACGAGCGCCCATTGTGAAAATATCGCGATTAATACCTCCAACACCTGTAGCTGCACCTTGGTAAGGCTCCAAAGCTGAAGGGTGATTGTGTGATTCAATTTTGAAACAACACGCTAATCCATCACCAATATCAACCAAGCCTGCATTTTCTTCTCCTGCCTCCACTAACATATGAGGCCCTTCCTTTGGTAATTTCTTCAGCCAAACAATTGAGTTTTTGTATGAACAGTGCTCTGACCACATTACCCCAAAAATACTGAGCTCACAAAAGTTAGGAGTTCTACCTAAAATTTCTGTTATTCTATCAAATTCTTCTGGACGCAATCCCATTTCTTGAGCCTGTTCTACTGTTGATAAAGTTAGTATTGCCTGTAATGACATGGTTTAAATATTTTAAGTTGCCAAAGATAGTTTTTCAAAATGAGATTTTAGCGCCTAAAAGCGATAATCATTTAGGGTTTTCAACATTTTTTTCAAAAATAGATTTAGTATATTTTTGGATTATAATTTTCAGGTATTTTTCCTGCAACATTCGCATATTGTTGTTGAATAAAAAGCATATCTTTTTCAAAATCTCCAGTAATCATAAACTCAGCAATCACTCCTACTTCCTTTTTTTTATAATCCATAGCAAATAATAATAGCGGTACTTTAGCTATTGATGCTATATGATAAAACCCTGTTTTCCATTTTTCTACTTTTGTTCTTGTCCCTTCAGGAGCCATGCCTAAATGAAGTTGTGGAGCATTTTCAAACATGTCTACGACTTGTTCTACTGCATTATTTTTTGCTTTTCGATAAACAGGAATTCCTCCATTAGATTTAATCCATATTCTTAGAACAGGTAAAAATAATTCACTTTTAACTAAGTATTTTGGCTTAACCCCAATAATATAAGCATAACATCTGCCAATAAGAAAATCCCAATTAGAAGTATGTGGCGCTGCTATAACTAAACACTTTTTAGGATAAGTAAGTGAACCTACAATTTTCCATCCGTTTAATTTAAATATCAACTTTGATAATAATCGTTTCATCATAAAAATTTTTACAAAGAAAATACATTTTATAATTATATCATCAAAAATTGTAAGTTTGCATCACAAAAATAATTACTATGAAAGCAAAGCAGATTGCACTTATACTTATTCCTTTAAACATTATTTTGGCCTACTTTGTATTTAATAGCATTGATAGTGAAGTAGAATTTCGGAAAGTAGCTAAAGAAAGAATAGCTGAAAATGTACAAAAACTAAAGGATTTAAGACAAGTACAAATTGCTTATAAAAAAGTAAATGATACTTACGCTAATAATTTTGAAGCACTAATTGATTTCTTAGAAAATGGTTCTATGGTAATTGTAAAAGCAATAGGAGAAACACCTGATTCTCTAACAGATGCTCAAGCACTTGAATTAGGAATTATCAGCCGAGATACTGCTTATGTACTAGCAAAAGAAACTGTATTTGATGAAGCATATCTAAGTAGTAGGAATGGAAAGTATCCTTTGAATTTAACTACCTTAACTAACATCCCTCATTCTGAAGAGTTGTATTCAGTAGATGCCGGGAGAGTTGAAAAAGGAAAAGTTATGGTACAAGTATTTGAAATATCAACTACTTATGCGGCTGTATTTACAGGACTTGATGCTGAAAATAAAAGTTATGAATTAGAGAACTTATTAAAAGTAGGATCAATGGACGAAGCTTCTATAAATGGAAACTGGGGAGAATAATCCTATCAGCATACAATCGGATAATTTTAATATTGGCTTAGCGAATAGTTATCATTTATCCATACAATTAGGAATATCGCATTTTTCGTACTGTCTTTTAAACACTATTACTTTAACTTATGATTATGTTAAAATGCATACACTTTCATCAGTAGATGATGCTGCTGCAGAAATTACAGAAATCATTAATAATGATGTTATTATAAAATCTGAATTTTCGACTCAATCAGTAGCTTTTGTTAATTTTCCTAGTACTTTAGTGCCCAGCTCACTTTACAAAAAAGAAGAGGCAGAAACTATCTTAGCTTTTAATACTGAGGTAATGGGGAAAGTTATAGCAGACACTATACTTTCACAAAAAGCAAATTTAATTTACTCAGTACCCGAAAGCATTTTAACCATTGTAAGTAACTTTTTTCCTAAAGCAAAACAGAAAGCACAAGAAAGTATTCTTATTCAGCAGTACAGCCAATTGAATACTAATACTGAAAAAGCCTATCTTTATTTAAATCAAAAAAAAGTAACTATTACTTTCTTTAAGGAAAATAAACTAATTTTTAATAATTCTTTTGACTATTTCACTAAAGAAGATCTTTTATATTTTGTGCTTTTTAGCTTTGAACAATTAAAACTATCTACCGAAAAGATTAAAGTTATCCTATTTGGTGCTATTGAAAAGGATGATGAATATTTCAATTTATTATACGACTATATTAGAAATTTAAAACTAGGGAAACGACCACATCAGTTTAATTTTCCTACTGAATTCGATTCTTTAGCTGAACATAAATATTTCGGATTATTTACTCAAGTATTATGCGTATAATTTCAGGAACGCATAAAGGAAGACGATTAATAGCACCCAACACATTGCCCGTTCGCCCAACTACCGATAGAGCAAAAGAGGCTTTATTCAACATCTTAGAGAATCGTTATTTTTTTGATGGCAAAAATGTACTTGATTTATTTTCAGGCACTGGAAATATCGCTTTTGAATTTGCATCAAGAGGATGTGAGAAAATTTTTGCAGTTGACAACAATTTCAATTGCATTAATTATATTGAAAAAACTAGTGATGAGCTTGAATTTAACATCAGCACAATTAAATCCAATTGCCTACAATACCTGAAAAATTGCAAACAACAATTCAATTTCATTTTTGCGGACCCACCTTATGATTATAAAGAATACCAAGAATTAAAAAACCTGGTATTTGAAAAAAACTTAGTGAAGAAAGACGGTGTTTTAATTATTGAACATAATAAAGACGCTTTATTTGAAGCGGATAATATAGAGCTTAGAAAATACGGAACCGTTCATTTTAGCATTTTCTCATTTTAATTAATACTTTTGAAGTATGTCAAAAATTGCAATTTTCCCAGGATCATTTTCTCCATTTACTATTGGACATCAATCCATAGTTGACAGAGCCTTACCCCTATTTGATAAAATAGTTATTTCCATAGGAATAAATTCAGAAAAACCCCAATACTTTTCAATTGATAAGCGCATGCAATGGATTAAAGATGTGTACAATAATAATCCTAAAATTGACGTTAAACAATATAAAGGCTTAACAGTAGATTTCTGCAAAAAAGAAAACGCAAATTATATACTAAGAGGACTGCGAGATTCGCACGATTTTAAGTTTGAAAAAAATATAGCACACATGAATAAGGAACTCAACCCTAACATTGAAACCATCTTTATTATTACACCACCCAAAATTTCTCATATCTCCTCATCTATCATTCGTGATATCATAAAAAATGGAGGGGATGTAAGCAAATTCATACCCAAAGAAATTAATCTATAAAAATAAAAGAATATGAAACCAAAAGAAATCTTAACAATTGTGCTAATAGTAGCAGCAGGAATCTATTTTGCAATAAACATCTCAAACAGAAGCGATAAGAAATCTAAAACAGAACCAAGTCAAGTAACAATAACAGGTGAGATCACCAATCCAAGAGGAGAATCAGTAATTTTTAGCAATCAAGACACTTCTTATTCTACTACTACTGCAGATACAAACGGAACTTTTACTATTTCTTTCAATTTAGATTCTGCTACTTATTTAAATTTTGGACATGGAGTAGAAACCACTGCTATGTTCGTAAGGCCTGGCGATAAAATCAATTTAACCATTAACGCTGAACTTTTTGATGAAACCATTAAATATGACGGGAGTTCATCATCTACTTTTTTAGCAAAGAAATACCTTATAACAGAAGAAAATGATTTTTTTGGAGAAGTTTTTTACATGAGTACTACTGAGCAGTACAGCAAAGTTTTGGAAGATTTTAAAACTACTGTAATTAATAAATTTGGAGACATAAGCGATAGTCTATTTTTCAAAAATGAAATTGCAGAAATTGATAAAAGTATTGCCTATTTTATTGAAAGACAAGAAAAGTTAGCTGACTACACAGAAGATGTAAGAACTTATATGTGGGAAACAAGAAACATAGCTAGAGGTTTTGATTTCTATACTGCTCTTGATTCGTTAAATAGTACAGACTTTAATAACATGGCAGAACAATATAGTGCATCCTTTGAATCATCATTAAATAATGTAACTGATGTAGAATTTATAGTAACGGCTAAAGAAAAAATCAAAAAAACAACCGATAGTTGGTTGGAGAGGAAAACTGCAGTTGACAATATGCCAAAAGAAGGTGAGCCAGCAATCGACTTCAACTACCCTGATACAGATGGAAATAAATTCTCTCTTGCTAATTTTAAAGGAACCCTAGTATATGTTGATGTTTGGGCTACTTGGTGCGGACCATGTAAGGCAGAAATCCCTTCTTTACAAAAATTAGAAGCAGATTATCATGGAAAAGATATTACTTTTATGAGTGTTTCGGTAGATACCGATAAAGAGGCATGGGAAAAGATGGTGGCAGAGAAAGAATTAGGAGGTGTACAATTATGGGCTGATGGCTGGAGTGAAATTACTAAAGATTATGCTATTTTTGGTATTCCAAGATTTATGCTTTTTGATGCTGAGGGTAATATAATTTCAACTAATGCGCCAAGACCTTCTTCTGAGGATATTAGAGAATTGTTAGACGTTAATTTGTAATTAGTAACGCTTACTGTAATCATGTGAAAAGGGGCTGAGGACAATTCTCTCATCCCGACTTTTTTTCTACTTTAGCATTGTGAAAAAACTATTAGTCATATTATTCTACTTTCCAATAATCATTTTTGGACAAAATAGTACAATTCGACTTTTCCCAATTTATTCAATGTTTACACCAGTTCTTACGGATGAAGGTGTAGAGCTTTTCTCAGTTGCTGCTATTGGAACCACTTTGGGATATGATCATAAAATATCGGATTCTGAATCTATAGAGTTTAATTTTAAGCCAAGAATACATATTTTTGATGGCGATCAAGATGCATCTGAGTTTAGAAGTAATGTTAATTATAAGAAGTTTATAAAATATAATTTTTATACGTCTTCTGGATTAGGGTTTAATTATATAAAGAGTTTTTCTTCTTGGTCTCCATATGGTGGGGGTGATTATGCAACTATATTAACAATTGGTCCAAATTTATCTTTTGGCAGAAGAACAATGTTTACTAAAAGGTTCTTTTTAGATTTTGGTTTAGGTTTTGCATTTAATTATACGGTTTATAATCGAATTAAAAAAACAAGACCTATTGATTTAGAAGCTAATGATGTGCAATTCACTACATCTACTGAGTCAGGCCCAAAGATTTATTATTTCAATCATGTTTTAACTTTTCAATTTGGCTATATTTTAAAGTAACTCATACTGTTTTTATTTAGAATGTTTACTTTATAGTTCTGATGTAAAAATAGCGGGAACCGTTTCGGGTACCTTTTGGATTGCCATATCTAGTAGAATATAGTACTGCTACCCTTCTGTAAGTTTGCTTCATGAAAAAATTATTATTAACAGCAATAGCATCTTTTACAATCTTATTTGCTCAGTCGCAATGTCAAGCTGATTTTAGCTATATGCAAAATGGGACAACTACTGTCTTTACAGATTTGTCAACAATGCAGTCAACAAATTATTCTGTTACTTGGGATTGGGATTTCGGAGATGGAACTACTTCAACTCAACAGAACCCAGTTCACACTTATAGTAACGGGATATATTCTCCTTGCTTAACAGTTACATTTTTTGATTCAACAATTATGAATTATTGCACATCTATCTATTGTGATTCTATACTTATTGGTAATGGACCTCCTGCTACATGGGATTGTTCTCCAGCTGTTGGATGTTATGATCCTGGAACTGGTTTGGGGCAGTACACATCTTTAGCTGCATGTCAGGCTGTCTGTGGGACACCAACACCTTCATGGGATTGTGGACTAACAGGATGTTATGATCCTGGAACTGGTCTCGGACAATACACATCTTTAGCTGCTTGTCAATCTAATTGTGGTAATGTTACGGATAGTTTTGCTTGCATGGTAGGAACAGCTCCTGGAATTACTACATGTGTAGGTTCTGGAGTTTATACTATGGGACAAGCGAATGTAATGGCAGTATACTCAACCATGGCAGCATGTATAGCTGATTCTTGTAATGTTGTTCCACCCCCTGCTTCTTGGGATTGTGATCCTAATACATTAGTAGGATGTTATGATCCTGGAACTGGTCTCGGACAATACACTTCTTTAGCTGCATGTCAGGCTGTCTGTGGGACACCAACACCTTCATGGGATTGTGGACTAGTGGGATGTTATGATCCTGGAACAGGATTAGGTCAGTATTCAACATTGTCAGCTTGTCAGTCGGTTTGTTCTAGCACGTCTAATTCACCTTGTGATTCATTAACTGTAACTGGTTCACAATATCAGTTAGTCGTTAGCTCTAACAATCTAAATACATTTATTGACTATTGGGTTACTACAGGAAATAACGGAATTATATTAGGGGAAGATAGTATGAGTACTAATCATAATATCTTCAATTACAATCCTAGTACAGGCTTGCCATTTGATACTATTGTTACCTGTTTAACAGTAAGCTCACCTCAACTTACATTTACATGCTGTGTAACGTGGATTTGGAATGGTACATATTGGGCTATGATGGGTAGTACAACCTCAACTGGAGAAATAAATTATACCGATAAGAGATTGATGAAGATAGTAGATATATTAGGAAGAAAAACATTTCTAAAAAATAACGAAACGTTATTTTTTATCTATGATGACGGAACGGTTGAGAAGAAAATAATTATTGAATAAAAAGATTATATTTACAATCCTAAAGCATTAAATTATGAAATCTTTAACAAGCTTAATTTTATCACTAACTTTTGCACTAACTGCATTTGCACAAATACCATCAAATGTACCCTTACAAGATTTAATTGTATGGTATGCGTTTTCTGGAAACACTAATAATCAAAACGGAACAACTGACAATTTAATTAATATTAATAATGGAGCAACACTAACAACTGACAGATTTGGAATGCCTAATAAGGCTTATTATTTTGATGGAGTTAATGACTATATGGAAAATGCAATTCCATCTTTTCAATTTGGTGAAGATTCTTCATTTACTATTTCTTTTTGGATAAGTAAAAATAATACTACTAATAAAGGGTGGGTATATCATCACGGACTAAATCAAAATCAAGGTGGTACTAATAATTTTTGTCAATATTTCTCTGCAAATGCTAATGCGGAAGCTCAATGGAGAACAAATAAACAAGGTCAGCCATGGATAAATCTATACTCAACATATACTGCAAATACTTGGGAGCATTTTGCTGTCACTTTTGAAAACAAGATAATGACTATATACAAAAATGGCGCTCAATACGGCACAAGTATTACTTATACATACACAGGCGCACTAACAGCTACTATGCCATTTCGTATAGGAGTATCGTATATTTTCCAACATTCATATGGTGGGAAGATTGATGATTTTGGAATATGGTCTAGAAAATTAACTTCAAATGAAATATCTAATCTATATACTTTAGCTGGTTCAGTAGTATTAGGTTGTACTGACTCTACAGCATGTAATTATGATCCATTAGCAAATACTGATGACGGATCTTGTTTAACGGATTATGGATGTACTGATCCTTTAGCAACTAACTATGATGCATCTGCTACTTGTGATGATGGAAGTTGTTTTTATGGCATGCCTGGTTGTACAGATCCAACTGCATGTAACTATAATCCAGCAGCCACTATAGATGATGGTTCATGTATATTACCTGATGGTTGTACAGATCCAACTGCTGCAAATTATGATCCTGCAGCATTATGTGATGATGGTTCTTGTATAACGGGTGTGTATGGTTGCATGGATTCAACGGCTCTTAACTACTATGCTGGTGCAAATGTTGATGATGGTTCATGTGTGTTTGTTCCTGGTTGTATGGATGCTACTGCATGTAACTATGATCCATTAGCAGATGTTGATGACGGTTCATGTGAATGGACTTCATGTGCTGGTGTTTGTGCTAATTTAGCACCTACAGGATTGAATGCAACGAATGTTGTTCAAAACAGAGCTACTATAAACT